>JAABUL010003816.1_pt1 | contig 21453 bp, 23 predicted proteins | sample 5559151 | NCBI WGS metagenome assembly JAABUL01 (sample SAMN10711876, study PRJNA513368) | rock metagenome | isolation source: Antarctica rocks | place: Antarctica: Victoria Land, Pudding Butte sud | reverse complement strand
CTCAACTTACAGGCGAATGCAAGCCCATCATTGCTGACTACTTACGATGTCTGAGAAGGGTAAAGGGAACCAACGATCAAGAATGTAGGATGATGGCCAAAGAATACCTCAAGTGTCGGATGGAAAAGTGGGTCTCATCTTTGCATCCCGACCCCCGTCCCAATTTTCGAAGGGTACTACAGCGTGTATCACTAACAATCAATTCACCATCAGCAACCTCATGGCTCCGGATGAAATGAAGAACCTTGGGTTTGCGGAAGGGGACAACTTCGAGCCTATACCAAACCATGCCGGTGGGGCGACAGCTCACAAGGTTAGAGATGATGGGAAGAAGATATCATAGGCTTTCAGATAACCTCAAGAGATATTTGAAGATACCATTAGCAGTAGGCATATTCTGATGCTCCCAAAAGACTAAAGCAGTCGACTAAGACTGTGTGTTAGTGAAAGGTATGCTCCAAATTAATATCGCAAGTGGAGATTATGGAAAGCCATATTTTGTAGATATGTTGACCAGAATGAGAATCGCCTCTTCATCTGCCACACGATGACTATGACACAATTCTAGACTCAAATAGATATCTGGCATATCGGCTTCTCCGCGTGATATTCCAACATGATACCTAATAAATTACATCCAAGATGTCGTCTTCCCCTCTTCCCCCAAACCCAAGCCTTGTGGCGATTATCCTAGTAGTCAAGTTCTACAACGAGCCGCAAATAATCTTTCATTACCCACCTCGACCTGGCGAAGATAATTCGCATTATAAGAACTACCTCGCTAGCGACCTTACTGACGATGCCTCAACGAGCTCTAGTGATGATGAGAGTACCAAGTCCTCCGACGAGCGTTCTAAACCAGAGGCCCAAGTTGAGCCCAGTCAGAACGGCAACAGTCCAGATGCGGACGTAGACGAAGCTGGCTCAGTGTCGCCGGAGAAACATGATGGTGTCTATCCAGCGCGATTACCAAGATGGAACGATATTTTCGGCTTCCCATCAGCTACCCTAGCAAAGCTACTATGTCCAGTATCAAGCAATCACAAGAAGAGGTTCGAGATGGGTATTGATGGGAAGGTCTTTCTTGGATGGCCGGTATACAAGAGAGAGGGGAGAGGCTGGCAGAGGAAGAGAAGACCACGCAAGTCCAAGAGCACGGACAATCGTTCGCATGTGACGGAGGGTTTGGGCCAAGGAGAGCGCACGACTACGAGCGGTAGGACGTCAGCTGTAGACAACGGAGAGGTTGTTGAGACGTCGGGGCAGGAATCCGACACCGAAGATGGAGCAAACAATCAAGAGACGAAACCGGTGGGAGATGACTATCCTATCTCTAAAGAGACATCTTCTCAATCACATGGCGCTCCTGGAGACTCAAACGGTTCGAAGGATACGACTGAAACCAAGCCAAAAGACGTACTGGATATGTTTCACGTCGTCTTCGTACTTGATCCGCCACCTCTTGAGTACCATTTACGCGTGGATGAGATGTACAGCAATGTCGTAAAGAAGTTTTCTCGGGCGTTGGATTGGGAGCAAGGCCGATCAAATTACATGGCTAGAGAAGCCTCAGCTATCTCCGTTCTTAACAGATATAGCGGTAAGACAGTATATGCACATGCCTCGAAGAGCTTGAATCTAACGTGCTTAGGGCCAAAGCAACCCTTGGCGCCTTTATACCATAAATTGCTATCCCAGTCAAGCCTTGCAAAAGCTATATCTACTTTGTATAACAGCCTCTCAAGTTCACGAATCGCCCACATCAGCTTGACCCCACCTTTATCTTTGTCACTGCAGATTCCCATACCCACATCAACTTCTGTCCTTCCAAATCTTATATCGCCACAGCTACCAGGTCTATGGCTCACTACAGCAACGTCCATCCCGACTGATGACGACGTCAATGATACGGGCTCAGAGCTAGCAGCGCAATTTACGCTACTCCTCCTGACTGATCTTTCCACCATTTTGGCAGACATTAATGCCACGGCTTCTCCTCTGACTGCACCATTAACTCAATTCCTACGCGTCTCAAAACCAACCAAGTCATTTCTTCAGATCTCCCAATCTTCCGGTATCTCTCTACCCGACATCCAATTTCTAGCCTCACATCTCATTTACTGGCGTCGAGCCCGCGCCATCCCTCCCCTTCATCAACGTGACACATATATCGGGTCTCCGAATGCGGATATGAGTAAAATTGGCTCAGCAACATCCGCCTTCGCCAAGAGATTTCCCGCCTTGCTATCTCTGCCAAAAATCCTAAGCCTGCTTTCTTTCACCCCGAGAACTTGGTCAACGCTGATTCCTAGCAAAGATCACAAGGAAGCATACATGGACATTTTAGCCTGGCTTTTATGGGGAGGCTGGGTCACGCAGCTTCGCACTTTCGCATGGGTTCGCGTCCCTCAACATATCAAGGTAGCTGTTGAGGTCCAGAGCGAAGAGAAACCACATACCCGAAGTGCAGATGACAAAGACGAAACTGTCAACAAAACCCAAACCTTCAGCCTCGATCCTCCATCTCCTACATCCAGCACCCACACCACTTTCCCATTCCCCTCACACCACCGTCACACTTCTCCTTCCCTAATCCCCAATCCTCGCCTCGCCTTCGCTCTCCCCTCTCGCTACCTGTCTGCAATATCCAAGCACATCCTTGAAAATCAGGGCGCAGACGCGCAACTGGCTTGGGATCGAATCGTCAAATATTTTGATGGGAGACATGCGATTGAGACGATTGCAACCCGGGAAGGGTGGAAGAGGAAAAGGATAGGTGATTTAGTGGCTGGTTGGGAGGCGGAGGGGTTGTTGATCAGAGGGAGGCATTGGTGATTAAGAAGAATGAATAATATACAATAGCTGGGTGTAGCTGAGCAAGAGAACGATATCTACGACGGACGACTATGCCTCGGGCCATCCTTTGCAGACATGTAAATCTGAAAGCCTGTCTTTCTACGCTGTAATGTCATGCTTCCACATTTTCCACTTCATCAGTCCTCCACGTTTTTAGCGTCATCAGAAAATTTAGCTTTCTCAACTCATGTCATCAAGTACTTCCTCTTTTTGATTCACTTCATTATACACTTCCCAGAAAAACGAATAGCAACTGCAATAATCCCCTTCAAGAATATCATTCTCAGACTATAAAGTCCCCGCCGAAAGCCTCGAGCCTTCTCCATATCCAATACTATCACAAAACACACCAAACCCATCTCTCACAACACCCCTTTTTCCGATCAAAACTCCCCATTCACCTCACCCACACCTCCTCATAAGCCGGCAACCCCTCCTCCTCATACCCCGGCAACCCCTCCCCCGTCTCAACCGCATCCATACTCCCCCTCACCCTCTCCCCTCTCCCCTCCACCCTCTCATACGCCGGAAGATGATCCTCATATCTCACCGCCCCTTCTAGCCCGCCATCGCCGCCATGCCGCCTTACCACCCCCGAGCGAAGACGGGCGTTGCGCTGCGCTTTCGCCGCTTTTTCCGCGGCCCTTTTGGCGGCTTTTTCGGCTTTCCGGAGGGCCCGGCTGCGGGCGACGAGGGCTTTGGTTTCGGGGGGTTCGCGGAGGGGTTCGCTTGTGCGGAGGTAGGTGAGGAGGGGGGTGAACATTTTTTTTGGTTTTTTTTGTGGGTGGGTGTGTGGGGTGTGTGATGTGGTTTGTTTCAAGTTTCTTTGGGGCTATTCGCTTTTGCTGGGGTTTGAGTGCGTTGGGAAAGGGAGAGGGAAAGGTGGGGGAGGTGGGGTAGGGGTAGAAATGGGGGGGGGTGGGGAGCACAATGGGAGGGGGTGGAGGGCTTTGTTTTGCATTGTTGCATTGTTGGAATAGGTGTGTGGTTAATGGGATAAAGGATGGCGACTCGACAATGGAAGGAATGGGATGTGTTTGGCTTCGAGGTTGGACAATGGGATTGTTCTTATTGAGGGGTATTGACGTTGAGCGGGATAGTAGTTGACAAGGGTTGCTTTGATATGCGAGTGTTTGGATGTAGGAGGGGCACTGCGAGAGGGTTGATGTGGATAGGTGGTTGTGGTTGCGGTTGTGGTGGTAGTGATACGAGTGGGATGAGTGAAGAAGAGGATGTGTTGAGGAGTGCGAATAGGTGCAGAGTATGGGTGGATTGTATGGAGTTGGGATTGGTGAAAGTGTGATAGTGGAAGTGTGTAAGAATGTTTCGAAAATTGATAATCAGCGGAAAGTGGTTCGAAACTCGTCGATAGCTTTCCGTATAGTCGGTCTATAGCACATTTACGCAGTCGAACTTCGCTGAAGCTTGTTGATGACCTTCTATGATAACACGTTGAATTAAGACTCACATATATTCCGATGACAATTCTGAAAGTAATCTGAACTTTAAAAACGCTCGTTATATCCTGCTTCACCCTCTAGCATGTATCCCTTAGAACCTAAGAACATAAAAACCAACCTTTACGAAACATTAGGGGGTATCCAAACAAACCGAAATTCTAAAACTTAAATCGCAAAAATTCATCCAGCTGCATTCAATGCGGCCCGGCGTTCCTCCTCTCAGCCGCTTCTTGTCTTTTTTTCTTGTCCGAGTTCCTTATTCGCAGTAGCTTTAGATGTTTGCTCTCATGGCCCCTCTGCTTCGTCTTCGTCCCCTGCAAGCCACTCCCCTTGACCGGCTTCTTGGGGCCCTTTTTCCCCTCCACATCCTCTTCACTCTCGTCACCCAGCGTTCGGCCAAAGATGTCTGTGCGCACAGCCTTTCCGGTGCCAATCACCCGCTTCTTTGTTGGTGGGCCGTCGTCGGGGTCGTTGGCGAAGCCCTCTGCAAGGGACTCGGAGACGATGCGGAGTTCTTCGGACCAGGGCATGGTGGTGAAGCGATTCATGGTTATAGAAATTGCGCCGTTGCGTTTGATGTGGAAGATCTTGGTGTCATTAGTGAGGTCGAATTGTTTCTCCCAGGTTTTGGTTTGCTGGATATTTTCGATAAACTTCATGGGAATCGATCGCCAAATGTGCTGTTTGTCGTCCATAGAGGTGTCAATAAGTGAGCCGCGTCTGAAATCTGGGGGCAGGCCCACAATGGGACGCGTGTCTTTTGGCAAGCCTACGTAAGGCCAGTCGCATATTGAGAGACCGTGAGAGGTGTCAACGCGGCCGTTGATGGGTGCAACGCGGCCGCCGAACATGTAATTTTCCCACGCATTGCCTAGCTCAGCTTCTGAATCATTGAGAAGAAATGGTTCATTATAGTCAACGCCGGCTTCCAGCCCTCCGCTTTGTTGGGAATAGCAATGAGCCACGTTGACCGCATGGGCCATCTCATGCAAGATATTACAGGCAAGGAAGAAGTTGAAGCGCAATAGCAACGCCGGGTCTGGGTGTTTCAATCTGCTCAGCTTCTTGGCTGCGGTATAGAAGTCGTGATGCAGACAGACGTGTGATCGTTTGGGTCTAAATGTTAAGCCTTCTGGGATTTCGAAGTCTACGTCACAGACGGGCCGAGTCCTCGCGAGGACATCCTTTGGTGTATGAAGGTAAAGGTTTTTCCTGAAGGTGAAATGGATTATACTTGCGTCGTCGAGTTTCTTAATATACTCGATAATCTCCGTCGCATTTTCTAGAGTTAGTGGCACATCCTTGGAAATACGCAAGCACGCTCTACCCAGCCTATTACTCGTCTTAAAGTCATGCTTCCGCTGGCCATTCGCTAGCGTCACCCAGTATTGGCAGCAAATCGGCTGTGTCATGAACATTGTTGCCAAGCGTAGTCCAGGCACTAGTTGATCGTATATAGTATCTGGAGTATCGTCAAAGCGTGAACGATGGAGAAAAGGGTGGAGTTTATTGGTTAGGTTTGATGGTTTGGCATTGGGTGAGTAGAGAGCGCCAGCGGAAAGAAGTTCTTCCGGCCGAAACCCATATCTCTGGTATTGCTTCGTTGACATCGGGAGAAGTCCTGCAGCTCGCTTCCGCTTGTCCAAAAGCTTACACTGTTCCCGCATCTTGTAAAAGTCCTCAGGGCCGACCTCTAGATCCAATTTATAGCCAGAAGGAACTTCAACCATTTTCGAAGCCGTTGTAGCTTTGTCCTCGATTCTCAAAGTCTGGTCTAGTTGACTGATAAGAGAGGTCATTGCTAGATCAACGGGTTTGGGGGTCGGGGTCTTGAGCTTCATATCTTCGGGCTGTCGGTCCTGATACTTTGATTCTGCAGGTATCAGGTCTTCAGGTTTGATAATCTCGGAGTTGAAATCTTCAGGCTTCGGATCTTGCAGCGTCGAAACTTTAGATCCCAGATCCTGGGGCTGTGGATCTTCAGCCTTCCGGTCCTCTCCAGTCGACTCATTGAGCTTCGGAGTTTCAGGGTCGGTGTCTATAGGCTTTTCGGTCTCAGGCTCTGAGACGTTAGGCTGTTTCTCATCTTCAGTTTGGGAGGTTTGCGAAACGGAATTTCTTCTCATACGGATTGCCCATTTCTCCATTGATTCCACCGATTTGTTTCCAGGGTCCAACGCCAGTTCCTGTTGCAATTCTTTCCCAACCAGTACTTCTTGCGGTTCCATACTTCTTTTGAGCGATGTGAACTGATATGGCGACTCTGAGGGCTGTCCAAAGAGCATCCCGGAAGGTAAGAATGAAGGGGGCTTCAAGAGAAGTCGGTCTTCCGAAATCCTGTCCTGTGGGTGATCAACAGAGCGTTTTCGGATGACGGTCGCATTCGCCATCACGTTTAGACCAGGCTGTAAAAGTAGAAGGACCAAAGACAAATAATAAAAATATCGTTTACCTTTGTTCATATGTTAGGTTCGATATTTTTTATAAAGCCATTGTCGAGAAAACCGAGTGAGTCAAAAGAAAGCGTGATTAGGATAAAGCAGGCGAGCCAACAATGGTCAATCAATGCAACGCGCAAAACGGCTGGTGTTGATGCCACAAGGCTGATTTTGGGTTCTATCAACACATGCAATGGCAGATTGGTTGGAAGCTCTTTGCAATTCCCGCCGCCCGACGCGCAGAGATAATAACAGCAGCGTTTGTTGGTCCACTATTCATACTATAACACTTTTGTTACATGCCTTTCCTGAGAAATTTGCGAGTTGTAAGCCCCTCGGCCAGCTGAGGCTGTCGCACTAGTCTTCGCCAGAGCTATACCCCGCTAATCCTAAACCGGACAAAGCTCCTTTGCTAGCATGTGTGGTTTCAGTTTTGGTTACTGAGAGCTTGTGTGAGAATTTTGTATCGGATTTTGTATCGGATTTTGCGGTTGACACAGAATCGATCGAGGCAGTGTCTTTTCCAACTAGAGAATCAGACCCTGCTTCGCAATCTTTAGAGTCGAGGTCACGCGCGAGATCATTTGTACGGTTGACTGGAGTCGCTGTCACTGGTGATGTTTCGCTGGTGGAGGACTTCCTGAGCTTGATGCCTTTCAGACCCTCCTTTTCCTTCGCTCGCTTGCGCTTCTTAGAGTTGATTGCCCAATTTGACTCCACGATTGGAGGACTGCCGGCCTTTCCAAGAGCACTTGGCTCAATTGTATCACCACCTTCACTCAGTAGTGCCTTGTCTGCCTCCTCTTGCTGACGTCGGAAGAGGTCGAGCTGTTCTGCAGTTTCCTTCTTGACAGCTTCTTCCTTTGCGCGTGTAGATTCAAGTACGGAGTCTAGAAACTCAACCTCATCTTCGTCAAGATTGCGAAATTGGTTCTTAAGCCGGATTGACTCTTCAAAGGCTCCTTGTTTTGCATCTACGGATAGCGCGAAGCACCTGACATGTTAGCAATGCGAACGACTATAGTCATCATTCTCTCTTTAATGCTGCCATTGTAGTCACCTTTATTGGCCTGTAGGACTTCGTAGAGCGTCTTTCCACCTTGCTGCCTACGGCTCTCCTCGTTCCTACGGCGTGTCGCCTCGATTTCTTCTTGCGCCTTCAACCACTCATTATCACGTTCAATTGGTTTATCAGTAGTGCCACCCGAAACGAAACCCGAGGACATTATGGTAGAGAAATTGCTGGGACAGCGTGGGACGTGTTTGGCGGAGCTGAACTGGTTTAGTCCATCAAATGTTCAGTAACTTCCAGAAAAACTTCCTCAATCGATGATGTTCCTCAAACCTTGCTAAGGAATGATCATGTCTCGTATTGGTGTAGAAATCCTGAGTGTAACAGAGATATTGAGGTTTACATGTCGATGTGCCATTACGGTATGAGCTCATCTTAGCTCATCTTAGCTGTAAACATGCAGCCCTAAGCTACAGTATCATAGCATGTCCCTAAGTACGTCATTTCAGAAACATATCAAGCCCTACCTAATTAACTGCCTGATCAAACTTCTTGCAACATTGTACTTATCTCCTAACCCTATCAATCCGATCCACACCTCTTTCACAACTGAACAACATGCCTCTAGTCGTCCCCGGTGTCATGACCTCCAGTGGAGGAAACCAGCAAGACAGCTGGATGAGCAAGCTTGCGGGCAAGAAGATTACTGATTCTACGACGGACGCCACCGTACGTCCATATGTTCCATCTGACCCCATGCCGATTTTGTATTGAAAGCTACACAGAGCTTCTCGAAGCAAGATTTACCAAAAGATCATCGGATTGTTGAGCCGGGATCTATGTCTACTATGGATCATAACCCGGACAGGTAACACAAGCTTCGATCATAGTATGTTTACAGCGCAGGCTAAGCTATATGATAGGCTGAATGTACATGTTGGCGAAGACGGTATTGTCAAGAATGTAGAGTTCAAGTGATTGCTCGCTTGTTATGGGCCTATCTGATGAGATTATGGAGCAAATGAAACGCCAATTCACGTTTGTCTTGGTGTTCTTCACATCTTAGAAGCATGTACTCCCATTGCGATATGAGCAACGGCTCAACCTAGCAATGAGAATTTTCACCATCGAAGTACGGAAGCTCTCAAATCGTGTACAATTCCTGTAACGCCCAAGCGATGCATCCTCAAACCCCGAAGTCTTCACCCACTACCTCTAACACCCTGTTCAATGCTCTAGTCATTTCTTCATCACTCCACGCGGTACTCATAGCTTTACAAACCAATGGATAAAGCCGATGCAAATGATTTTTGTTTCCTGAAGCAATGCCTGACACAGGAGGTATAGCGCTAGGTTCAGGATCCAAGTTAACAAATTTGCGCAGGATATACAGCATCTCTTTCTTTTGAGATGATGGCTGGGTCATACGTCCGCGCAATGGTTGATCGAGCACATATGCTTTGAGTGTAACACCAACGCGAAGAACAAGATATGGAGCCGCTGCTTGAGCCAGTCGAATGCGATCAGGAGAGCGGTCGTGGACAGTTACGATGTCGAAGAGTTCGTCAAGCAGTAAGTAACCCAGATTCGAGCGTGGACTGGGAGGGAGATCCTGGACACGGCCAATATGCTTACTCCGCAGGCCTTCAAGAGGCTCATGGCCAGGTCCAGGAAGATCATCAGGGTGAGGCTCGTGTATGATTGACCCCTTGAAGATCGATTTGGTATATTTACGACGTGTTGCATCTGGAATTAAGTGGGACCCAAGAGCTGCCGTTAAAAGTGATCGAACGGTGGAGAAGGCTTTGATATCGAAATCTTGGTCCTTCTTGATCCTCGATAGGTTTAGGCTAGACAAAGAAGAAAAGTCTGCAGCTATAATACCATCGCTAATGTTGACAGCTTCTTCAAAGAAGCCGGTATAGCTTGAATCTACGTTCGTGGAAGTCTTGATAGTGAGTACAAATGCCTGCAGAATGGCTAGCGCAGTTGTAGTAGCTTTCTCCCATGTCGAAGGTGGCTTGCCTTCCAGTTGCCACTGGTATTTCAGATGTAATGGTACAGAAAGCGCTCGCAGTGCCCTCGATAGCATGATAGGCGATTCCACACCCGCCGGGTCAACGTGGTCGATGATATATGATAGAAGCAAATCCATTGCGGATTTTGAAAGAGCAATGTACGTTGGACTTATTTTTCGATCCTGATTTTCACCTTGAAAAGCCAGAGTCACAAGGCGCGCTGTAATATCTATAAGCTCTGGTATTACACCCGGTATATCAGAGGGAATCGTCTTCAGACTGTCGATAACGTATTTTTGGACTGGTGTCATGCGGTCAATGTCGCCACTGTAAGCCGCTATATTCGAGCTGACGACAGTTGACTCCAGCTCTTTGATTACTTTTCGTGCTTGTTCAAGTGCCAGGTTCCGGCCGACAAGTCGAAGGAGCTGGTGAAGACAATCAAGGTAAGCAAGAAGGGCGTCCTGATTGCTATTCTCACCAGCCAAGGGATTGGTGTGAGTACCAGGATTGCTGTCTTGCCAGAGGTGCCAAGCTCTATATAACGAAGTAGTCCCCACCTTCTCGACATCTTCAATCTCCGTAAGCATTCTCGTCATTCCAGAGAACACCGCTTTGCTAACTCTCAAGGCTTGCCGTTCTAGGAGGCTCTTGAGATAGTCCAACAACCCTGACCACATCTCCGGGAAATCTTCATTGATTCTTATGATCTGCAGGAATTGAGCAAATACTTTCGTCAATCCTTCAACGAGTATGGTCGCAGTCTCATTCCAATCCTCTAACAGTTGGTTGCTTGAATCAGTCATACCTTTGGATTTAACGTCAAGAAATTTTTTTTGGTTAGCTGATAGCATCTGAACAAAGACTACGCTAAAGCACACTCGCCAGGCCGGAGCTGTGAGTTGGTCACCACTAGCGTCAAAGATCCTGAAAAGAGTATGCAAGGCACCTGGAAAGGTTCAGTCTATGTCACTTTCAAGCACCAGGATTGAAAAAGGGCCTGTTGGGAAAATACTCACTATGCCGTACTTCAATCCTGTTGTCAGTCGTTACATACATCAAATGCACAAGCAAGCAGAGCCATAGAGCTGGGAGCGGTACGTCGTGATCTTGTGCGTATATCAGATCCATAAAATCGACCCTTGATTGACATTCCATGATGCGGCGGTCAAATGCGATACTTTGATTGTCCCGCTGAAGGAAATCTGAAACATTGCGGAAAAAGGTAGTTGTCTAGATTAGTATCAAGTAAGCATAGATTCTTCGCGGATATAACTGATTGGGTTATTCACCGTGAGAGAGATATTCAGGTCCTGGCCTTGAGCGCAAAATGAGTAGAGTGTCTCAAGCAATATTGGTAGGCATGATTGTGGGACAGAATTGAGAAAGTCGGAACATATGAGTTGCAGGGATGTAAAGGAAGATTTAACAAGCTTTGGTGACATCTCGTGGCGTCCATGATGTTCCAGTGATGCAGCACTACCGGAAGATTCTGGCTCGTTGAGAATGCTCGCAAGTATAGCGAACACAGAGTCCCACCCAATATGCAGAGAATCTCCACATTGCTCCAGGATTGCCCGAAGCGTTTCCAGTACCAATTTGTGGATCTCAATTTCGCAGTTTTGAGGAACTCGGGTATTCTGGCGTCGTTCGTTCTGAATTGCACCAACTTCATTTAATAAAGTATCCAAGCTTCTTTTCCTGCATTTATTTCGCTGTTTAGACGACGTAGGCTCTTCGCCGACCGCTATGCTAAGAGCCAAATTGTTGAGTATGCGCGCGGCCTGGATACGAATATCGGAACTCGGCTTCGGTGAGCTAAGTAGTGCGGCAAGAATAGTAACAAGTAGGTCCCAACCAGTTTCTGCAGTCTCTTCTTGTATCAGTCGAGCTAAATTGCACTGGATCAGATCGTCAAGCTTGTCCAGAACGAACCCATTAGCTCTATCATTAATGGTCCCATCCATGGATATTCCAACGGTAGTGGCTACTTGGTGATGCTTCGGTAAGGTCAATTGGGCAGACCGAACGTTCACATTGCGCGAAGAACTGCAGAGGCATTCCAAAACATCCATAAAAGCCGTATCCGAAAGATCGGCAGTACTCTCAATCATCCTGGCTGCGGCAGTCTCAGCAGCAGTGATCTCGACCCCAAACTCACCAGGGATATTAGCAATGCTACCCACACTCTGATCATCTGAAGACTGTCTCGAGTGTCCTCCTCTCGCCGGCCGGCGCTGTGCACTTGAGCTAGATATTACTAGGTCCGCTTGCTGGAGTACCTCAAGGATTATCGACCACGATGGTCCAAGGACTGGACCTAAGGCGATGCCTAGGTTAAGTAATGCTCTAAGGCAGAGCAAGTTCCGAGTGTTTAATCTAAAGTACCCGCGATCTTGAGACTGTCGAGGGTGGTCGGAGGAAATGCTAGGGGCTGGGCTACACTCACAATCGCTATCTATACCTTTCTCCTTTTGGGAACTATCGTGTCCGTTTATTACTGGAACTGAGAACTGGGTTCCTAAAATAGGTGTATTTAGATTCGCGGAGGGTACAGCATTTTTGCCAAGGGTCGTAAGGAAGGCATCCCGAGGTGTTGCCATATCAAGTAGCCCCGCGACTTGCGTAAACTTTTGGAATGAACGGATGAGGGCGTGATAATAGTCGGAGTCTAGAGTTGCGTTCAGGAACGTCGAACATGCAGCTAATAGAGCTGGCCAACAATTATTAACAATGTGTCCTGAGGTACGGATCTGAGTAAAAAGAACATGATCCTCCAATGACAATGGGTTAACAGGCGTTTTTTTGCTTCGGAAGGAACGGTTCCGGGAAAGGTTTTTTTCTTTACCAGCAGCTGAAGGTGTCTCACCAGCATCGAGCGCCACGCTCGTGCTTCCTTCATTACCCTGGGACACACGGTGCCTACGTTTTGGTTTGGCCTCGCTTGGTACTGTGAAAGGCAGAAGAAAACGTGCAAGACCTTCAGAAAATGTGTTGATACAAGTTAGAGTGAGGCAATAGATGTAAGCTATAGGCAAGGCCGGAGCTTCGGATTTGTCGAGCTGGTCAATGCATGCAGTCCTAACAGTACTCCATTGAATGCTGATGCCAGGCGAGTTAGGCTCAAGCATGGTGACGGCAGCTTCGATACTACCGATAATCCCACTGTTTTTTCCGGCGGATTGCTCGCCCGAGTCTTCCGCTGTCTTTGAGGTGGACGTGGCTATTGTCGATTGGTGCCCTAGTCCAATGGCGGTCGGATTCTCCGAGGCGAGTCGTACCAGAGTCGCTAAGTGATCTCTGATGATGTTTCTCTTGCCTTCCTGTTCATCATAGTGAGAATAGATACTTCGGATGAGAGCCGGTTCTGCGTGAATCCCTCGAAATAGCTCCAGACACAAAGCTCGCTTCCACAGGACTGCCGCATCACGATCAAGCATATGATTGATAAGGCTCAAAGCAATCTCACATTCTGGCGCGAGAGCAAAGAGTAGGCGACTGATTATGAGTTGCAAAAGCCTCATCGCGCGAACAGTGGCGGAGAAGTTTGCTCTTTCAGACACAATCTTGACAATCAGTGGCATTATGCTAATACGAATGACATGAATCTGTTCTGGATGGGACATCACAGTGTCACCATAATTGACTAGTATGGACTCTATAAGCTCAAGGCCAAAGTTCTGAGACAGCGATGCTGCTTTAAGGGTTCTCGGGGTCTGGCCTTCTGTGAGAAGACATATGTCAGTCAGTACCTATTCAAGCTCGTCAATAGGTTTCCAAATTGAGGAACAGTGTGCAAACATACGTGGTAGGCATCTAAAGCGGCACTACAAATCGGTCTAGTCCCATCGGCTGCTGGGACCTCAACAACAGCCCCATCGTTGGAGTCCTGATCTAGAAAAATTAGAGTTACCATGCACTTCGTATATAGCGTATGCAACTGACCATCTTCTTTTGCAACTTTCTCAAAACCAGACAAGACCAGCTGCTGGAGAGTAGCTGCAGCAGTATTTGACACTACCGCTGTCTTACTACTATGTAGCAAAAAGCATAGTTGAAAAGCGACTATCAGCAGGCCTCCCGTAAGACTGCTAGCGTAGTTTTGCAATAGTGATGGCAGCGCTTGAAGTATCTTTAATTGAATATCAAGGGCTATGAAATATCAATTCTACAGTGCCTGTTCAAAAGTACGGTTCGAAGCAAACCTAGGGATGAACATTCTCGGAAGGCGTCTAAGACATCCCCAAGAGGCTCCATTGGTAAGCCTTTCATGACAATAAGTCGCTGTAGGCAAACGATTGCACTTCCTGCATATTTCGGGTTGCGGGTACTGCAGGCCATTAGGAACGGTCGCACAAAATACGGCCGGCATTTTAGATCTCTTTCAAAGTCAGTTCCTATCATAATCAGGATCTGAGAGACGGACCTGCGGCGAGCTGAGCCTCGGATGTATGAGGAAGTGCCTTGAGATCCCCCAGGGACTTATCCGCGGCCTGTAAAATGATTAGAAACGTGAAACTTTGTTGACGAGCCGACTTACATTTCTCAGTTCTGGGTTTTTCCTCTTGGATTCCTGAATCAGAGCCGACAGCTCTGAGCTCAGGAGCTGAGCGGTCATGCTTAGGTTCAATATTTAATCTCCATGTATTGGCTTTGAGCTTCAAGAAACTTGTGAGCGTTTTCAAAAAAGGCAATCATTTGCAAGACTCTATATGTGGCACTTCAATCTTCGATTGATGTAGATGGAATTCTTGATTTATTTGAACAGGTCGCGCTGATGATCTACTTAGGCTCCTGTTGCTCCTACTTTATCTTACATTACGATATGCATGTATCGTCATTAGCGGTAATCTAAATTGGGCTGAATTGGGGCTGCAGTCGGGTGATGTCTCACGTGAATCTGTTCCTACGAGTTACCCACTTACCTCAAGAGCCCTGGAATTTTTCCGACTCTTACAAACTGCAGGTGGAAGTATCTGATTTACTCTTTCTCTGTACAGTCCTCTTCTAGCTAAAGGTCAGTGCTCACTATGGGGGCTAAGGTTCCAAGGAACTTTCGGCTGCTAGAAGAGCTTGAGAAGGGCGAAAAGGGCCTTGGTGCTGGTAAGCCCATTTCCTTCCTTACCACGGCGTAAACTATTAATTGCCTGGGTGTAGAGGCTTGTTCATATGGTCTTTCGGACGGCGATGACCTGCTGATGTCGAATTGGAACGGGACAATACTGGGGCCCCCACACGTACGAACGTTCTGCCTTGCAATCGAGACGCTTTCACTCACCCTGTATCCTTCTCACAGAGCGCGCATGAGAATCGTATTTACAGCCTGAACATACACTGCGGGGAGGAATATCCGGACAAACCCCCAGACGTACAATTTGTCTCGAAGATCAACCTACCTTGTGTGGACCCGCGATCGGGAAAGGTAGGCTGTGAAGCTCTCCTATTCCGAGTTCTTGACTGATTCACAAGAAGGTCGATCGGACGAGACTGCCATGCCTTGTCCAGTGGAAGAGGGAGAATACAATGGAGACAATCTTAATTGAGCTTCGGAGGTTGCTCTCTTCCTCCTATGTTCCGTTGTATCTAAGTTGCTGACTCCAGAAACACAGATACATGGCTCTACCCCAACATAAGAAACTTCCGCAACCTGCTGAGGGAACCACGTTCTCCTGACCATCGAGGGAACCGGTGACCAGATATGAAGTTATGACAAGCAGGCTTTTCTTATAGTGCTCTGCATTGCCGGCGCACAAGGCGCGCAACCGGCAGATACTCTGTGCACTTGCTTTAGCTAGATTCAGTGGATGAGTATAGGTAATCCACCAATAGATAGGTGTATACTATACAGTACCTACGTACCATGATGAACTTATCTGAGCACGTGACCTTCCTACATCCCATGTTAGCTCACCACCTTTACACGTCGCTTCAGCCATAAACGCGCAATCTCGCAACTTTCATTGCCAGTAGATGAGCGTCGAATGCCAAGGTGGATCGACTTAAACAGATCAGGGGTGCATCGTGCAGCATGTACGTCAATCGTAGCAGGTTGTTCCTCAGTTACTAAGAGAATCTTGATCTAGGCTTCGCGCTCTATCGTGCGCTCCTCCGGCAACAGCACCAGCTGCCTTTCTCTGAGCAGCAACGGTCGGTCATAGGGGAAAAAATAAGAAAAGAACTTCAGAAGAATGTGAATATCCAAAGTCCACCAAATGTCGTTGCAGCGTTGCGTTTGGGGTACTCGGTGACCATTGAAACTTCTAGTATCTTGATTTCCAATTAACTGATCCACGTTCCAGACACTTGAGACGCTCCAAAAGCGAGGACCCAATTGGCGTGATACCTTGAATCGCGCCTTGGGCCTTGAGGCCCACCAGCCAAAAGGTCTGGTGCCGAAACCTGCTCCTAAACTTGCAATTTCCACAAACCAACCCACCACTCAACTTCCAAAGCCCAAGTTGCAAAAACCCCGCCCAAACGCTACGCCCGTCCTTTCCCGCCCTTTCAAAACCGTCTCCGGCCGTCGCGGTGTCCCCTATCTGATAAACGCCAATAATTTCCCCTTCCTTCGCATCAAGAAACCCCAACCCCCGTTCCTTAGCCGCATCATCCGCGACACTATACTCTCTCGCGAGCATCGCCTATCACGCATCCAAGAAATGGAAAATTCTCTCAGCTACGCGAATGACGAGAATAGCTGGGATGGGATACTCGAGCGGAATTGTGGGGTGAGGGTGGATCAGGAGGGGGGCGATTGGGGAACATATATCAAAGAGACGTGGGAGAGGATGATGTCGATGAGTAAGGCGCATCAGAAGCGGAAGTTAGAGCTAGCTCAGAGGATGTATGGGGTTGTGGTGAAGGAGAAGCGCTTGGCCGAGGTGGAGAAGAAGGCGAGGGTGGGGGCGAGGAGGAAGGCGTATAAGGAGAGGAGACAAGAGAGGCTGGCCAAGAAAGAGTTTGAGGCTCGAGAATAGATCTCGTCGCTGAGAACCGAGGCCAGTGCGATGAACACTTCGTCTGTTCCAAGCATACAATTTCCCCAGCTATTTCATCGTGCACAGCATCAAACCAAGCTCCAGTTCCTCCTTTTACTCCCGTTGCCTCCTCCATTGTAACCACAATAAAGCTGTCTCATTTGTCAGACTCCCCCTTAACGCATCATAAACATCCCTAGCAGCTCGCTCCTCCAAAGTCGTATCCTAGCAAGTAAATATATCTGCCCAATTAGATCTTGGCTGCCTATCACAACAAACACTTCACATGGCAAATCTCCAAACCCCCAACCCTCCACCGAACCCCTTTTCCCAACTTGAAACAACCGCAGACCCCCTAAACCCACACACTCAACGCAAAGCATCTAATGTACTTGGAAGAACAAAAGTCCTGCTTCTTTCTACAGCACCAAGCAGCTATCTGGTCTCGACTTGCTATGCCTAAACTGCCAGGTGGGAAATTCTGCGCTGCTGATTTAAGAGGCCATCTATATCTCTATATCCAACATGTGTTTCCCAAGACCCCCCGTCCCATCCCCAGCCAGACTGCCTGCTTCACTTGCCTCACCTGCCACTCCTCCCATAACCCCCACATGTTCCACAAAGCCCTACAAAACCCTGTCTCGTACCATTCCTTTTTCACGTTCACGTTGTTTAAGACAATCCTCGGTCCTTCGTTCTCCCCCACCCCGTTCTCAACCCCACCATCCTACATCCAAAATCCTCGATCCCTACCTTCACCCGCATTCCTCACCCCAAACCCCTCTCTCCCTCCCACTCGCCTCCCTCCATCCCCCGACCTTCTCTAACGTCTTCATACGTACCCCGGTGTGGTTGGTAGATCTAGAAAATAGACACGCTTAAACAAGGTAGGGTATCTGCATGGAGATGGAATCTTCAATGGGGATTTGGACTGGGGAATAGGAGGTTAGAGGGCGGGTGTTGGGACTTGGATGTGTGTATGTGGGCGGGGGGGTAAAATTGGATGGTTGGGATGGTGGAGGGGTCGCGGCGTGAGCTTTGAGAAAGGCGTGATTTGGTTTGGTAAGATGGATAGCATAAAGACGGAGTGGAGAGCATTTCTTTGAACCCTTTCCCCGACATCGAGACTGCAGTGACTCGTCTTCTAAACAGAAACGTCCGGCTTAAGAAATATGTATTAGTATATATATATTCAAGGCGACTGTACCTAGCTTCAAATCCAAACCGCCGGCAAAAAAGCCGACTTATATTATTATATTCGTAACCCACCCCCCCCTCCCCCTTCCTCAGAAGACCCCAGATGCCGAACGCGGTATATCCCAAAAAAAAACCAATCATTCCCGGACACTGTGTGCTCGTAATATCCATCCCCGAAAGATGAAAGGCTCACAATGCGACAAGTAAACCCACCACGCCAAGGATCCCAGCAGCCGCCACGGGGACTTGGGTGGGCATGGCGAAAGCGCTGCTCTTACTGGTTGAACCGGCGCCGCCTGCCCCTTTCTGCAATCTCGTTAACATGTCTGCGGCTATTTAGCTATAATGAATCCCAGGATAACTTACGCTACTCCCACTTTGCCCGCCTGCTGTATCCGTAGCACTCGGCGTCGATGTCGTCGCATTGACAAACGTGGCCGACACCGTGACCTCGAATTTCGAACCCTCGAAGTTGGTTGATGTGATTACTGCAGCAGCGGTCGCGGGCAGAGTGCTATTAGCGTAGAGCGTGGTATTCCCCAGCATCGTCACATTCCCCATAGTCGTGATATTCCGGGTAATAACAAGCGTACTGCTGACAGCCTCGCGCAGGGAGCTAATTTCAAACTCGATGCGCTGGACGTTAGATTGGAATTGAGACGGTAAGGCGGTGAGAAAGGGCGCAGGTGTCTCAGCCGTGAGAGCGGATTGTACGAGGGAGTTGATGTTGCCGGAAGTTATTGAGGCGACGCTTGAGGCGGCGGATTGGATGGCGACGCCGAGGCCGACTTGGATGCTGGAGGGGAAATTTTGGGAGACGATCTGTTGCGCGGCGGAGTTGAATTGGTCGCTGTTTGTGCTGTTGAAAGAGGGTTGTTAGTTGTGATTGCGGTGGATGATAGGCCACGCAACTCACATTGCGAAAGGATTGATGCCTGATTGAGCGAGTGTGAGGGAACTGCAAATAGCAAACACAAACAGAGAATGTAGAGGAGCCATTTTTACAGAGAAACACAGGTAACGAGATCACACAGTAGCGACAGTAAGGTGTGATGAAGGAAAGAGAGACTACGAGGGTGATAGTAGTAGTAAAGAGTATATAATTATAGATGTTTGCTTTCCGAATCCCGAGATTCTCGCCAATCACAGTCAATCAATCTCCGATCAATGAGGTTAGCTGCTCATCTCCTTTATGCACGTCAATTGGAAAAAATCGCCCAAAATGGCATGATATCGATTCGGCTGCTTTCAAAGAAACATACTGATCATCCGTATGATATTCGGATTGAGCGACGACGCCAATCGACGCCGAGTGATGAAACTCAAGCCACGTCTGCAATGGGACCATGACTTGTGATATCTACTCTCTATCTAGAACTGCCTCGATCTCCTGTTCGATTTCCATCAGGATTTGCTTTAGGGAAATGGGACGAAACACTGAGAATTTACCGTATTGATGCGCAATCCAGGTTCGAACTAGAGAGTTATATGTTTAAAGTAGGAAAATTGAAAGTGTTTTGGATATCGTAATTATAGGGTGTTGTGCAAAAAGTGTCTGGCAAATAAGCAACTGCAAAGAGGAGTAGAGAGGCCTTTGAGAGCCTCCACGAGCATAAACAAGGACAGAATTGATGTGAGCTTTTAGCCGTGTATCGCTAATCTACCGTCATCGTTGCAAAACAACGAGGAAACTGGGAAGAGTGCAATCGAGGTGCAAAAGTGGGTTCAAGATGGGAAAAGAGCAGTCAAGGCAAGAAGACAAAAAAGACCAAGTGGCCGAAGAGCAGCTGAAGTATGAAGTCAAGCTATAAGACATAAGTCGACTGGAATGCAAGAGCAGAGAATTGCACCTCACCGAAGCATTGAGGCCAGCTTATCAATCAATACAGAGACATCGAGACAGGTGCGATGGCCTGCAAAAAGAGTAACAATTCTACCGAGAAGCCTCATACAAATCCGTTGGTAGAGGCCTGAAAAATCACAAAAGACGACATCGCTTAGTGAATGGCTCGGGACCAGCGACCATAGTAATTGGGAATAAAGGACGGTTCTAAACCGACTACCTGGCATGAACCAGACTGCTTGTGTGCGAAATCTTTACCAAGAAAACGACCAGAAGTGAACTTCATGTCACCAGCGTGGCTAGTCATATGTATGAAGCCAGCACAGTGCGAATGACCTCGAAAGGTCCCCATCACCGCACACAAATCTCTATTACGACCCCCTACAAATTCAACAACAATAGCAACAGATCTACCGGTTCTTCCTAAGAAGATTTATAGAGTCCCACCCTCTGATTTCCAGGGAGTGTACGAAGATGGATCAAGTGGACATATCGGTTTGAAACATCTGTGGAAAGATATCTTGATCAAACGTTATTTAGGACGGTCATGAAGACTGGAAGTGTGTGGACGAACATCTGTGCCATGCAATGCCTATGACAGTCTGACTTCTCCTTCGTTCGTCCACATTAGCCTTTCACCACTCTCGCTCCAGGCCCTTTCACGATCAACCAAACCTCATCCCCCACCTCCCCCTTCGGCCCATCATCCTTCCAGAATCTCTCTCCCCCTCACCACCAACCTTTCACCTCCTCATCCCCCAATCCCTTTACTTCTTACCCCCAGGAGCCGTATACGTCGCCCCTCCCTTCCCATCATTATGATACGTCGACCCGCTCGGATTGCTATAGTAATAACTTCCTATCCCCCCCAAAACAAAAGCATCAGCTCCACAGAACCAAAAAGCAAACCCATCTCACCCGCAGCAAGAGTAATGGGGCGGTTATGGGAATCTTCCACCAAAAGCATAGCAGGAAATCCGGGATACAAAAAAAAGGAAAGAAGTCTAGGATCAACTTATCATACCATCGGTATTAGAATAGTGATAAGTATTACTATTGCTATTGCTATTTCCACCAGTACCCGAACCGCCCGAGGAGCTGTAGTCGCGCGCGCAGTAGTGGTTCCCCTGGGAGTTGGTGCCTGAGGAGGTTACGTTGTAGGAGTTGCTGCTGCTGTTTTGGTTTGGCATTTTTGGCGATGTAGGGGAGGGTGGCTGGGGATTTTGTTTGGTTCTGTTTGGTTCTGTTTTATTTTATTTGGTTTTGGAGGGAGTGGGCCTGGGGGAGGGGGGAAGGAGGGGGGGTTTATATAGATGTTGTAGGTGGGGCAGTGGTGAATGCGGATGCGCTAGGGAAGTGACATGGGGGGTGTGAAGCTGATGTGAATTATTATTGATTGCTGGGAGGGGTTTGATTCGAGCATAAAGGTGGTTGTCACGAGTGGGGATGACTGGGTCGGCGGTTCGAAGAGATACATGGTTGTGCTGCAATCTGGACTTTACAACACGTCGGAAACGAGGAATCGCCCTCTGCAGACGACTTCTCAATAAGTCTCTTAGTTAAAGAGCCACCTTGATGAGACCTTTCATGAAAGAACGTAAGAAGTGCAGGGACATTCGTATTCTATCGCTTGCAGAATGTCAGAATTTGGA
>JAABUL010003813.1_pt1 | contig 21478 bp, 16 predicted proteins | sample 5559151 | NCBI WGS metagenome assembly JAABUL01 (sample SAMN10711876, study PRJNA513368) | rock metagenome | isolation source: Antarctica rocks | place: Antarctica: Victoria Land, Pudding Butte sud | reverse complement strand
GATTATCCGCGCCCGAGCGCCCAGGATCACCGATCTTGCCAGGAAGCAACGGCGATACCCGCTCCCACTGCTCGTCGCTCAAACATGTCCGATCCAAGCTGGCCTCCGTTTTCCAGCCCTGAATCAGGTTGTTGCACGTCGGGGAATCCCTCCCACCGAAAATGACCGGAAAAACCACCTCAGGTTGATCAACGCCAATCGAATCGTCTAACGCGAAAAAGAAGCGGGAATGTCAACACGCCCTAGCGTTCCTCTCCGGTTTTAGTTCAGACCGAGGGCGGCCTCAGCAGGAGGGAGGCCGTCGCGCCCATCGAGGGTGGTGACGCCGGCCAACCAAGTCCGCATGGTGGCGGGATGCGCCTTCAACCATGCGGCTGCGGCGACCTCGGGCGTCTGACCGCCTGCCGCCATGGCCATCAGCTCATTTTCCATCGGAACGGTGAACTGCATCTGGGACAGGAGCTTGTCGACGTTCGGGCAGTCCGCGGCGAAGTTCTTCCGCGCCACGGTGAAGACGTTCGAAGCACCGTAGTTGGGGCCAAAGGTTTTCTCACCGCCCGACAGGTAGACCAGCTTGAAGCGGGTGTTCATCGGATGGGGCTCCCAGGCCACGAAGGCGATCCAGGCCTTGCGCCGTTCCGCCCGGTCGACTTGAGCCAGCATGGCCTGCTCCCCCGACTCCACAAGCTGCCATCCGGACAGACCGTAATCACCGGATTTGATCGCCGTCTGGATGTTCTGATTGACGGGTGCGCCGCTCTCGATGCCGTAGATCTTGTGATCGAACTTGTCGGCATACTTCTGAAGGTCGTCGACCGTATGGACGCCCGCCTCGGCGACGTAGTCGGGTACCGCAAGGGTGAAGCGGATCCCGTTCAAATTCTCGCGGACGACCTGGATTTTACCCTCGTCCATCAAGGGCTGGACGAACTTCGCTTGTGCGGGCATCCAGTTCCCAAGAAAGGCATCGATCTGACCATCGCCCAGGCTACGATAGGTGACCGGAACCGCGAGCGTGTCGATCTTCGGCTTATAGCCGAGCGGCTTCAGGATGGCGCCGAGTACCCCGTTCGTGGCGCTGATGTCGGACCAGCCGGGATCGGACAGGCGCACCACCTTGCAGGTGTCCGGGTCGGCGGCGCGCACCTCGCCGGCTGCGAGGGGAACGGCGAGAAGGGCGATCGCGAGGGCAACTGAACGCATGAGGTCGTCTCCGGGGCTGGTACGCCCGAGTTATCGACTCGGGCGTTCGGGGGGAGGATCGGTCAGTCGCGGCGCGGGCGCGGGAAACGGGCCATCGCCTCGACGTCATCGAGGTCCATGTGGCTGCGGACGTATTGCCGACTGGAGTCGGAAACCGGCTGGTAATCCCAGGGCGTGCGCACCCCTGCGGCCAGCGCGCTGTTGACGAAGCTGCGGCGGCGCTGGCTCTGCAGGACCTCGTCCCTGAGGGCGGGGAGGTCCCACCGCTCGGCCGCCTCGCGCCGCATTTGCTCCAGCACCTCACCTGCGGCAGGGTCCTCCGCAAGGTTGCGCATCTCGTCCGGGTCCGCCACGAGGTCGAACAGCATGTCCGGCTCGGTGAGCGAGTGGATGAACTTGTGGCGTCCCCGGCGGATCATCACGATCGGCCCGACTGCGCCCTCGGCCAGGTACTCGGCGACGACCTCGTCGTGCGACGGCCGCCCCTGCAGGTGCGGCAGCAGGCTCCTGCCTTCCAGCGGCGTCGGCAGCGGCGGCGTGCCGGTGATGTCAAGGAAGGTTGGGAGGAGATCCATTGACGACACGGATTCTACCACCCGCCTGGGCGCGAACCGTGACGGAGCGTGGATCACCAGAGGCACGCGGATCGCTCCTTCGAAGAAAGTCATCTTGAACCAGAGGCCGCGCTCGCCGAGCATCTCGCCGTGATCGGATACGATCACGATGATCGTGTCGTCCGCGAGCTCAGCCGCTTCAAGGGCGCGGCGCAAACGCCCGAACTGATCGTCGACATAGGAGATTGCGCCGTAGTAGGCACGGCGCGCAGCTCGGATCTGATCGATGCTCGGCGGCGTCGCGTCCGTCTCGCACATCATACGGATGCGTCTGGAATGCGGGTCGGCGTCCTCAAACGACAGCACGTGGCGTGGGAGGTCGATTTCCTCGCTGGCATAGCGGTTCCAGTACTCAGCCGGAATCGCGAACGGGTCGTGCGGGTGCGCCATCGACACAACCATGAAGAAGGGCCTCTGGTCCTTGTCCCGGGCCATCTCGTAGATCTTGCGTTCGGCGGCGAACACAACCTCGTCGTCGAAATCAAGCTGGTTGGTCCGCACGCAAGGTCCTGCGTCGAGCACTGACCTCATACTGTGGAACCACTCTTTGCGTTTCAGGGGCGCGTCCCAGTCCGGCGTCCAATTGAAGTCTGACGGATAGATGTCGGTGGTCAGACGCTCCTCGAACCCGTGCATTTGGTCGGCGCCGCAGAAGTGCATCTTACCCGACAAAATGGTGCGGTAGCCGCTGTTGCGAAGCGCATGCGCGAATGTCGGGATCTCCGCCTGGAACTCGGCGGCGTTGTCGTAGGCCCCTATCCGGGAAGGGAGGCGGCCGCTCATGAAAACGTAGCGCGATGGCGCGCAGAGCGGAAAGTTGCAATAGGCCGACTCGAATACTACCCCTTCTGCAGCCGCCTTGTCCATGTGCGGCGCCCGCGTCACGGGATGGCCGTAGAACGGGAGGAAAAAGGGGCTCATCTGATCCGCCATAAAAACCAAGACGTTCGGCTTTTCGGAGCGGGTCATTGTGCTCGATTCCTGATTCTTGTGATATCGACGAAGTCAGTGTGGAACCGTTCCCGACGGCCCCCAAGACGCCGCGATGATATGGGGGCATAAGCTAGCCTTATGGCGCGTTATCGGAATCTGCCTCCTCTGCCCTGGCTGATCGCCTTCGAGGCGGCGGCACGGCACAAGAGTTTTGGATCGGCTGCTAAGGTGCTTGGTACGTCGCAGCCGGCGATCAGCCAGCGCATCGCCAACCTGGAGTCAATGCTCGGGACCTCGCTGTTCAAGCGCGTCCCGCGCGGGGTCGACCTCACTCTTCAAGGAGCGATGCTGCAAGCCAGGCTTTCCGAGGGCCTGGGCCAGATCGCGCAAGCTATCGAGGACACGCGCCGACCAAGCCCGCGTGACCTGACGGTCGCGACCGACTTCGGATTTGCAGCGTTTTGGCTGATCCCGCGCCTACCCTCCCTCCGGCACGCCCTGCCGGAGATCAACGTCCACGTGATCACATCGCAGGGCACATTTGACGTCCGCCGCGACCCGGCCGACGTTGCCGTAATCTTCGGTTCGGGCGCTTGGCCGAGCTGCAACGCAGAGCTTCTAATTCGCGAGACGGTGCTGCCGGTGTGCTCGCCGGGCCTCCTCGCGTGCTGTCCCCAAGTAGGAACACCCGCCGACCTCCAGGCCGCGCGCCTCCTGCACTTGGAGGCCACTCCCGACACGCGCTGGCTCGACTGGCCGGGCTGGTTTCAAGAATTCGGCGTGAGCCTCGTTCCGGGGGATAACCAGATCTCAATTAATAACTACAGTCTGTTGATTCAGGCCGCCTTGGCGGGGCAAGGAGTGGTGCTCGGATGGCGCCCGCTGATCGACGATCTTCTGCAGCGCGGCCAACTCGTAGCTGCCTGCGACCGGACCGTGACGACAGAGAACGGCTACTACCTCGTCCACCGCCAGACCGGCACGAGCGCCCGCGCTGTCGGCCGCTTTCGGGCCTGGCTGTGGGCGCAATTGGACGCCGATTTCAGGTCTGCCAATGCATGATCCAGAATCTGAACGTCCCGCCTCGACGGCTCACGGTCGATCCGCCGAAGCCGGCAGCGACGCCGAGAGGAGGATCGAAGTCGTCGCGCGGTCCGCGCTTCCTCCCGCTACCGCTGGTGTCCGGCGCGGCGGAACTTCGTGGGCCACATAGTAGGGAGCATGGCTGCGCGGCAGGGAGGCACGGCCGCGGATGCGATCGGCGATCTTCTCGGCGACCATAATCGTCGGCGCGTTGAGATTACCCGTCACGATCTGAGGCATAATCGAGGCGTCGACTATGCGCAGCCCTTCCAGCCCGTGCACGCGGCCTTGGCCGTCGACCACCGCCATAGAGTCCGTACCCATCTTGCACGAGCAGGATGGGTGGTAGGCGGTTTCGGCGTGGGCGCGCACGAAGGCGTCGAGCTCCGCGTCGGTCCGCAAGGCCGCGCCCGGGCTGATCTCGTTCTTGCGATAGGGGTCTAGGGCGGGCTGGGCCATAATCTCGCGAGTGATCCGGATCGCCTCGCGGAACTCACGCCAGTCCTGCTCCATGGACATGTAGTTGAACAGGATGCTTGGATGAGCGTGCGCGTCCCGCGACGTCAGCCGTATTCGGCCCCGGCTCGGCGAGCGCATCGAGCCGACGTGCGCCTGAAAGCCGTGCGTCTCGGTTGCGTTAGTGCCGTTGTAGCTGATCGCGAGCGGCAGGAAATGGTACTGGATGTTCGGCCAGGCGAACTCGGAGCTGGAACGGATGAAGCCGCCTGCCTCGAACTGGTTGCTGGCGCCGATGCCCGTGCCCGCGAACAGCCATTGCGCGCCGATGGCGGGCTGATTCCATGGCTTCAAGGCGGGGGCGAGCGAGACCGGTTGCCGGCACTCGTACTGCACGTACATTTCGAGGTGGTCCTGAAGGTTCTCGCCGACGCCGGGAAGGTCGAGGACCACGGGCACGTCCAGGTCGCGCAGGAGGTCGGCAGGGCCAACACCGGAGCGCTGCAGGAGTTGCGGCGATGCGATGGCACCGGAGCAGACCAGCACCTCGCGGCGCGCACGCGCGATGACCGCTTCGCTGGTACCTCGCAGGTAGGCGACGCCGTTTGCCCGTCCGCCCTCGAACAGTATTCGGTCGGTCAGCGCGTGGGTGACGATGGTGAGATTCGACCGCCCCCGCGCTCGGTCGAGGTAGCCTCGGGCGGTGCTGGAGCGGCGCCCCTTCGGGGTGACGCTCCTGTCCATCGGGCCAAAACCCTCCTGCTGGCGGCCATTAAGGTCCGCAATGCGCGGATAGCCTGCCTGCACGCCAGCTTCGACCATGGCCTCGAATAGCACGTTTCGGCCGGGCTTGGCCGTGGTGACGCTTAGGGGACCGTCACCACCGTGATAGTCGTCCGGCCCGACGTCGCGCGCCTCCGCCTTTCGGAAATACGGCAGGCAGTCGTGGTAGGACCAGTCCCCGAGGCCCGCCAGTTGCGCCCAGCCGTCGTAGTCGAGCGCGTTGCCGCGGATGTAGCACATGCCGTTGATGAGCGACGAGCCGCCGAGCCCCTTGCCCCGGCCGCATTCCATGCGCCGCCCGTTCATGTGCGGCTCCGGATCGGTGAGGTACGCCCAATTGTAGCGCCGCCCCTGAAGCGGATAGGCGAGCGCCGCCGGCATCTGGGTGCGGAAGTCGAACCGGTAGTCGGGCCCGCCCGCCTCTAGAAGGAGGACGCTGACCTCCGCGTCCTCGGTCAACCGCATGGCCAGAACGTTTCCAGCCGAACCGGCGCCGACGATGATGAAATCGTAGTGCTGCGTCATGAGCGGATATCCGATGAGGTGTGCGCGCGGGACGGCCCGCACTCAGAAGACAGGCGCGAAGTCGGACAGCTCGACCTGAATCGACTTGGTGCGCGTGTAGCGCCCGAGGGTCTCGACGCCGTTCTCGCGGCCCAAGCCCGACTGTTTGTAGCCGCCGACGGGCATCTCCGGGGGCGACTCGCCCCAGGTGTTGATCCAGCAAATGCCAGCTTCGAGGCGGTGGACGAAACGGTGGGCGCGGTCGAGCCGTGTGGTGACGACGCCCGCCGCGAGACCGTAGCTGGTAGCGTTAGCCCGTGCCAGCACCTCCTCATCCGTCGCGTAGGGGAGAATACTCATCACGGGCCCGAAGATCTCCTCGCGCACGATGGTCATCTCGTCAGTGCAGTCGGTGAAGGCCGTGGGTGCCACGTAGGCGCCAGCCGCAAGTCGGTCCCCGGGGCGAGTGCCGCCGGCGATCAGGCGAGCGCCCTCGGCCTGCCCGGAGCGGATGAAGCCCAGAACCTTCTCCATATGATCGAAGCTCGCGAGCGGGCCAAAGTTCGTTGTCTCGTCGAGCGGATCGCCCATGCGAATGCGGGCGACGCGCCGCAGGATCCGGTCCTCGAAACCAGCTTTGAGAGAAGCCGGCACGAACACACGCGTGCCGTTAGTGCAGACCTGTCCCGAGCTGAAGAAGTTCGCTGCCATCGCGATGTCGGCGGCGCGGTCGAGGTCGGCGTCGTCGAGGACAACGAGGGGCGACTTGCCCCCGAGTTCCATCGTGACTTCCTTCAGCGTTGATGCAGCGGCCCCCGCCATCACCTTGGCTCCGGTAGCGGTACCGCCCGTGAACGACACCTTGGCGACGCCCGTATGCCCTGTAAGCCAGCTTCCGGCCTCGGCGCCGGTGCCAGCCAGCACATTGAATACGCCCTCGGGAAGGCCGGCCTCGGCGTAGATTTCGGCGAGCTTGAAGGCCGACAGGGGGGTGATTTCGCTCGGCTTGAAAATCATCGCATTGCCGGCGGCGAGAGCCGGTGCTGACTTCCAAAGCGCGATTTGTATCGGGTAGTTCCAGGCACCGATCCCAACCACGACGCCAAGGGGCTCACGGCGCGTGTAGACGAACGACGTGTCTCTCAACGGAATTTGACGACCCTCGAGCGCGGGGGCGAGGCCAGCATAATATTCGAGGACGTCGGCGCCTGTCACGATGTCTACCGCCCGCGTCTCCGAGATCGGCTTGCCTGTGTCCAGTGTTTCGAGATGCGCGAGTTCGTCGTTGCGGGCGCGCAGCAGAGCGACCGCACGATGAAGAACGCGCCCGCGCTCGCGCGCGGGCATGCCGCCCCAGACGGCCTCCCCGCGTGAGGCGCTCGCCACCGCCGCCTCGACGTCGTCCCGCGTGGCATGCTCGACCTCGGCCAGCACACTCCCATCTGCGGGATTGATTGATCGGAATGTTCGGCGGGCGGCGGGTCCGGCGTACCGGCCGCTGATGAATGGGCGATAGGTGTCGACATCGGTCATGTCATAACGGCCTGGAATGAGCGGGTTGTCGGGACTTGGCCGTGGTTCAGTGTTTCTGCAGCAGGGCTCGGTAGATCTCGGTATGATCGCAGAGACCCGCGAGGCGGCCAATCTGATCCACGAAGACGATAGGATAGTGGGAGTGTCGCCGTAGGTCGATCGCCACCTTCAGGGGCAAGTCGGTAGGGGCAACGATGAATCCTTGAGGACTGCCCCCCTCCCCCAGGCAGTCAACGGGGGCGAAGCTTTCCTCACGGTCGCCGACGTGCACGCGTACCGGCCTGTCGGCCTCGTCCAGGGTCAGGCGCATCGACCCGTGCGGGTCGAGCAGCACTGCGCCGGCGTGCCGCTCCAGGGCAGAGGCAGGCGTCATGAAAGCGTCGCCGTTGAGCACTTCGAGGGGGTTTATCCTTTTGACAAACTCCGCCACGTAGGCGTTGGCAGGCCGCAGCAGGATGTCGGACGGCGTCCCGAACTGGACGACGTGCCCGCCCTCCATGATCGCGATCCGGCTGCCGATCTTCAGCGCCTCGCTGAGGTCGTGGCTCACGAAGACAATCGTTTTGTGCAGCTTTTTTTGAAGATCGAGCAGATCATCCTGCAGCTTGTCGCGAATGAGCGGGTCGAGGGCCGAGAACGGCTCGTCCATCAGCAGGATGTCGGCTTCGGTGGCAAGGGCGCGGGCGAGCCCGACGCGCTGCTGCATTCCGCCGGACAGTTCGTGCACCATCTTGTCGGCCCAGGTCGAAAGCCCGACCATGGCGAGCTTCTCGTCGACGATCCGTGCCCGTTCCGAGGTCGGGAGGCCACGAATCTCGAGACCGAAACCGATGTTGTCGCGCACACTCCGCCAGGGAAGCAGGCCGAACTGCTGGAACACCATCGACACCGTTTGCAGGCGGATGTCGCGCAAGATGGAGGACTTGCAGCGCGTCACATCGACGGGCCTCCCACCGTGGCGCACGAGCACGCTGCCGCGCGCCACGGGGTTGAGCCCGTTGATGGCTCGGAGCACCGTAGATTTGCCCGAGCCCGATAGCCCCATCAGGACGCAGATCTCGCCCTGCCGGACGTCGAGGTTAACCTTGCAGGTGCCCATGAGAGCGCCAACGCGGTCACGAATCTGATCTCGCGTCGCTCCCTGATCCGATAGAGCCAGCGCTGCCTTGACCTTACGCCCAAAAACGACGTCGACGTCCCGCAGCTCTACGTTATTTTCCTGCGGTGGAACGAGCTCGGCGTTGCGCGCATCGAAGTTTTTCATCCTCGCAACGTTCATGGGCCGGACTTTCCGATGCGAGGCGCCGGGCGCTTGCAGACGCGGTCGAGGATGATAGCGAGGACTACGATGGAGAGGCCGGCCTCAGCGCCCATTGCGATATTGACGGTGTTCAGGGCGCGCACAACCGGCTTACCGAGCCCGTCGGCTCCGACGAGGGCGGCGATGACCACCATGGAGAGGCTAAGCATAATGCATTGCGTGACGCCTGCCAGGATCGTCGGCATCGCGTGCGGCAACTCAACCTTGAACAGGGTTTGCGTGCGCGTCGCTCCGAAGGCGACCGCAGCTTCGCGAAAGCTCACCGGCACGGAAGTGATTCCAAGTTCCGTAAGCCGGATCGGGGCGGGCAGCGCGAAAATGACGGTCGAGATGATGCCGGGCACTGTTCCGAGCCCAAACAAGACGAGGGTCGGGATCAGATACACAAAGGTCGGGATCGTCTGCATCAGATCGAGAATCGGCCGGATAGCCGCGTAGAACATCGGCCGATGCGCCGCGATGATGCCGACCGGCACGCCGATGATAACGCAGGTGACTGCGGACCAGATCACGAGGGAGAGCGTCTGGATCGTCCCCTCCCAGTACCCGAGATTGGCCACGAGAAGCAGCGACAGGACGATGAAGATTGCCAGCGGCAGCGAGCGGTGCAGCCAGTAGGCCGCGGTGGCAAAGAGCCCGATCAGTGCCAATGGTGGAACTATCAAAAGCAGGTCGGTCAGTCCTTGTACCATCGCGCCTAGTGCGGCCGAGACGAGATCGAAGGCGAACTGAGCGTGCTGGTTTAAAAAGTTAACGAAAATCTCCAGCCATATGCCAAGGGAAATCTTATGATCGGTGATCCAGGTGTACATGAGTGGTGTCGTTCGCTGTCGTGATGACGGATGATCCGGTAAACTCGGCGAGAAGTGAATGTGCCAACTGGCGCTGCGCAAATCCGTCGGGCGTTTGCCATCCCGTTGCGGATAAAGTCCAACTTGTGATCGCAAGCGGTCTCATAATTCCGGGTATTCAATAACCGCAAGCTGGTGAGCTGACGGGTCAGAACGCACCTTCAGCTAAGCTCTGGCCACCTTCCCGGACCCTGCCGCTCGAGCACTAGGGCGCCGATGATAGCGTGTTGAGAGATGAGGAAATGGGATCTTCGACAGAGTTCTTATGATCGAGACTCGAATTTCCATCAGGATTGAAAGAATTTCGAAGCCGCGCGCTTCCAGAATCCTTCTCGCAGATGGAGCCGCACCGGACCACAGGGCGAAGCGTTGCAGATCAGAACCCTCGTCGTCGCGCGATCCTGGACATCGAATCGGCGTCCACTTCGGCAATCCGGACCAAATTGCTGGTTCATCCGTCTGGATGAGTCGGATCGTCGGCACGGAGACGGCGCACGGAGGTTTGTCCCATGGAAGGCGCATCGCCCCATCGAGTAGAGCCGCGAGGGACGTGTGGTCTTTCAGAGCGAATGAAAAAAGTATTTCCAGGGTATCGAGTCTGGCGACCGGAAAGCGGGGGCTCATCGAGTTTATGACGATCGCATCCGCGCGCGCGCGTCGAGTGGTTTTTCTCTTCATCGCCTCGGCAAACTCTCGAAGCACGGCGGATGTCGGGACCGCACGGCAGATCGGACGATTGATCTGGTAACGTGACATCGACGACCATCCTCCGCGATCGAGGCCATCGCTTGTAGCGACCCTCTTTGAACGGTCATTCAATAGAGGTCCGGTGATGATGTCACGCGCTAAATGACGCTCCTGTTTTTTAAATCGGGCATCGACTGCTTGGATAACAGGCACGCCCCCTATGGCAGCACCGGCGAAGACGGCGCGATGCGCGAGGAGGCACAGAGAACAGTTCCCGGCAGACCCGGCCATTGAACGTCCATTCAACGCTATCCCGAGGCGCCTATGACTTTCATCAAACCTGCCCTTGGCTTCGAGGCAGCCCGGCGGCGGCATCTCATCGAGGCGACGATCGAGACCGTTGCGGACGTCGGTTTCGAAGCCGCCTCGCTGAGCCAGATCGCTCGGCGCGCGAAGGTCTCGACAGGATTGTTCGCCCATTATTTCCACGATAAGGACGGGCTCCTTGAAGCGACACTCCGCTTTTTGGCCGCCCGTCTCACCCGATCCACCTCGCTCAAACTGCGGTCGGCGGCGACGCAGCGGGAACGGTTGTTCGCGGTCGGCGAAGCGGCCTTGGCCGACGAGGAATTCGACCGACGGACCAGCGCGGTGTGGCTCGCCTTCTGGGGACAGATGACGCATTCGGAGCGTTATCAGCGCGTTCAGCACACTTATCAGAGGCGGATGATCTCGAACCTCCGCGACGCGCTTAGGGGCTTGGTACCGCAAGATCGTGTCGGCGCTTATGCCATCTTAATCGCGGCGACGATCGACGGCCTTTGGCTGCGCTCCCACGTGTCCGGCCCAGTCGCAAGGTCGGACGTTCCGAACACTGCGGATTCCCGCGCCCTGCTGCGTTCGCTCATCGATGAACTCCTAGCCGATGCGACATCGAGAGAATCACCTGCGCCGGATCCTATCGCGATCTCGGAGCCCGACCGAGGCGTCGAAACGTTCTTCGGTCGCGGCTCCGTCGCGGTCGCACGGGTCACGTGCCCTGCCACGCCTCAGGCCAACGTGGTGGCGCAAGCCGCTAAGATGGCGCGACGAGGGCTCGACCATTGGGGAACGCTGCCCGCGCCGGATCGGGCGCGCGTCCTGCGTCGCTGCGCGGACATGCTCCGCGTCGAAGGGCCGGCATTGGCGCGCTTGGAGAGCCAGGAAACAGGGAGGCCGCTCTGCGCGACTGCGGGTCCCGACCTTATCGAAGCGATCGCCCACATGGACGACGCGGCCGATCTCGCCTTCGACATGCGGACGGTGCGGGTCGAATTGGACAACGGCCGCGTCGGCGAGTGCCGCTGCGGTCCCGGCAGCCTCGTGGCGACCGACATTCATTGGAGCCGGCCGGTGCTCGACATTTGCGTGCGGGCGCGGGCGCTGGCGCTGGGTGACGCCCTGCTGGTCCACTCCAACCTGCATGCCAGTGAGACAATGAGGCAGGTCGGTGCTTTGTTCGCGCGCGCCGGACTGCCCGAGGGGACCCTAACCCTCGTCGACGGTGGCCCAGGCACCATGCGTCTACTCGCTGAACACTCCGACTGGTGCAAGGCGGACCGCACCCTTGAGCCTGAGTCCAAGAAGGATGGAACCACCCTATTCGGATACGCCGGGCCGAAGGCGGCCACGGTCATCCTGCCCGGCGCCGATCTGGAGCAAGCCGCGCGGGCGGTGCTCCTCGGCTGCCGCGCTTGGACGGGAGCCACCTACTCCAGCCAGAACCGCATCTACGTTCACGATACAATGCGCCGACGCTTCGCCGAAAGCATCGCTGCGATGGCCGCGGTTCTCCGAGTGGGCGATCCGCTCGCAGAAGAGACGCAGATCGGCCGGCTCCTTTCGCGAAGACAGGGGAACTGGATAACCGCTTTACTGGCGGTCGACCTACGCGCCGGTGCGCAACTCGTCGCCGGCTGCCGGACGCTGCCGCTCGGCGCTTCCGACGAACCCGTCTGGTTGGCGCCGATAATCGTCGATGGATGTAGCCCGATGTCTGCCCTCGTGCGAGCCGAGACCTTTGCCCCAGTGGTCACGCTCCTGCCCTTCGCGGAAGACGCTGGTCTTGCTGTGCTCGGCCGAGACGATCCCGCCACAGCCGTTGGTTTGTTCTCGGGCGACACTGAGCGAGCCTACCGTGCCGCCACTCTACTCGACCGACCAATGAGCTTCGTCAACGATGATGGACTTGCCGAAGCGCCGCAATGGGCCGCGGAGGAGTGGCACCTAAGGACGACTATTTTTCCGACCCGAGCGCGGCTCCGGCGGATCGTGGTAGCGGACCGGCGTTTTCACTCATAGCTTGAGTTCCTGTTCCGCCTCATCGAAGCGCACGTCACGGCGGCGGGACGCCTGCAGGGCAACGACACCACCGCGCCGGTGCTGGCCAAGGGCAAAACCAACACGGGCGCGTGTGGGTCTACGTGCGCGACTATCGCCCGATCGGCGGCGGCGACCCGCCGGCGGCCGTGTTCCATTTCTCGCCCGACCAGAGGGGCGAGCACCCGCGGGCGCATCTCGCCGGCTGGAGGTCCGCGAGCGGTCGAGAAATTCAGGACCGAGGGCGCCTCGGCGGTGATGGTGGCAGTCGAGGGGCAGATCGCTTGCGCGTTCGGCATCGCCGACGAGGTCCGGCCCAACAGTGCCGCCGTGGTGCGCGCCCTCAAGGCCGCGGGGCTGCGGGTCGTGATGCTGACGAGCGACAATGCGGCGACCGCGCGCGCCATCGCGGGGCCGCTCGGCATCAACGAGGTCGAGGCCGACGTGCTTCCGGACGCCAAGGCCGCCGCCGTGGAGCGCTTGAAGCGCGCGGGCCGGGTGGTCGCCATGCAGAGCGCCGGCATCACGCTGCTCGGCGGTGACCTCGCCGGGCTGATGCGGGCGCGGCGCCTGTCCGAGGCCACCATGGCCAATATCCGGCAGAACCTCGCCTTCGCCTTCCTCTACAACAGCATCGGCATACCGGTGGCGGCCGGGGTGCTCTACCGCGTCTTCGGCCTGCTGCTCTCGCCCATGCTGGCCGCCGCCGCCATGGCGCTGTCCTCGGTCAGCGTCATCGCCAACGCGCTGCGCCTGCGCTCGGCCGATCTCGGCTGACCCTTCCCTCAGGAGAGACTTCCATGAACCTTCTCATGCGCCTCGGGATCGTCGCGTCGTTCGCCGCCGCTCTCGGAAGTGCCGGCGCCGCCCTGGCGCAGGACAAGATGCCGGCCATGCACGGCATGACGATGAAACCCGCGCCGGCGGCCGTCGGGACCTCCGCCAACGAGACCCCTGCCGACAAGGCCTATGCCAAAGCCAATGCCACCATGATGAATGACATGGACGCGAAGCCCTCCGGCAACGCCGACCGCGACTTCGTCACCATCATGCTGCCCCATCACCAGGGCGCCCTCGACATGGCGAAGATCGAACTGCAATACGGGAAGAACCCGACCCTGCGCGCCATGGCCTCCGGCATCATCAAGGCTCAGGAGGTCGAGATCGCCGAGATGAAGGGCTGGCAGGCGAAACACCCGAGATGAGGTGACCGGCCGGAGGTCCGATGCGCCCTTCGTCCGATGGCGTCCTCTACCCACTCCTCGGCGCTTCTATGAGGTACGATCCCGCTCTCCCAGGCAGCCTTTGAGGACATCGAAGACCTCGCGGTTCATCTGGGCGACGTTGAACCGCATCAGGTCCGGCGCGGATTGCGCGACGCTGAACACGTTGCCGGGCGCGAGGACGACACCCGCGCGGAGCGCGGTCCTGGCGAGGTCGACTGCCTCCCGCCCGTCCGGCAGACGGCACCAGAGATAGAAGCCGCCGCGCGGGACGGTCCAGGGCCGGATGCCGAGGGCATCGAGCGAGGCCGCCGTCTCCCGCCGACGCCTCGCCAACCGGTCGTGAAGGCCCTTCAGGTGTTTGCGGTAGCTGCCGTCGTTCAGGGCCGCGGTGACGATGTCGGCGGCGAGGGGGCTCGGCCCACCGAAGTTCGTCGCCACCTGAAGGTCGACGAGCCCCTCGATCCAGTCGGCCCGCGCCGCGACATAGCCGCAGCTGAGTAATGCGGCTGTCAAGCGGTGCGATGGAGCGGATTGAAGGGTGTGCGATGCTGAAGCATGGCCCAGAGCACGGTAACTCTCCGTCGAGCGAGGGCGACGAGGGCCTGGACGTGTCTGTGTCCCTCGCGTCGCTTGCGGTCGTAGAAAGCCTTCGAGGTCGGATCCTTGGTCGAGACGGCACAGAAGGCCGATTGGTAAAACACGCGTTTGAGCGCCTTGTCGCCGCCATAGGCCCGGCGGAGCGCACTGGCCTTTCCGGACTGGCGCAGGATGGGGGCGAGCCCGGCGGCGGCGGCAAGAGCGTCGGGCGATCGGAAGCGGGTGATATCGCCTGCCGTGGCGATGAACTCGGCCGAGAGAATAACCCCCATGCCGGGCAGGCTTCGGATGAGGGCTCCGTCAGGGTGGCGGGCGACGAGCGCTTCCAACTCCTTGTCGAGTTGCGAGCCGGTTGCGGACGGCGAGCGTTTCGAGGGCGAGTTCCTGCACGAGGGCCGCCACGGTCGCCTCGCCCGGTACGGTGATGCGCTGGGCCTGGGCAGCGACGAGCGCGGCCTCGGCCAGACGCTGCGGCTCGCGCAGGCCAGGGGTCTTTCTCAGGTGCTTGGCGATCCTGGCCTGTCCGGCCGCCTTGATCTGGGCGTGCGTCACGAAGCGGGTGAGGAGTGTGAGCGGCGCTTTGGCAGTGAGGTCGAGGGCACGCTCGAGGCTTGGATGGATGGAGGCGAGGAGCTGGCGCATGCGGGAGATGCGCCGGGTCTGGTCCTGGACGAGATCGCGTCGACGCGCCACCAGGAGGCGAATGGCAATCGTGGTGTCCTGGTCTGGCCGGATAGGGCGCAGGTTGGGACGTGTGCGCACCAGATCGGCGATGACGCGGGCATCCCGCGGATCGCTCTTTGTCTCGCCGCCGGTGAAGCCGTGGGCGGCACGATTGACCGCGATCCCGGGCACGTGAACGAGGGCGAGACCCTCGGCCAGGAGCACGGCTTCCAGGAAGCTGGCGATCGAGCCGGTCACGTCGAGGCCGATGGTGAGGTCGCCCCCAAGCCCGCGCAGATCAGCCGCCAGGCCTTCAATGGTCTGCTGAGTGTTCGCGATCGATCGCGCTCGCCCAATGGACGTCCTTGGCGACGTCGATTCCCACATAGATCCGCATGGTGCCTCCGGGCCGGTTGTCATCCGCAGCCCCGGTCTCGCCGGCATCGCCTTACAGAGCCATGGTCGGCATCGAGCAATCAGCGGTCGAACCCGGGTGGCGATGCGGGTGGCACAGCCGCGGAAGCCATCGATAGCAGCCGGAGTGATAGCCATGTCCGCATCGCCTGCGTTCCAGCAGACTGGCCGAGTCGCAGCCAGAACGCATCAGACCGGTAAGGCGGAGTGAGGCCGACAGGCTTTTTCGAGAAGCCGCCTATCCTGACGACGCGGGACAGCCCGTCGAGAACCGCCAGCCGCGCCGAGGGCTCGGGCTCCAGATCGGCGAAGATCTCGTCCTCGCCGATCGTGAGGTCATGCGCTGCCGCCACGGTCAGGATGCGATGGGCCGTCTGGGCCGAAAGCGTCGCCCCGGTCGGGTTATGCAGGCGGAATTGGTGATGTAGAGCCGGGGCCGATGGGTCTCGACCGTCTCGGCGAACCGCGCCACGTCCGGTCCCGTGGGCGTGTAAGGCACGCTCACGATCCTCGCGCGATGCGCCCGCAGCACGGCCTGGAAGTTGAAATGGCAGGGGTCGTCGACCAGGACGACGTCCCCGGCCTGCAGGACGAAGCGGCAGATGAGGTCGATGGCCTGCGTGCCGGACGCCGTCAGAAGGATCTGGTCGGTCCCCGCCTCGATCCCCTCGGCGGTGAACTGGCGGGCGAGGAGACCCCTGAGGGCGAGGGAGCCCCGGCTGGCCCCATAGTCGGTCAATACGGCATCCTCCGCCCTGGCGAGGCCCCGGATGGCGCGGGGGATGGCGGCATGAGGCATCCAGTCGGTGGGCAACCAGCCGCAGCCCGGCCGGAGCATTTTGGGCTCCGCATCGAGCGACTGACGCGACACCCACCGAACCGGGTCATGTCTGGACGGCCCCCGCGGGGCAAGAAGATTTTGACGGTGAGGCGAGGTGGTCGGGTGCAGTCATGTCTCCGGCCTGTCGATGCGGCACACATGACCGCTGGCCCTGATGAAGTCCGCGGATCGGTTCCCTATCAATCCCGCGCGCTCAAAGCGCCGACCCGATTTCGGGCTGCTCCGATCCCCGGCTCGACCGGTTCGCCATCATGTCATCATCACCTCACCCGTTCGTGGAACTCGAAAGGCTGCGCCCTGTCACGCCATGGCGGGACGCATCTCGAATTCCTTTCCTCGGCTCAGCACCGCCCAGGCGATCCGAGCCATTTTGTTGGCCATCCCGACCGTCGCCACCATGGCGGGGCGTCGGGCACGAAGGGCCGTGATCCAGCCTCCCAGAGCCGACCCGTCGGTCTTGCAAAACCGGATCACGGCCGATGCTCCGATCACCAGCAGGCGCCGCAGATAGGGCTCACCCTGTTTCGTGATCCGGCCGAGCCGCTCCTTGCCTCCGCTCGAGTTCTGACGCGGCACCAGCCCGATCCAGGCTGCGAGCTGGCGGCCCGATTTGAAGACGCTCGGATCAGCGATGGTGGCGGCCAGTGCGCTCGCGATGATCGGCCCCACACCCGGGATCGTTTCCAGACGCCGGCTGGCTTCGTTTCCGCGGTGCCAGGCGAGGATCTCGGTCTCGACCGCCTTGATCTGCTCCTTCATGGACCGCAGCTCCTTGATGAGTAGAGCGAGCGCCTTTCGCGCCAGAGGCGGGATCTCAGTCTCACCCTCGACCGAGGCCATCAGGGCGTCGAGGCCGGCGACGCCCTGGCGCTCCACGATGCCGAGTTCGGCCAGGTGCGCCCGCAACGCGTTGCTCAAGGCCGTGCGCTGGCGGATCAGCAGGTCGCGCGTCCGATGTAGCATCAGAACCGCCTGCTGGTCCTCCGACTTCACCGGCACGAAGCGCATGGTGGGGCGGGTGACGGCTTCGCAGATTGCTTCGGCATCGGCCGCATCGTTCTTCTGCCGCTTCACGTAAGGCTTGACGTAGGACGGCGGCATCAACCGGACCTCGTGACCGACGGCCGCCAGCTCGCGCGCCCAATAGTGAGCCGAGGCGCAGGCTTCCATGCCGATCAGGCAAGGAGAGAGCCCGGCGAAGAAGGCCCGCAGCTCGGCGCGGCGAAGGCGCTTTTTGAGCACCGGCCGACCCGCATCATCGACGCCGTGGACCTGGAAGACCTGTTTAGCGAGATCGATACCGACGGTACGACTGACATGGGATCGGCTCCGGATGGGTGTTGCGCCGCCAGCCACTCTACGACAGGGCCGCTCGGAGCGGGGGCCGTCCACCCCATCAATCTCAATCCCAAAACAGAGCGCGAAATCATTCGCTGCCTCAAACGCTTCGTCGCCCGTGAAATCTTCGGCTGCCTGTACAGGCCGCAACGACCGACCAACCCGACACCAGAACCGACTTGACGTCTATAGGAGCATCAACGCCTTGGCTGAGACCATCAACGGCCTCTACAAGGCCGAGGTCATCCATCGGCAAGGCCCGTGGCGATCCTTTGAAGCCGTCGAGTTCGCCACCCTCGAATGGGTCGATTGGTTCAACAATCGACGCCTTCTTCACCAGCCAAGCGGCATATATCGTAACCCTCGCAGGCGTCGTCTGGGGCATCCCCATCTTCCACGACAGCCACTCGCTCTGGATATGGGGCGCGGTCGTCACGCTGTTGATCGGACTTGCCTTTGTGCGGCCACGCTCGGGAGGAGAGCCCTCCAAGCCACCCCAAGGCCAGTGAATCTGCGGTACGAGATCATATCTTCAGCAGGGCACCCCCTGGCTAAGTAGCAACGCGTATCGCTGATTTTCATGGACACGACGCAGTCGGATTGCATCGGCGAAAACACCAACAAGGCGTCGATCGACCGGTTTTCTCTGGATCGTCTGCCTCGGACGACGACCTTCGACAGTCTGTGTGACCAAGGGACGTTCTTTACCAACCGCTACTCGGCCCGATCTATACACCCGCGGTGCATAGATCAATGCTTACCGGCTTATGGCCACTCTATTCGCACGTCCAGACTCTATTCATCTCCTTCAAAAGGGCCGGCTGGTCGACTGCGTGTGTCGCGCGACGGCAACGATGACGAAAGGCCCGCACTAGCCCAGGGAACTGCTCGCCGGTCTGAGAAACGCGGCCCAGGCGCGCCACTGCAAAACGTCGCAAACGTGTAGCGAGATTCGAAACCCTCATCTTTAATTCATCCTTCAACTCTGATCCACATCATTCCCCGTGCATCCATCAGCAGATTGGAAGTAGCGTTCTGAAAACCAGTGATGGCGAGTCGAGGTAGCGCCAGCTTATCCGGGGTATTCCATAGTATGTCAACTGCTCCTTTCAACAAGCAACCACCTTGCTAATCGCTGCCTAGAAGAGAACGCAACTAGTGAAACGAGTATCTGGAGTGAAAGTACGATGACGAAGTTGCTTCGTCCCAGCAGGCCATGGTCGCCCTCGTTACTTTATAGAGCTGGCAAATACTCGAGCTGCGCTATGAACGCGGGCGGCTCAGCCCTCGAACCGGAACGGCTGACGTCTCGCCGCGTACCTAGTCCGATCCGCCTAGCCTCCACTGCCGTTACGATTGTGGTTGTAAGTCTCTCTGTCTCCGGGCTCTTTGGAGCAATCTTCAGTTATCGAGCGGATGAGCAGACGCGACAAGCCGCGCAGATCAGTGATGCGTTCGAGGACGCTCGCGTTGCGGTTGCGGCAGAACAGTCTGCCGAGCGTAAGTATCGGACTGATCCGGGCAACGACGCACGTGCTCATCACCGTAAGGCGGCTAATGACCTCGTCACATCCCTGAAACACGCGTTGTACCTTGGAGATACCGATGAAGAGCCCTTGATCACCGCCATGTTAGCCGAGCAGAAGGATTATCTCGCCGGCGTCAATGCAACGTTCGCCGCCATCGACGCGGGAGACCTTAGCCTCGCTAACAAGATTGATGCAGATCAAGCCAACCCGTTTCTTGAAGCCATCGAGTCGCAGGTCCTCAGTGCTGCGGGCAACCACCGTTCTGAAGCGACACGACAGCTCCAGGAACTCGCACGCTTTCAAACTAGGGTCATCATCGCAGTCCCGGCCACTTTCATCATCGGGACGAGCTTTGCTTTGTTCTTCTGGCTCCGCATCCGCCGGTACCGGGTCGAGGCAGAGCTTGGATTGGTTCGTGAAACGAACGCTATCCGAGATAGCGAGCGTCGATTCCGTGCGTTGGTCCAGAATGCTTCCGATATCGTACTCGTCTGTTCCAATGAAGGCCTAATAACCTATCAGAGCCCGACAAACCAGGTGTCTTGGCGCTACTCACCCGACGAACTCGTTGGTCATACCCTGCGTGAATTGGTGCATTCGGACGACCACTCCGTGCTCGACGACTTGTTTGCACGCTTGCCTCCAGAGTCCGGGTCGACCAGGAATGCCGAGGTTCGGTTTCGCAACAACGAAGACCAGTGGCTCTATGTCGATCTCATTTTGACAAATTTGTTGATGGACTCCAACATACGGGGGTTCGTGGCGACCGCCCGGGACATCACAGAACGCAAGAGCTTCGAAGGGCAGCTTACGCACCAAGCGTTTCATGATTCGCTAACGTGTCTGCCAAATCGGGCTCTCTTTCGTCGCCGGCTTGATCAAGCTTTGCATCGCAAATTCATCCCGCCTCACATCGTGGGGATCCTCTTCATAGACCTTGATAATTTCAAGCTCATCAACGATAGCTTGGGCCATCAAATCGGGGACAGGTTGCTGATCGAGGTCGCAGCTCGACTTTCGAAGTGCATTTCGGGTTCCAGCATAGTCGCTCGACTCGGAGGCGATGAGTTCGTTGTCTTGCTTGACCGCTTGGCTGACGAGAGTGAAGCGGTTGCGGTTGCCGATGAGGTTAGCCGACGGTTCGACCAGCCGTTCTTCCTTGAGCACCAAACGTTCCACGTCACGGCAAGCGTCGGCATAACCTGTGGCATCGCAGGTCATGCAACTGCGGAGCATATGCTGAGAGACGCCGATGTTGCCATGTATCGCGCGAAAAGCAGCGGTAAGGCGCGTCACGTCATTTTCGACATGGCCATGCAAATCGACGCGCTCACGCGTCTCGAACTCGAAAGCGATCTTTATAGAGCGGTAGCGAATTCCGAATTCTATTTACACTACCAACCCATCGTGAGTCTTGCGACCGAGCAGATGACGGGAGTCGAGGCACTCGTGCGTTGGCAACATCCCGTTCGAGGGCTCGTTCCGCCAGCTGCATTCATCTCGATTGCCGAAGACACTGGCCTGATCGTTCCCCTCGGACAGTGGATTCTGAACGAGGCTTGTCGGCAGGTTTCCCTTTGGCAAAAGCTGTATCCTGCGCAACCGCCTTTAACTCTGAGCGTCAATCTTTCACCTCGTCAGTTTTTGCATGCAACCTTGCTGGAGGACGTGAAGCAGGCGCTTGGCGAAAGCGACTTTCCCCCCTCCTGCCTCAACCTGGAGATCAACGAGGGCGTCATCATGCGTGACGTCGAAGCTTCTGTTCATACGCTTACGCAGCTGAAGGAGCTTGGCGTTAAGATGGCGATTGACGATTTCGGGACAGGCTATTCTTCGCTAGCTTATCTGAGGCGTCTACCGCTCGACGTTCTGAAAATAGATAGATCCTTTGTGCGGGGAATAGGGCAGAATCCGGAAGATCTCGCGATCGTTCATGCCGTCATTGCCATGGCGAAATCGCTGCGGTTGTCGATAACGGCTGAGGGCATCGAGACAGCCCAGCAGGCATCTTTGCTGCACCATTGGTCCTGCGAAAGTGGCCAAGGATTTCACTTCGCTCGGCCACTCTGTCCCGGCGATCTAGAAATGCTGCTCAAATCCCAGAAATTAATCGTACTTGCTCCTATGGCTGCGTGACGACTGCACTGAGGGGGTGCGTTAGGGCAATCGTTATAAGCGAATACGCGATCTGCATGACAATGGCTTTGAGATGCTCGCGATTCCAAGTTGAAGTGGAAGTTAGCGCGCTTTGGTGGGGGCCCTTCAGACTTCGCTGGGGGCTTCGCAGATGCCGAGGACACGCCCGCTATACTCCCTCACATTTCTTCGCCGGATGGTCGAGCTGGTCCGCGCGGTCGCGATCCGGATGACCTCCCCTCCGCTGCCGCTCCATTTGGCCCTCGCCGCCGGGGAGCCTCTGGCAGGCTCCGCCCGCGAGGTCTAGCTAGCCCGTCCTATTCATCGCGGCCAGCGTTTTGGCCTTCTTTGAGGTTGGCCTGATTCTGGGCGCGCGCCGTCATCCAGGGCCTATGCCGTGCTGTCGAT
>JAABUL010003812.1_pt1 | contig 21484 bp, 21 predicted proteins | sample 5559151 | NCBI WGS metagenome assembly JAABUL01 (sample SAMN10711876, study PRJNA513368) | rock metagenome | isolation source: Antarctica rocks | place: Antarctica: Victoria Land, Pudding Butte sud | reverse complement strand
CTGGAGACAAAGTTCACCTAGTCGCAAAGACTTCAGCCCTGCACTTGGAGAGTGATCGATTCGATGCTACTGAGTTCCTAGACGTCACGTCCTATGTCCAATTATCCGATCCGCTCATGCCAGGCCCAGAATTCGATGCGCCTAGGGAAAGGCTGGATCTGGCAAGGCCTGGCCAGCTCCAGCCTCGGAAAGCATGGGTTGACGTATACGAAAGATATCGAGAGCAAAGGATGGATGTTTGCGGGTTGGACCTCGAGCCTGTTGCGGAAGCTCCTACTAATGACACTTCTGATTGAGCATCTTGTAATGAAGGAAGAGCGTATACCCTAGGAGTTAAGGATGCGATTAATATCACGAGTAATGGCAGTCACGACTGGGATTTGTTAGAGCGTAATAAACAAAGAGCAAATTTTCGACAAGTCACACCAGGCTTTAGAAATCATATCGATTGGGAAAACGCTTGAGTATCGTGAAGATATCCGACGACACTGGATGGATTATTCAATACAGCCTGCGGTAGAGAATCGTACTTTGCCAAGGATAAGATATTTCGTTTTGGAGTTTAATTAGCAGTAACCATCAACATTTTCATAATCGACAAGTAACCTAGAAATATATAAAACTTCCCTATGCACATCTTCCCTCGACCCAAAAAACCCTTACCTAACCCCGATCGGATATACCTTGGGAATATTCCCTCTATTCGGCACCACAACCGGCACCCCCTCCCCGCTCGCCTCGACCACCCCCTCGGCAAACACCGGCATCTTCCTCACCCTCCTAACCTCGCTAACCATGCGCGCAAGGTTCAGTAACGGCCCCTCCATCCATGGCATACCCAGCATTTCCATGCCAATCGGCACTCCAATCGGCGCGTCTTTGCTCGGCGGGGAAAACCCCGCCGGCACGGTGACGACGGGAAACCCCGTGACGGCGGCGAGGATGCCGTTGCGGCCGGATTGGCTGGGGGAGCCGATTTTGACGACGAGGTTTTTCTGCTCGGGGTAGAGGAGGGCGGAGAGGTTGTTTGCGCGGAAGGTGGATAAGAGGGTGGTGGTGAGGTTTTGGATGCCGAGTTTGATGGGGGCGTAAGTGGTGTTGCTTGTGGAGGAGACGAGGGCGGTGTTGACGTAGGAGTATTGGGAGGGGATGACGAGGTATTTCCCGCTGGTGTATAGTTCCGTGAAGTTTGATGGGTGGATGCCGCGGAGCGAGGGGCGTTGAAGGTAACTGTTGAGCTCCTGCCGGTATTCGAGCTGTTGGGTATCGTAGGTGGCGATGATTGCGGTGGCGTTGTAGATGCTGTCAGGGATGGGGACAATGGTAGCGCCAGCGGCGGTGAGAGCGGAGACAATCGCATCCATGGCGGCATTGACTGGCGTGGTTTCGTTGGTGGCGGTACGGTTGAAGAAGCCTTCAAGAAGGCCCAGACGGAGACCTCGTAGAGAGCCGCCGTGTAAAGCCGCCGTGTAGTCGAGGTTGACTGAAGATGCAGGGATGAGGGCTGTGGTGTTATCATTAAGGTCGTAGCCCACACTCGCCATAACGGTTAGGGCGACGGCAAGGTCGTTGACGTTGCGAGCTATGGGACCGATGGCGTCTTGGGTAAAGGAGATGGGAATGATGCCTGCGCGGGAGATCAAGCCACGGGTGGGGCGGACGCTGAAGAGGCTATTTGCGCTTGCTGGACTGCGAAGGGAGTTGACGGTATCGCTGCCGGTGCCGAAGATGGCCAGCGAAGTTGCTATCGCTGCTCCAGTACCTCCTGAGCTTCCTCCTGGAGTTCGGGTGTGGTCGTATGGGTTAACCGTTTGCCCGCCTAGGGACGAGACAGAAAGGCCTTCCAGAGCCAATTCATGTAAATTCGTCTTCCCTAGTATGATAGCTCCGGCATCTTTAAAAGCAGTCACTGCTGGAGCATCCTCCGTTGGCTGCGAGCCTGCGAGATCCAGGCATCCACCTGTGGTATTCATGTCCATGGTGTCATAATTATCCTTGAGCAGCACGGGTATACAGAAAAGTAATCCTGTGGCATTTCCAGCCGCAAGAGCCATGTCTTTGCTATCTGCATTCGATAATGCATTGGGGTTTAGGGTGATGATGGCGTTGATGGTAGGATTGTAGGCCTCCACGCGGGCTATGAATGACTCCACAATGTTTCGACAAGACGTGAGGCCACTAAAGAGGGCGTTATGAACGCCCTCAATGGTTGATTCACGGACATCGAAGGTTTCATTCTGAGCGTGAGCAACTCCAGCTACAAGAGCGAGTATGGCAACGGAAATGTTGACGGTGAATCGCTGCATTGCACGTCTGATCAGCCCTTACTCACAATTGACTCTGCTGAAAGGGTGGGTGTCGTCCTGACATACCTGACCTTATATCTAGGAATCAATAGCTTGATCTCTAAGTAGTTTTAGATCGCGTGAAAAGAAGGTCGTTCTGGTCGTTAGAGCATGTCTCCTCCCCTTACGTCACTGATAAGATTGCGCCGGCTAGTTATCGACCTCCCAGCCTCAAGCATTAGGTAACATTTCGCTGTCAGGAGAGACTTCGAGAGCAAGATTACAGCAAGTATAGCGGTATACTGTATAGCTCTATCAGTCGTCCCTTGTGCCGACTTCCGATCTGCTCTTGGTCTGCTGTTACTTGCCTAGAAAATCCCTCCTAAGCATCCTGGATATCGGACCTCCATTGCCCTTACGCTACCCGATGCCCCTGCAGTTCGGAGTCCATGACATACTTCCACAGTGCGTGATTGAAAAGCCAAGAACATGCAGATAAGGTTCTTTCTTTTGTTGGAAAGCAGAAACAGCCTCCCAAGGGAATGGCTTCTTTGTGCTGGAAGCGGCCCACGGAATGTGCCTAATGTGCCGTTGAGTGTGGAGACACGGTGTTAGCTACTCATTGTCCCTGGAAGTCATCTCCGTCTCGATATGGACTAGCTTTGGATCCTTTCCATACCATTCCATAGATATTCGTGGACTCGGCATATTAAAACGACAAAGGTAATCGATGCTGGACTTTCCGAAACTCGGTATTTAGACTCTGGCATACAACAGTATGCTAGGTTGGTTAAAAAAATACAGGGTAAAGGGAGGAAGTATGTAGCAATAGCCTCCTAGACGACTTTGTGTGTGGTTCGTTCCTTGAGCACAGTACCTCTCCACGAATTGGACATTGAATGTATAATAGAAAGCGATGAGAATGAATCAGGAAGAGCCATGGAGGCCTTGAGGAATTAATAGAACGCGGAACTCGATTCGGTCGTGTTGTATAAAGGGACGATCTTGAGTATAGTTTTTTTTCGACTCTGGAACGTGAAGAACTGGAGAATAGCTGCACCGTATCATCTGTGACAGATTGTACCCCCGTCAACAGCTCTACGTACTGATAGACTAGCATTAGAAACTCCACACCTAGTGGATTAAAATTGACTTAAAAACCGAAGTATCTCCCACTAGGATTTGGCACCTGATCTTCGTGGTCGCAGAAAGGGGCATATGGTACACATAACCTCCCAGGAGAACGCAACGGCCATTACGACCAATAAAGCTTTAAAAAGACAACCCCGAGTATTTTCCGAAGGTGCCAAACAATATGAAATAGTGGGTCATGAGAGGTCATAGTACAGAGGATTGAGATACGCTTCAAAGCAAGATCAAGTAATTTGACGGCGCTATGCCCGTCTCTCCAGTCTCCTTCTTTGCTTGCCACCATCTCCCGCTTACGTCTGAGACTTCCAGGATTTCGTGCTTGGAGAAGCTGATCTCGTTTGCGTCGTCTGGGTTCGCTTCGTAAGAATAAATAGCTTTCGCCCGATATGGGTATTCTGTGGGTGATCCAACATCATTCCTGGGATCATGGTGATCGGCGCCCATTCCACCAAGCGGTGCCACAGTTGTGGGGGTCTGTGCTGGTGAATGCGTGGCTATCGGTCCACCAAAGCGTGGCTGTGAAGCGTTGCGGTTATCAACGCCCACTGGGCCTCCAGGGTAGCCGGATACAGGTGACGAGGTCTCGAAGCCATTCAGCTGGGCGGAAGTGTACATCTGTGGCGCATGGTTCCCTGAAACCGTTGTTTCTGGTCGGCCGTTTGCATAATGTGGGCTTAAGGGTCTGCTGTTGCGCGTTGAGCCACGTTGTTCTTTGTGTAATGCGAACGAGTCGATGTAACCACGGTGACTGGCTTGAGGCGTTGAACCAAAGTAGAAGATCCATACGATCTGTAGTCCGTTAGGCTTGATCGATCTTTACCGTCCTCGCAGGTACTTACGCCGACCATAGCGAGCAGGATAAAACCTGCTGCAGCAGCTTCTTTAGCGCCATCTGAGGAGTATACTAGTGCATTGATGATTGAAGTTGCGAAGGCAAGGCCAGCGGCCAGGAAGCCGACAATCTATGGAGAGTCAGTGTAAGCAATAACAAGCATGTTGAGTTTGCCTTACAGCAACATGGTATGTTTGCGTAGAGTCTGACCCCACGACTATCAAAACTCCGACTATACAGCAGAGATAGTATGCGAGGGTCCACCAGGCAAAGTTTGGGAACTCAGATCGGACGATGGAGACAATAGATGCGATAAAGGCGATTAACCACGCAAGCTATTGATCATGTGTCATCAGCCAAGTTCTTGTACGTTTGTATCCAGGTATGATGTAGACATACATAAGCAATAGAAAGTGTTGCCAGTGCGAATGGGTCGCCAACAATGTGTCCTACGATGCTTAGTGACTCTTCCTTTCTATTGTTGACATGTCCCTTACCAAAACTAAATCCACGTCCAAAACCAGTGCGCGCGCGGCTGTTGGCTTCCAGATTCCCATTCATCTTGCGGAGAGATGGCGAATGGAGGCTGCCGTATGATGGCATAGAGAAACCAAGGCGTTGATTAAACTATTCACTGAGCACAGGCCAGTGAAGATGTTGTTTGTTGTGACGATGCTTTAAGGATTCCCAAATCGTCTGAATGAATATGTCTTCGTGGTTGAATTAATGCTGGTCTGTTGCGGAATGGATGGTGCCTGCCCCGGTTTAACAGCTTCTGGTAGTAAGAAAGGACTGACTGTTGCACTGGTCAATGAAGTGCGAAGAAAGTGATGACCGATGGGATGCAAGTTTATCAGGATTCTACTTCGAGGCTCGCAAGGGATTATAAGTTGATAGGTCGGTGGTGGTGGTGGTGGAAGGAGGATTTGCGACGACTAGTTTAAGGCTCGATTCGGAGGAGTGAAAGGAGTCGCTTCGGTTTCAGCAGGAAGTAGGCGCCACTAAATTCATGCCAACCCTGCACCAACGCCTATGGAATCAGTGTTGTCAATGATACTTGATGGCGCGCGTGAGTAAGATCCTCTCAAGTTCTAAGTCCAGATAACTGGGTTTGAAGAGATTTCAAAGATTCTCATTTGATTTGTTCCTGTAGAATGCGACCAGTACGGTACTTGTTGGCTTTGGTTAGACTCATCACGTGAGGGGGGGAGAGATAGAGAGAGAGAGAGGGGAAGGTGGCAATGCTTGCTGTCCCGCTCCCTTTGCGTTGCACAACAAAGCAGGAACCAGGGCCTGGCCGCAAACAGCGCATTGACCAAGAACCGAAGCTTACTTTTCTATATTTAGAGAGTACCTTGTGGGGAAACTCAGATTGCACTATCTGGGTACGCTTCTTGCTTCTTGCTTCTTGCTTCGACGATACCCGCGAAGATTGAGGATACTGCTATGTATCTGCCTGTAAGGTACCACAACATGAAGCTCTCGGAATTATTTATCATTGTAGCATAATTCCCGGCTTAGCCCCACAGCGGGAGTACGGAAATAAAGACTGCATGCACCATCCTCACGGGTATTCAATAATTATTTCTATCAGTAGCTGATTCTTTGTTGATTGTCGCCTAACAAGCCTTTGTCTGACGGCAAGAGGAGCATGGATAGAGGCGACTGTGCAAGGTGCATACACTTCAAATCCGTCATTGCCCAACCCTTCGAATGCCACTCGTCGTGAGTGACCAAGGCGTGCCCTCGGACTCATTAAAGTACCACAATGCCCAACCATTGAGGTTTGACCTGATCCATGTGTACTTTGCATAATTTCAGCACGACCAGTGGGTTTACTAGGTAAAGCGTCCTGTATAATGCTGCCAGTACGGATGCAATACCAAAACTGAACACGTTCTATCGATGACTGCACTGATTTGTAGGCGAAGCTCTCCCGTTCGGACTGTATTCTGAGTTATTTGATGCTTGACATTCGGAGATTCAGCGGCTGGAACCGAGGCGGTCAATGGAAGAAGCAGGAGAGTGGTCCTAGTATTCCTGGAGAAACTTGAGCCCCAGTACAGATGCTCGGCAACGCGACGATCCTTCATGACGGGGGCGGGCGTTGTTGCTGCTCCTTGTTATGGTCACCTTCGCCTTGGTGACCGAACTTCATGATCCGTAAGCTCTGTTAGCCTTGGCTTCCAGCGCTTTCAGAGTTTCCCCTCGCCTGACTCTACTTTCTACAGCATTCAATCTTGCCTCCCATTCCGACCAGCACTCACTTCCAGCCAAGACACCAAGTTCGTACCATCTCTGTATCATAGAGGCACTGCGCAGCCGAAGCTCCGCTATTTCTCGTCCCTGTGAGTCTTGTCGTAGCTCCACCTGTGCGAGCCTGGGGTGTAGTGTGATCATGGAAGCAGAGGACTCTGCTGAGGGTATTGGGGAACCCTTGATTGCGGTTAAGCGCGACGCTGTAGTTGGGTAAGACGTAGCACATGAGCTGATAATGGCAAGTAGTTCAGGCGTCGTCAAAGATGTCGGGACTTCTGCTATACTGGCAGGCTGGAAAAGATCTGGATGGGATCTGTCTGTCGATAGGTTAGTCAAAATACATTAAGCTTGCGTATGCCTTACAGAGCTTCAAGAGATCTTCGACGACGGGCGAGCTCGAAGCTAGCTTAGCCAAACTGTTCTCGACTTTAGCCAGACGCGTCAGTACTGTGCGATCTTTCCCTTCAGCGACCGCCTCCTGTAGAGACTCTTGGGCAGGATCATGGCCCGTTAGGAAGTACTCAATTCTCCGAAGCCGCTGCTCAAGGAGATCTACAGTATCCCTGGCAGTCTGCTCGATATCATCGGTCATTGAGAAGATACGGTGGACAATGATCGAAACAGCAGGAAAAGCCGAAGCTCTTGATCCACGATAGCACGTGATCGCTTGCAGAATCATGGGGAATTTTGACTAAGGTAGGGGGCCTCGGTTCGGTTCGGCTGATCCCGCTATCAGCCTTTTGAACGCCTGACTCCACCTCAGAGTGACAGTTCATCCCAACTGATGTCCATCAATGCGAAGTCATTTCGGAGATTGGGGTTCTGGACAGCCAATTTGTTCGCTCAGATGACGCAGTTGCGATGAGATTGACGGTCCGTACCGGTTATGCAGCTTACAGGCAATCATGCCGGGCGAAACAGCCATTCCACGGGCAACAACCTAGCAGATCAATAGCTAGTCATACTTACGGTCACCATGCCACTGCGCTCTCGGTACTCCCCACGAATGTCGAAGTTTCCTCAGCAGACTATACGGAAAATGCAAGACAAATGGGAGAGGCCATGGCGCGGATGCGAGAACTTCACCAGAAGATCGAAGAGGGCGGGCCGGCTAGAGCCAGGGAGAAGCATATAGCTAGGGGAAAGATGCTGCCGAGGGAGTAAGCGATCGAGCCACGGGCTATCTAGGTAGACGCGACTGACGTCGAAGTCGCATCACTGCCCTTATAGATCTGGGAACGCCTTTCCTGGAGTTGTCATCGCTGGCGGGACAGCAAATGTACCCAGGGGAAGATGTACCAGCCGGTGGCATCATCACTGGAGTTGGCACCGTTCAAGGCGTTTCTTGTGTGATTGTGGCCAACGATAGCACGTAAGTGGCAATGGGACTAAACCGCTGAGCATGGCTGATCCTGTCGACAGAGTCAAAGGAGGCTCATACTACCCTATTACTGTCAAGAAGCATTTACGAGCTCAGACCATAGCTGAGGAAAATAGTATGAATACATTTGGTACAGATAATTGAACAATACTGAAGCCAATAGGGCTACCATGCATCTACCTCGTGGACTCTGGTGGAGCAAACCTTCCCCACCAAGCAGATGTCTTCCCAGATAAAGAGCATTTTGGTCGCATTTTCTATAATCAAGCAAGAAGTATATCTGTCAATCTATTCGTTTCATCTTAAAGCTAATTTGCCAAGTGAGTTCGAAAGGTATCCCTCAGATATCCATTGTCATGGGCCCTTGTACCGCCGGTGGAGCCTATGTCCCTGCAATGTCCGATGAGTCAATCATCGTAGAAAATCAAGGCACGATTTTCCTCGCAGGCCCTCCTCTCGTCAAAGCCGCCATTGGCGAAGAAGTCACAGCCGAGGAGCTAGGCGGTGGGAAACTACATAGCTCCATCTCAGGCGTAACCGATTATCTCGCTGTCGACGATGCTCACGCACTCGTTCTCGCTCGAAGATCTATCAGCAACCTCAACTGGCCGGAGCCAGAAACCAAAGAAGTCCCTTTTAAAGAGCCGCTATATGACCCAGAAGAACTCGCTGGCATCGTCGGCACGAACCTCCGTAAGCAAATCCCAGCCCACGAAATCATCGCCAGAATCGTCGACGGCAGTGAGTTCGCAGAGTTCAAAAAAGATTACGGTACCACCCTCGTCACAGGTACTTTCCTCCCCACCCTCTTCCTTTTTACCCCATAGCTGGAAGTCCCCTAACCCGCCGGGCCCCAGGCTTCGCACGTATTCACTCGCAACCCATCGGCATCCTAGCCAACAACGGCACCCTCTTCTCCGAATCCTCCCTCAAAGGCGCGCACTTTATTCAGCTTTGCTGCCAACGTCGTATCCCCTTGCTCTTTCTCCAAAACATCAGCGGCTTCATGGTCGGCGCCGAGGCCGAAAGGGGCGGCATTGCCAAGAACGGTGCGAAGCTGGTCACGGCAGTTGCATGTGCGGAAGTACCAAAGTTCACGGTAGTATTTGGTGCGAGTGCTGGCGCGGGAAATTACGGCATGTGGTACGTCCCTTAAACCCACCCATCCTATCTCACCCCTCTTTTCTACCACACCAACCTAATTAAATCCCCATCCAGCGGGCGCGCCTACTCCCCCCGTTTCCTCTGGACCTGGCCCAGCGCCAAAACCGCCGTTATGGGCTCCACCCAACTCTCCGCCGTCATGGCTGCCGTCGGCAAATCCATTGACCCAGACCTCAAAGCGCGCATCGAGCGCGAGAGCGAGGCCGTGTTTTCGAGCGCAAGGTTGTGGGATGATGGCGTGATAGCGCCGGCGCAGACGAGGGCCGTGGTGGCGCAGGGGCTGAGGGCTGCGGCGGGGGGGAGGGGGAGGGAGGGGGAGACGAGGTGGGGGGTTTTTAGGATGTGAGGGGGTATTATTGTGAGGAGACTATGGGGAGCGATGGGTGGATGCGAAGAGGAGATGTAGGTTGGGGGCGATGGAGGCCGTCCTTGGGATGTGTGAGTTGAGGGGTTCCACCGGAACACCGGCAACAAAGATCACTCCACACTACGGTCTCGACAGCAGACCTCAGACCGACTGGGGACCAGAACCGGCCTCGAGCCGAAGAGTGTGCGTGTCTAGTACCCCCATTAAACACAATGCAGCAGCAGGCCCGTAACTCCTGCCTTTCCACCAAACAAGTTCGAGACCTCACGTTCTTCCGTTATTTGCATCATCTCCCACCATCCATCGATCGATAATGCCCATCCCTGAGCCCCCCCTCCACAATGGAAAATTCTCCGTTGAGTACATATATAAAAAGTAAATCCAGATAATCGACCCCTTTGTTTAATTTTTTTGGCAGACCTACTACTAATGAGCGGCCATGACCGAGATCCGAAAAATGGGAAAAGAATCAGGGGCTTGGCTATGAATCTTGTGCTGCAAATATGTTCCTGTCCTCGTGTGTGCTTCCCGTAAATCAATTTGTTTGGCGGTAGTAGCTACGTCTCAATTCTGGTGTTGTTTGGGCCTGCAATTACCGTGATATTGTCGGGGGGCCGCTTTGTGGTACAGTAGGTCCGCGAGAGTATCCACACAGCACCGGTTTGTCCGTTTGGTAGCAGGTAATTCGGATTATCTACCCCCAGCCACGAGGATGTATTTAGATTACCATTAGCAGCCGCAGATCTAAAAGCCACAGATCTACACGGCTCCTCTCCAATAAGTAACGGCATGTCCCAATAATGCTCCACCAACACCCAGCCTAACCCGACCCGAATGCTCGCTTCTCCCTTTTTCACAGAATTGTACACCGTGGCCTTCTTTCCACCGGCTTCGGCTTCGGCTTCGTCCTCCCCTTCCCCCCTCCCGGCGGCCTCTGCGGTCTGACCCTCGGCCGTCCATTCTCCATATCCTTAACTTGGCCCCGCACGTCCTTGCGGATAATCTGCCTGCAGAGATCCACAAACGCCTCATCGACATTCGCTCTCCGCCGCGCGCTCGTCTCGTAATAGGGAGCATTGCCCCAGTTTTGGGAGACGCTGAAGGCGCGGGCGCGGGAGACGGCGCGGTCTTCTTCGAGGTCGCATTTGTTGCCGACGATGACGAGGGGGACGGATGCGTCGTCTTTGATGCGGACGATCTGGTCGCGGAGTTCGGCTAGTTCGGTGAGGGAGGAGAGGGAGGTGATGGAGAAGACGAGAAGGAAGCCTTGGCCGGATTTCATGTAGAGTTCTCTGTTGGAAAAGGTGGAGGGATTAGGTAGATATTGAGATGGTGGGAAGAAGGGTAAGTGTACCTCATAGCCGCTATGGACGGGACGTTGTCAGCTGCGTCTCGCGAGTAAATGAGGTACAGGAGTAGCTTACTAAACTGTTCCGTGCCAGCGGTGTCTAATATCTCTAATATACATTGACGGCCCTGTTTGAAGTCAGTAGGGGCGGATTTCAACGAGGAGCTGTCCGTCACGTACATCGACCTCGATCTGCTTCCTATACGAGTCTTCTATTGTTGGATCGTAGCTTTCTATCCACACATTCTGTACAAATTGCGCTGTCGGTGCAAATCAGCGTCTGCCTCCTTTTCGCTAGACCATCAACACAACGAACCGGTAAGACAGCTTTTCCCAACGCCACCTATTCGGTACTGGTCAGCATGTTTCGGCAGGATCGTAGTGTACGAAGCTCACCAGCACCTAGAACTACTATGTGGTACTCCCGCCTAGTTCATCTTGTCAGCTACAACCCAGCGAGCGCTGCTCCGGAGGGCTCTACCTTTGGGACATTGCGTAGGTGTTTTCCCTATCCTTTGCACACCGTATCTTCGGATTCCACTGCTCTTGTTCGCCAAAGAAAGTCTCCCTCAAAGAACCCCAGTTATTTTGTGCGATGAATGAGCTAATGACTCTACGGGCTCGTTCGCCGTTAGTGTCGGATCTGCTACCGGATTATCAACGCTTTGAGATCGATCATCTGCCCCAGAACGCCGAACAGATTGTGGATGAGGCCACCAATACTATTTTATTTGGCAGGAGCGGTCAGGATCGAGTGCAAGGTCAAGTTGTGGGTTGATTGATGTGGCTAGGCGCCATGGCTTGGAATTTGGTGGTAGGCTGTGGTGGATGTGGTGGATGGATAAATGTCGGCAGTAAGAAAAGGTTAGGTTAGGTATCTAGGTTTAGGTGGGAAGGGCTGTTGAAGTTGGTCGATTGGTGCACACCAAATCCAGGCCCGAAGTATCGGGAGAGTGGCACAGCCAATTAGTCGCGCTTAGGTCCGTCCCAAGCACAAAACAAGGCGAGCAATAAGCAATAAGCAATAAGCACCAATCCGGACAGCCTTATTCCTCGACATTCAGCCTATCATCCATTTCTTACCCTCACCACTCTCGCGGCTGCCTACATACATCTCCGTCAATTTGACACCCTCGACGTCGTACGGCTCACCACCGGCAGTTCTTCTGTTCCCCGAACCAGACATGGCGCGTATTCTGACTCTACCCGTCGAGGTTCGACTACAGACCTATCAGGATTTGATCATTTATGATCGCCCCTACAAAGACCATCCTTGGGGTGGCCATCTTCTGGCCTCCTGGGCCTACAGGTTCCACCGTGGCATTCTTGGTGTTAATAAACAGATTAACCAAGAGGCAATGGGAATTTTCTATGGTATGAATCAACTACGATTCTATATCAATACCAGGCCTTCGCGAAAAGAAAATCTCCAGGCCTCGATGAGCACTTTGAAAGCCTTCCAGAACTCGCTTTGCTTTCAGTTTGTACAACGCCTCAGCTTCGACATGCACCTGAGCTGTAAGATGAACCGCACTTATTTCGGCAGGACTGGGCAGGTACTGGAAAACATTACAAAAGCTCAGGTCATGTTCGATAAACTCTGTCTTGTTTTGGCCAAAGCACCTAGGTTGAGGGAAATTGAAATAGCTTGGAACGACGATATTCCCTATGGTCATTGGGAACTCAAGCGTTTGCTGCTGCGCCCTTTGGGCAGATTGCCTGCCAATTGCGCTATCAAAGTCGATGTAGTAATAGAGTCAGGCTATCTGAAGTCTTGTTCTGATAGGACATTCTTGGACAACCTACAGGAGTCACTGGTGTCGTCCCGACATGGACAATAATAATTTGGTGTAACAATCCTTCCTGTCCAATTGAAGATATGATCGCTCCAGGTTTTTTGGGTTTGTATGATAGGACACGACTTCTCACGGAGCTTTCTTGGGTGAAACAACGGTCCTTACAGGATCAATCTTCATGTCTTCTGTCGAGTTTCAAGATATCATCGAAGCTTTGCATACCTACTTATCTTTATAGGAATACTGTGACAGACATTCTAGTGCAGCATCCACAGTTAAGAATTGAATGTCAACAGATCTGTCATTGAGAGATATCGTTGTTCGGAGTTACGAAGCAATTACAAGAGCCTTTGATGTTTCACTGGCTACAAGTCAGCTGCCGATCATCCAAAAATGATACATCATGAGCCTCATTGGTGTCAGTCAGATTAGCCCTTCAAGGACGATCGATGTTCAACGACTTTCAATAATCATTTCACCCGTGGCTGTCGTTTGAACCCCAGTATATCTCCTTGAACATCCAGCAAAAGCTCAAGCGTATCTCTAGGTCCAGGATGTTTCATGGGTTTAAACGCAAGTCATCTAAGAATCACTCTACCTACTTGGAAGTATCATCACTCTCAGGTTTGAATCAACAGAGACGAACAAAGACCACCCCTATCTAGCTCTGAAATGACCAAGATCAGCCGAGACTACGCCGTCGGCCTCCTGCAACTTTCGTTGCTGAGTGCTCTGAAGATTTGTGGGCAGCAAAGAGAAATTTCTGCAAAGACGGTCTGGTGTAGACCCGGACAAAACCGTCGGGGCATAATGTGCCGAGCTCCCAATACCGATGACGTCAACCATCACCATCTGCAAGACAGTCAAGTCTGTTTAGACAAGTTTTGTGACATTGGTAGACCGAACTTCTCCCACTCAGGCCCTGGAACACGATATTGGAAACATTCGTCTCTGAACTACCTTTGTCTAACCTACCTGGCAAGTGTTCCACCTGATCTATCATAGTCACTCCTCCACATCATTCCGCCAACATGCCGACTCCAGGTGACTATGATGTAACCGGCATTGAGTACTACAAAATTCCGTCCTTCCAATTCGTCTCAGGCGAAACTCTTCCCGTCAATATCGCTTACCGCTCTTACAACCCTTCTTCCGCCAAAAAAGCCTGCATCCCCACCTGCTACGGCGGTCGGATCAACACCACCCTCGCCTTCAATGGCACAGATGGTGCTCTCTCTTCCTATCATGTCGTCGTTATTGCCATGTTCGGCAACGGCGAGTCCTCTTCCCCATCCAATACCCCCGATTTTCCCAAAAAGCTCGACTACCGCGACTGTGTGCGCGCGCAGTATGAGTTGTTGACAAACCACCTTGGGATCAAGGGGCTAGAAGTTGTGCAGGGATTTTCAATGGGTGGTCAACAAGCCTACTACTGGGCCTGTATGTACCCCGACTTCGTAAAGGATGCAATCGTGACATGCGGTTCTGCGCGCACGAGTCTGCATAACTACACCTTCATCGAAGGCCCAAAAGCTGCTCTAATCAACAGTGTTGACTACGAAGACGGTGCTTTCCGAGCCAAAGGGGTCAAACCAGTCAGGGGTCTCCGAGCTTTTGGAAGAGCATACTGCGCCTGGGCCATGAGCACCGCGTGGTTTCGCCAACGCCTGTTTGAAAAGTCCGGTTATAAAGACTTGGAAGACTTCATCAAAGGGCAATGGGAAGCCTCGTTCGAGACATGGGACGCCGAAGATCTGTTGATTTTGGCTCGGATGTGGCAAGCTGGAGATGTGGGTACGACGAGCGAGAGTGGGGATTATACCAAGGCGTTGGAGGGGGTGAAGGCGAGAGTTCTGGTCATGCCGGCAAGGACGGATCAGTACTTCCCACCGGAGGATAACGAGATTGAGATGAAGCATTTGAAGCACGGCACCCTTGCCGTGATTGAGACTGTATGGGGCCATATTGGCGGTGGAGGGGCGAATGAAGAAGATACAACTTGGATGGATCAAAGGATAAAGGAATTCTTGAAGTAATGGTCTGAATTGGAAACCGTTGTTCATCCATGTACAATTCTAGTATACAACCACCTCTAGTACATAGATTTCCAGGATACATACGACGATGTTTCAACACAAGTCTGGCTTACTGCCTCTACTTTGACTGGGATTGAGGTTATAGTGTTTGACATGAGTTAAAAGGTTTGGTGTGCGATGAAGCATTCTGATGTATATCCGACTCCTCTTACCTTTCTCCTCGCATTTTTCAAAACAATCAAACGCTATCCATTCTCTATCGTGAGGGCGGTCTGGCTATTTCCATTGTATTTTCCATGGCATTCTGAAAACACGTCATTCTTAGACAAAAATAACCCCCTCACCCACTCCATTTAAGAAACACCATTTCTCACCCCCCTCCTTCCCGCAACCCCCGAGTCCGCTCGCAACGACCGCATATACCACATTCCCCCCGCCTCCGCGATCCCAACCCCTATCATTCGTTTTTTGCGCGTCGATGTGATTGAGGGGAGGTGGAGCTGGGTTAGGGAGGAGTGAGATGGGAGGGGGTGGTAAGAATAGGGGGGCGGTTCTGGGATTGAAGGGCGAGGGAATGGGTTATAGTGCTGGCGGGGAGGGAACTGGAACAGAATGATCTTTCGCAGTCACTCATGTGGAACCTCTAACTACCATATCGGTACAAAAGCAGGCTAGAGAATCACTAGATGCATTCTTTCTCGGCCTATCAGCACTTGTCTTTCTTGTAGTCAGCACCCCCATCTGAAAAAACTAGTATCAGGTCCTCCAAAAATCCCGCCTCTGCGCAGGTCTCTGAGATATACATGAACGCCGGACCCCATAGCTCCCCTCATAACCCACGTTCCGACATCACTCGTGACTCATACTTTTTGCAAAATCCTGAACGTCGACGCGAGTCCTGGCTATAGCAGTGCGTTTCAGATAACGGGTAAGAGAAATCAATATAAGCCTCCTTACCTCTCCTTTCAATCCATGATGTACAAGCCATGGATCACTTCTGCTCAAAGAACCCCTCCACGCGCTCGACCAAATCGCTTTTCTTCCCAGAAGTATGCAGCCCCTTTGCTTGGAGCCAGGACTTGAGAATGGGGACTGTGAGCTAAGAGGATAGTGATGTCAGCATCGCCCTCTGAAATCGCACAGTAATGTCAATCAAGACCACGGAGGCGGTCAAGGAGATCTATTTACCTTTCCAACAGCGTTCTTGTCAAAAGCTTTTTTCATCTCCTTATCATCGATGGCGTCATCCGTCTTGGCCTTCTTCCCCCGGATGGCTAGATCGTCCGCTTCTGGCGCAGCCCGCTTCGCCGGTACTGAGTCGTGCTTATTGGATTTCTGCCACCTTTCATGCTGGTCGTGTAGCTCGTTGCCCCAGTCAATGGCCAAGGGGCCGGCTCGCTTGTCGATCTGCCTGTACTTTGGGATTGTCTTGTCTTCGGGCTTTTCGGGCAGATCTTCGTCGAGGGCCATGGCTTGGAGGATACGATAGTGCCATTGGAGTGCAGGGTTTGGATATTTCGCGGGGAAATATTGAGCTTTTGGTAATTGGAGCATTTCGATCACTGCTCTCATTCGATCGATGAGCGGTCCGGGTGCCTGAATCAATGTCGTTTCTGGATTTTGTCGTATGTCGTCTGCGAAAGGTAAGGGAGTGATCCACAAACCTGGAGGGGTAGTTTGAACGCCGTTGTCATCCATTTTTTCAGCTCCTGGGATGATCGCTGCAATCTGCGGTGTAGCGTTCTTTCTGGCTACAAACCAAGCTACTCCCATTTTCTCATCCTTTAGAAGTTTTTGCTGTAGCGCTGAGAAGACGCGGGTCGACCCCACATAGTCCTCCTCGGATGGGTAGATGAAGGTCGAAGGCCTGAGATTGGCCCATATAGGCAGCGTTGAAAGAGGCTTGAATCCTATTATGCGAATACCCGGGTCTCCAAAGTGACGTAACTTCTCGACTTCTTCAGGAGTAAAGGTAATCTGTTCACCGCCAAATTTGTAGGCCTTTCTAATTTCTACCTTTTCCACTGCGCGTGCTGTATCCTCGGCTAATTGGACTGTCACTCCAGTGGCGATTTGCGCTTTCTCTCCACTGACGTCGACATAGCAACTCCGTTTCGGCTCCTGACGTTTAAACATGATGAAGCCTTTTACAGAAATTTTAAAACCTGGACCGATCTCAAGCGGAAGGTTTGAGAACAGAGCTCTCCGTGCAACAGCTTTCGAGTTAATAGAGGACAATAGAGAAGTCAGAAGAGAGATCCCGTCGCCAGTAGAGGAGGGAACGGAGGCGCCTGAAATTGGTGCCGGTGCTTCTGGGTCGGAGGGTGAAGCGTTATAAATGATATCCTAAGTTTCGTCAGCACGCCGAACAGGAGTGTAGGCGAAGCAGGTGGTACATCGTAAAATTTGGCTCTATCAAATGCACTATTTGGCCTTGATATAGGAAATAATTCAATGATAACACCCAGGTCATACAAATCCTTAGCTCGGACAGCAGCTGATGATTTCAGTGCTTTATCGTTGGCATGAGGGTCGTCGTCATCCGTGACAATAAAGAGCCGACGTGAAGAGAAATTTGGGGCTTTGGTGGTGAAGATCTGATTAGCACAGAAGAGCACATTTGCCATTGAAACTGGTTCTTTAGATGGCACCAGTAGGTTCTTCGATTCTTCTTCGTCCTCAATCAAGGTTCGAAGGGTTTTCACATCCCCCGCTGTTGGTACATCAAGATCTGTAAGGAGATAGCAATGCGGATACGCAAGTCCTCCTCGGTCGTTGTCATCTCCTTGGAATCTGGACTTCTCTGTGCCGTACAGAAGGACTCCCATCATGTCGTTGGGATTTGAGATGATGCGCTGTTGCATGAGAGCATAGGCGCACTTCAAGGCTGCTGATGTAGGACTATCTTCATTTGCTTTCTTAGAGTCTGCCGATGGAGGCACTGCAAGCATGGAAGGGCTGACTTCAACCACGAACAATACTGCATCTTTGACAGCTTTGTAGGCCTGGATGGAAAGGAATCAGGACAATGTGGTCATAGAGCTCCCGGCAAAGCTTACAGTTTCATCAAGCTCTTGGTCTTGCTCGTCCCCATCTGCATCTTGGGGCTTCCACTTGTTTTCTTCTGCCATGGTGAAAGATACCATGATCGTTCGGTAGAGAAATTCAATGTTCAGTGCCTGTCAGCGCAAGTACTTGGTGCGTTATGGAGAAGTAGATAGTCCCCAATTACTACAGATCATTCCTATTTATCGGAACGCCCTCGGTCGTTGGTAACTGTCAAGGCAGACGTGACCCGCGATTAGGTTTCGCGAAAACACCTGACCCCGCGCACAGGGCTGACAGCGACAGGGATTATCTTGCAGAGGCGTCATTGACGGGCACTTGACCCAATTCGAGCTTGCCCTAACTTTCTTACGGTCTGCGATACTGTTCGATAGAAACATCTATAATTTTGCACCCTTTCTGCTCTATCGCATCGGGCCATTTTGATCTGATTCTTAATCTCGCCTACAGCTGGTCCCATGGCTCTCCGAAACCCTACATCCAAGCTCTTGAAATACGCATCCTCGTCCTCTCCCATCTCAGCAAGATGTGCCGCCTCACTATCCGTACATCTACAGCAATCTCGGCCACGGCAGCCATATGAACACACCAGATCCATGGCCACAGTTGTACCGCCAGTCACTCAGGATGTGACATCCTCCAAAGGTCCCACGGCCATGGTCTTCATGAATATGGGGGGCCCATTAAGAACAAAAGATGTTGGAGTTTTCCTTAGCAGGCTATTCGTAGGACTCATCAAACTTCATAGACGAAATCCTCCTTTCCAACTGACTAGCTTCTCTCTTAGGCCGACAAAGATCTCATTCCCCTAGGTCCCTTCCAATCATATCTCGGCCCTATGATATCCCGCCGTCGAACCTCCAAAATTGAGAAACAATACGCCGCGATAGGCGGCGGCTCACCCATCCGCAAATGGTCAGAGTACCAATCCTCAGAGATGTGCAAGATCCTCGATAGGATATCTCCCGAAACCGCACCCCATAAACCTTACGTTGCATTTCGCTATACCGATCCGCTGACAGAAGAGATGTACGCGCAGCTACTAGCAGACGGTTTTGGCGGCGGAAAGGGAGGCCGTGCAGTAGCGTTTACACAATATCCCCAATATTCTTGTTCCACAACCGGCAGTTCGCTGAACGAACTTTGGAAATGGCGGAACCGGCTCGAAGGGAAAGGCACACCCGGCGAATCGAACCCCCGAGGAGCTATTACCTGGAGCGTAATTGACCGCTGGCCTGTGCACCCCGGACTCGTCGAGGCGTTTGCGCAAAACGTCGAAGCTCAATTGGCAACCTACCCCGAGGACCAGCGGAAAGATGTCGTCCTCCTCTTTTCGGCTCACAGTCTCCCCATGAGCGTCGTAAACCGCGGTGACACGTACCCCGCCGAAGTTTCCGCAACCGTATACGCCGTCATGCAGCGCCTGAAATTCTCCAACCCCTACCGCCTGTGCTGGCAATCGCAGGTCGGGCCTTCGAAGTGGCTAGGAGCCCAGACCAGTGACACCGTGCAGAATTACGTGAAAAAGGGGCAGACAAACCTCATACTCATCCCCATAGCTTTCACCAGCGACCACATTGAGACGCTATACGAGCTGGACCAAGAAGTCATCCACGAGGCAGGGCATCCCGGTGTTAAAAGGGCGGAAAGTCTAAACGGGAATCCGATTTTCATCGAGGCGTTGGCAAATGTGGCGGTGCAGCATCTTAGGAGTGGGGAGAGCTGTTCGAGGCAAATGGGGCTGAGGTGTCAGAATTGTACGAGTGAGAGGTGCCTGGAGCAGGTAAGCCACGCTTTCTTTGGCCCTCTAGATTTTACCGTGGCTGACAAATGCTTGCAGAAAAAATTCTTTGTGGGACAGGGGAATATGCTGGCTGCAATGTAGATAGATGTGTTACCCTACTTATAAACCTCAATCGTGCTATGAAGTGCGAATAAATATTTAACCAAATGGACACATAGTCATCCATTACCTTAGAGCATGGAAACGGAGCGGGTTGAGTGATAGTAGTTGGGGTAGTGGATAAGTCATTCGCCGACCCCCACTCCCTGACTTGATGAGGAGATAGCCAGATGAAAGTGACTAGCCTGATTTCAAGACTGGCACAACTGGATGAGAGCGCACAATGCTATAGATAGCTAAACGATTCATAACTCGTGATTATTACCTTCCATACCAAGTACCCAACCTCATGCCTATAGTCCCCCCCGAGAAACACCGCGGCGCCTCGCTCTTCAGACAAACCCCTCAACCCCGATTCCCCAACCACCCCTTCTTCAGCACCCGACTGACCCTTTTCATACCAGCAGGCGGTTCAGCGCTCGGAGCATCATTGACCTGCTCCCTGCCCTTCCCCTTCTCGTTATTGGCCGCTCCCACGCCGGCGCCAAAGTCGTGCACGCTCTGGCCTGGGGCCCAGACCCAGAGATCGGGCTGGGTGGCTGCCGGGGTGGTTCCTTGGGCGGCTTTGCGGTGGCGGTAGCGGCGGTGGAGGAGCCAGAAGCCGAGGGCGACGAGGGAGAGGCCGATGAAGAGGACGATTAGCATTACTACCCAGCGCCAGTGGGTTGACATCCTGGATGGGTTGTAGATTAGCTTTATGTGAGAGCAGCTTGGGGGGGTTTTGTACCATCCTGGCCGCGGGCCACTTGGTGTCGCCGTTTCGTTCACTCCGGTCAATCCGGCACTCGAAGTTGCGGCTGCTGTGGCAGAAATACTCGTCGAAGGCGTCGTTGTAGTAGGCGCTGGCTGCTGTCCTCCTTGCGGAGCTCCGGGCTTACACAGCCCCTGAAACCAATTCTGTATTGTAGTCATATCTGCCGGCGGGCATGATGGGCAAAGGGGTGTCGGCCCCCCATACAGCGGCTGGAGAAACGTCGATTGACAAAAACAAGACTGATAGATGCCTTGATTCGTAACGGGAGCCGCAGGCGGGACACAACCTCCCTGTGCTTGAATAAGAACCGGACATTGCTGAGCGCAGGCAGGCAGAGTTGACGAGATAAGAGTTTGAGCGAATGTCACGTCGACCAGTTGTGCGAAAAGAGCGATAGCTACGATATGGAACATGTTGGAGTAAGCTGTAAATGAAGTCATGATTGACGAGAACCCAACGAGTGGAGGTTGAGATGATGATGGTTCATCTAGAAACGAGTGATGGAGTGGAAATGCTTTGGGTGAGGTTGCATTTGGGCTGTCGAGAAAATACGAGGCGGAGAAGCCATTGAGCTTCCAAGATAGGATCCTTAGCGTTGATGCCTGTCCGCTTGCTGTTTGGAGTAAGGTTGGCACGTTGGGTTGTACTTTAATTAGCGAGAACAACCTTCCATCTCTCTACCATAATCTGCTTACCTTCTCTTTCTTCGATATCTTTTGTAATGTATATATGTGATAATAGAGCCGTCAATGTCATCAAATATCGAAAGTAAGATTAATCTAGTGCACAGTGTCACTAGAAATTCTGACGGTGTTAGCAGACTTGGTTAAAGCCTATTATTTACTGCACAGTGTCAGTGGATTCATCCTTTTGTCTTTTTGGTTGAGAGTCTGATCCTCATTGAAGCTGTTTGTTTTTGTTATCTTTCTGAGCTACTTTTAAGGCTTTCTGGGAATGAATAAATTCAAATTTGTTACTGCGGTGATATTGCACTAAATGTCTCTTTTGAGTGGGTAGAGCGCCATGGACAAGGTTGTTTCGGGAGCAATGGAGTACATAGTGGTTATTTGCAGTTTTGGGTATCTAGAAGCAAGCGATCCAGGTACAGCGAGATGTCGAATACACCTTAGGACGCATGGAT
>JAABUL010003811.1_pt1 | contig 21487 bp, 19 predicted proteins | sample 5559151 | NCBI WGS metagenome assembly JAABUL01 (sample SAMN10711876, study PRJNA513368) | rock metagenome | isolation source: Antarctica rocks | place: Antarctica: Victoria Land, Pudding Butte sud | reverse complement strand
CTGCGAGACCCCGAAGTCCTTCGCGATCTGAGAGACCGGGGCCTCGCCCTTACGGGCGACCGCGACCACGTCACGGCGAAACTCGACAGGGAACGCTTTCGGCATGGCGAACATCCTTCCAGCGAGGGACGAATCCTCACAGGCAAGGAGTCAAGCAAACCGGGCGCAGACCCTTGCGGTGAACAACCTTCTTCGCACTCCACGGTTGCCCACAGCTGTAGGCCTCGTGCACCTCGATAGGCAACACGAAAACTGCATAGCCGTTTACCCGGGTGCCAATGACTCATTGAGTCCCGCGGACGTGGAGGGGGCTGTCGCCCACCTGGGCGCAGTGCCCCGCGTCATCGTCTGCCAACACGAGGTGCCGGCCGACACCGTCACACACACCGTGGCGTGGGCTCATTCGGTCGGGGCAGCCGTGGTGCTGAACCCGGCGCCGTTCCGGCCGATCTCTCCAGAGGTTCTGCGTCAGGTCGATGTGCTCACACCTAATGAGGGCGAGGCGCACGCAATTTATCGGGACTCCAGCCTCAGTACCGACGATGTGGCACGGATTCTCGTGAGGGACGTGGCGGCTCGTCTGGCTTCGGTATTGCTGACCGTTGGGTGATTCTGACTCACGGCTGTTACGTGAATCGAAGGTGACCGGGCAGGGCAAAGGCACCCGGCGGATCCGGGCTGTTCTGGGCGGGTGTGCTGTTAGGCGGCGGGTTCGAGGGTGACGGCGTGGCCGCCGTTTGCCCGGCCTGGACCGGGGCGAACGGGTTTACAGGCGATCTCGTAGACGTAGCCGAGCTCGTCGAGCAGGTCCCGGATCGGAATCTAATGAGATCAGTCGGGTGATCGGCGTGAAATCATAGCCGCGGTCCAGCCGCAGCAACCCCACCAACGCAACAACCACCTCGGCGGTCGGAGGCTCGCCGTACGCGATGACGGGGTAGTCGAAGTCGACCGCCTGGAGCCCTTGCCTCCCCCCAATTTCTCCCGCTCTCCGTCATGGACATCAACAAAGGCCGCGGGAACCGGCGACCACCCGAGACGATGCTGGGCAAACAGCCACACCCCCATGCCACGATCAGCGCCGAGAACGACCCGACCACCCCGAAGGAAGCTCACGGCAGGCGATGAAAGGTCCAGGCTAACTGCCACGTTGGGCCCCTCTGTGCAGCAACCCAAATCGCTGCCACTGCACCTCTGCCGCTTCGACCGAGGACTGCGAGCGCTCGGGGTCGACGGCTGCCAGGTCGGTGACCACCGCCTGCAGTACGGCCAGCCCGCTGGTCATCGACGGGAAGAACGCCATCCCTTCCGTGGGCACGATAAGTGCCTGTTCCACGTGCTCGGCCAGGTCTTGGCTCATCGCGTCGGTCAGCAGGAACACCCGAGCACCCGCTGCGTGCGCACTGCGGGCGGCCAGCACCGCCGTCTCGTACAACCGCCAGAAGCTGATAAGCAGCACCACGTCGTCCGGCCCCAGAGATGCCACCCGGTTCGCGACGGCCGCCCCCCCGTCCAGCACGTCCTCAACCTCGTAGCCCGCGAGCCGGGCGTTGTGTGCCATAGCCAACGCCAGCGCAGCGTAGCTCCCGTCCGCGATCACCAATGTTTGGCGGGCGCCGGCGATGGCGGCAGCCAGTGGGCCGACCTGACCGACCACGGGTGATCGCGTCACCATGGCGAGGCCCTCCAGGTCCCGCTGCAGAGGAGAGCCACCGCTCGATCCGGAGGCGGCGTGCTGCTGGGCGACCTCCGGTGCCGAGAGGTGGGCAAGGTAGCGGGCCCGCAGCTCCCGCTGCAGCTGGGGCCAGCCGTCGTAGCCGAGTCGCTGGGCAGTCCGTGTCACCGTCGCCACGTTGACGCCCGCAAGGGCCGCAAGCTCGTGCGCGGTGCCGTAGGAGGCCCGAGCCGGCTGACTCATCATCGTGTCGACGACCGCGCTCGATTGTCCCCGCAGACCACGGGTCGGCAACCGGGTCCGCAGCCACCCAGGGAGGTCGCCGGACTCGGTCGCCGGGTCGTCGCCGGCCCGGCTCGTCATGGCGCCCAGCATGACGCACCCGGTAGTTCATTTGCAATAAACATTGCAACGGCTCTTGTCTGCAAAAACTGATGCGCCTAGCGTCAGAACCTGTCCACCCTGCCGGAGGTCTGTGATGGCGACGACCATTTCTGCTCGACTCGACCGCTTGCCCCTGTCCCGCGTGCACCATCGGTTGCTGGTGATCGGGGGGCTCGGCTACACCTTCGACGGGATGGACGCGGCGATCGTGGCCTTCCTGCTACCGGAACTAAGGCGCGTCTTCGACCTGTCCAACGGCCAGCTGGGCCTGGTCGGGTCGGCGACCCCGTTCGGCTTCCTCTTCGGGGCCGCGCTGGCTGGTGTCCTTGGCGACCGCATCGGCCGCAAGAAGGTGATGTTGTCCGCGCTGGCGATCTACGCGGTCTTTAGCGTGGTGGCTGCGCTGGCACCGTCGTACGAGGTGTTCCTCGGCGCCCGCGTGCTCGCTGGTCTCGGTACCGGCGCGGAGAGCGCCATCATCGCGCCGTACCTCTCGGAGTTCGTGCCGGCCGCACGCCGGGGCTGGTTCGTCGGCGCCCTGGCGGGCTTCTTCTCCTTCGGCTTCCTCGCCGCCGCCCTGATTGGTCGCTTCATCGTTCCCGCCTCCGACCAGGGCTGGCGCTGGGCGCAGCTCATCACCGCGGTGCCCATCTTGCTGGTGCTCTGGTGGCGCCGGGGGCTGCCCGAGTCGCCGCGCTGGCTGACGGCTCAGGGCCGCAGTGCGGAGGCTGACCGGATCGTGATGCAGATGGAGGGCTCGGTGCTGCGCCAGCGCGGCGGGCCGCTGCCGCCGGTGACCGCGAGCCACGAGAGCGACCAGGCGACGCCGAGCGTCAGCGTGATGGCGGGGCTGCGCTACCTGTGGGCGGCACCGATGCGACGCCGCACGGCCGTCACCTGGCTTATTTGGTTCGTCATAACCTTCTCCTACTACGGCTTCTTTTCCTGGATTCCGACGCTGTTGATCGACAAGGGCATCACCGTCACCAAGAGCTTCACCTTCTCCATCGTCATCTACGCCGCGCAGATCCCCGGATACTTCTCCGCGGCGTGGATCAGCGAGCGGATCGACCGCAAGAACACGATCGCGCTCTACCTCAGCGGTTCGGCGATCGCGGCGTTGTGGCTGTCGCAGATGACCAGCCCTGCGCAGATCCTGCTCGCTGGAGCGGTCCTGTCGTTCTTCCTCAACGGCACCTACGCCGGCGTCTACGCCTACACCCCCGAAGTCTTCCCGACCTTCATTCGCAGCACCGGATCCGGACTGGCCAGCGCCTTCGGCCGGGTTGGCAGTATCATTGCGCCGCTCATCATCGGCATCACGGCTGCCTCATGGGGATTCGCCGGCGTCTTCGGGATGACCACGGTCATCCTCGTCGTGGGCGTGATCGCCACCCTCGTCTTCGCAGTCTCCACCAAGGGCCGAACGCTGGAGGACATCACCCACCGCCAGGCCGACGGGATCACGTCATGATGGCGGCACCGACGTTCGCCGACGTGGCCGAGCACGTCCGAGAGCAGGTGGGCTACCGGCTGTTCACGGTGCTCGGATGGGTGCCCGAGCGGCGGGTGCTGCGACGCCTGTGGTCGAGTAATGCCGAGGCGTATGCGATCGGCGGGGAGAAGGCCGGCGAAGTCGACGCCGCATGGTTGGACGCGCGTGTCGCCGACCAGCAGCCATTCCTCGGTGCCGACCTCGCGGCGGTACGGACCGCCTTCCACGACCACACCCTCATCGAGAGCCTCGGTTGCGGGGCGGTCCTCAACACCACCGTCGTCGACGACGACGGCCGCTCCCTGGCGGTGCTCAGCGTGCTCGACGCCGAGGGTGCCTACGACCAGGGAAGCCTGACTCGGCTCGTCGGGCTCACCCCGACCCTGCTGCCTGCTGTCCGGCAGGCGACTACCCATCAACACTGGGGAGTGTGACCCGTGCGCAAGTCTCTGCTCGTCCGCAACGCCCTGCTGCTGGACACCGTCAGCGGTGACTACAGCGAGACCGACATCCGGATCGAGGACGGTTCGGTCGTCCAGACGGGCACTGCCCTGCCTGCGCCCGAGAACGTTCCGGCCGTCGACCTCGCGGGTGCGCACGTGCTGCCAGGCCTCATCGACTGCCATGTGCACGTCATCGCCGCCACCGCTGCGCTGGCCGACCTGCGGCGCTGGCCGCAGTCGCTCGTGGCCGTACACGCCGCACGGGCGATGGGCCAGATGTTGCAGCGCGGCTTCACTACCGTCCGCGACACCGGCGGTGGCGACGCCGGCCTGGCTCTTGCGCAGACCGACGGCCTGCTGAGCGGACCGCGGCTGCTCTACTGCGGCCATGCGCTGTCGCAGACCGGCGGGCACGGTGACGACCGCCAGGCGGGTGAAGAGGTGCTGGCGCCGGTGTACAGCTGCGCGGCGCTCAGCCGGATTGCCGACGGTGTTGACGCCGTACGCACCGCTGCCCGTGACGAACTGCGCAAAGGCGCAACCCACCTGAAGGTGATGGCTTCCGGTGGCGTCGCTTCCCCCACCGACCGGATCGAGTCGCTGCAGTACAGCGACGACGAGCTACGCGCAGCAGTCGACGAAGCTGAAGCCGTCCACCGCTACGTGGCGGCGCACGCGTACACCCCCGAGGCGATCGCCAGGTCGCTGCGCGCCGGCATCGCGACGATCGAGCACGGCAACCTGCTCGACGAGAGCTCAGTCGCGCTGCTGCGCGAGCACGACGCTTCCGTGGTCATGAACCTGGTCACCTACTGGGCGATGAAGCAGGAGGGCGCCCAGCACGGGCTGTCCGCGGGCTCCCTCGACAAGAACGAGGAGGTGCTCGACGGCGGCCGGCGCGCGTTGGGGCTTGCGACGGCCGGCGGCGTGCGTGTCGGGTACGGCAGCGATCTGCTCGGCGGCATGCGCCGTCACCAGAGCGCAGAGTTCCGGTTGCGGGCGGAGATCATCTCACCGCTCGAGGTCATCCGTTCGGCCACGAGCACTGCCGCCGAGATCGTCCGACTCCCGGGTCTGGCCGGTGCCGTCGCTCCTGGCTCGTACGGTGACCTCGTCGTGACCGATGCCGATCCGCTCGACGACATCGGCGCTCTTGCCGAGCCGGCGCGCCTTCAGATGGTTGTGCAAGGGGGCCGGGTGGTGTTCGACCGACGGACCGCCTGACTGCGGTGTGTCTCCCATGTTGCGCTGCTGACGTCTGGGAATCGTGAGGGTAGGTCGCGTGATCGGGTGTTGGCCAGGGAGCACCGGGAGCGGGAGCTGCCGTTGCAGGTGTCCTCGGAAGGTAAGCGTGGCAGTCTGCTTCGGGATTGCCGGCAGATGCTGGAGTGCCGGACGCGGACCACCACGGGCGCGACCACGAGGACGCCGACGCCGGGCGACGCCGTCGCCGTGTGGAAAGGATTGCTGGCTGTGCTCGGCGGCAGGTCGGTGGAGCCCGCACGAGTATCCAGCCGTCGGGGTGACTGGCCGTTGACGATCAGAACAAGTTCTTGACGTCGACCAGGAGCGCCGGGAGGTCCGGCGTCACCTGACCGTTTAGCCGCTCGGTGTCGGACGCGACGTGTTCGGAGAACGCGGGATTCATCGACGCTTCCGTCGTCGCTCGGCGGCACGTCGAGCACGGCAGCTGCAAACTTCGAGAGATCGTCGGTGTGGCCGTCGATGTGGTCGATCTCCGAACGTCGGTGTCCTGGATGCGACCGTCTCGGGTGACGCGACGGAGGTAGCGGCGTGCTTGCCCATGCTCTTGGACAACTCGATGCAGTACACGCTGTCCGTCTCGGGTCCGAGCAGGTGCCAGCAGTTCGCGCAGTGGTCGTCGACGAGCCGACCGGGAAGACCGCCGCGGAACGGTGCCGTCCGGCTCCGCCGTACGCCCCGCCGTCTTCAGATCGCGTGGCGCCGGCTCAGGCCGGTGGGCAGGTGTGATCGACGACGGTCGCGAGGAACCCGGCGGCGTCGCGGGAAGCCCAGCCGGGAGTGCGGTCTCCATGTGGGTGCGCATCCGGTGCTCGATCGCCTCGTTGGCATCAAGGTCCATTCAAGTCACGCTACGGCAGCAGCACTTTGAGTCGGCGTCCAAGCCAGGCCGATGCATGCACCGTAGCGCGATGGCCATTTCAACCAGCAACTACTTTGGCCAGCAGCAGCGATGACAAGCATCCAGCCCGAGTTGTGGGTTGATCGCGCCGCGGTGGCGGTCGCGTTTTACCCTGGCAGCGTTCGATGCCACCGTCTATCTGGTCGTCGACGGCGAACAGCTCAGTGGCCGTTGCTGTGCCGTCCAGGCGAAGCTGGACGCTGCGGCCGGTGGGGGACCTCAGGTGCAGCGAGTCGAGGGCAGGTGGCGGCCTGTTCCGGACTGGCGGGCAGACTGCCAGTCGTGACCACCGCGATCCCGGCGGCTGCCATCTCGGGTCGGACGACCGGGGTCGCGCTGGTCGCCGCCGGTGCGGTCTCGGTGCAGTTCGGCGGCGCCGTCGCGATTACCCTGTTCGACCGGGTCGGCGCCGGCGGCGCGGTGATGCTGCGCCTGGTCGTGGCCGCGGTCATGCTAGTCCTCGGCACGGTGCTGGCACGGGTCGCACAGCGCTGGCGCGGGCACCGCGCAGTCGCAGCTCGGCATTCACGGGCCGATCTCGCCGTCGCCGCCGGCTTCGGGGTGGCGCTAGCCGCCATGAACCTGTCGTTCTACGAGGCGATCGCTCGGATCCCGCTGGGGCCCGCCGTCTCGATCGAGCTGCTGGGGCCGTTGACCCTGGCTGCTGTCTCCTCGCGCCGCCGGACCGACTACGCATGGGTCGCGTTCGCCTTGGCCGGAGTGGCCACCCTCGGGCTGGGGGAGAACCGCGACGAGCCGATCATCTGGCCGGGCGTGCTGTTCGCGCTGGCGGCCGGAGCATGCTGGGCGGCCTATATTCTCCTCAGTTCCCAGGCGGGTCGCCGGTTCGCCCGCGCCGACGGGCTGGCCGTGGCTATGGTGGTCGGCGCCGTCCTGGTGGCGCCGTTCGGTGTCGCCGCCGCCGGCAGCCAGCTACTCGCGTCGGACGTCTTGTGGCGCGGTGCCGCGATCGCGGGGCTGTCGTCGGCGTTGCCCTACACGCTGGAGTTGTTGGCCCTGCGGCGGATCACCCCGGCTACGTTCGGCGTCCTGATGTCCCTGGAACCGGCGATCGCGTCGGTGGCCGGCCTGGTCGTGATCGGCCAGGTGCTCAGCGGTTGGCAGTGGCTCGGACTGGCTGCGGTGGTGGTGGCCTGTGCCGGGGTCACGGTGTTCACCCCGTCGCGTTCTCCGGCCTCGCCCAGCGGGCCGGGCGCCGGCGACCCGGTCTGACCATGCGTTTGGTTCAGCGCATAGCAGCGCACCACGATGTTCCAGGTGAATCCGCAATGCACCACAACCGCAGCATCTCCCGCGACCCGACCGCCTTCGGCGCCCGCCGCGGCAACGGCTCCCGGCGAGCGGTGGCCGACCCGAGGCCGCGGCGGGTGTAGAAGTCGTCGATCGCGGCAAGGGTGTTGTTGATCGTCGCCGGCTGCAGCCGGGTGCGGTCTTGGCCCAGGACCGCCAGTCCCGCACCGCCCCGTCCCGCACCCCCGGGTCGGTCGAGGGATATCCGTAGAGGTCCAGGTCGCGGCCGCCGGTCTCCAACCAGGCCAGGAACCCGCGGACCCGGGCGGTGTACTCGGTTCGGGACGCCGCCGCCAGCGGCGCGCGAGCCAGCGTGCGTTGGTAACGCGCCAGCGCCGCGGTCACCTTGACCGATAACAGCACTGAGTCGTCAGCCTGACCGGTGCTCGTGTTTCCGGAAGCTGATTCGGTCTGCTGCCCGGGCGGTTGCGCTGTGTTTGTGGACCGGCCAGCCAGTGGACGCAGTAGCGGGACAGCCATCGCTGCGCGGTGCGCTAGGGACCTTGACCAAGCGTGCGCGAGCGGATTCGGCAAGGCTTGCGCTACCGATGGGTCACCGGCGTCGCGACCGTCCTGCCCGACGACGATCCACTGGCGCGTCAGCGGCGCATCGTGCGATGGCATCCGCTATCCCCTTGCGGAAAGGACCAGTGTGGGCCGACTGGGTCGTGCTGCTGGCACATGGGAAGTCGGACGGAGTGCGATGACCAACCTCAGGAGGCACCCGGTCTGCGGTCACCAGACTGCATAAAGTTGCAATAGTCCAGCGGCAGCGAAGTACACGGCATGCCGCAGGCGGCGAGGCCGTCGAGGCCGGGCAGTGGTTACACCAGGAGGGCTTTCCTGCGCTGACGAGGCCCGGCTCGCCATCACCGCCGCCGACGAGGAGTGACGTCGCAGATGTCACTCCTCGTCCGCGTTCGCGGCCACGCGGCCACGCGGCCACGCGGCCACGCGGCCACGCGGCGCAGTCTGATGCGGCTACGAGGCTCGATGAGCGCTATCATGAATACCGTAGGCAGGCACCGCTCAGACGGCCGCCGGAGAGAGGAAGAGCAATTGCTGCTCGAGGACGCACGCGCCGAGATCGCCGCCGCGTGCCAGAACCTTCGCCGTGACAGCCTCGTGGTGGGTACCGCCGGCAACGTCTCGGTACGGGTGGACGATCTGGTGGCCATCTCCCCCAGTGGGTTGGACTACGCCGACCTGACCGCTGAGCTCGTCGGCGTCCACGACCTCGAAGGCGCCGTGATGGAGGTCGCGCTGAAGCCTTCCAGCGAAATTCCGTTGCATCTGGCTGTGTACGCCCGCAGCGACGCCGCGGCGGTCATCCACACCCATGCACCCGCGTCGTCGGCACTGTCCACAGTGGTCGATGAGGTGCCCAGCTCGCACTACTACACGGCGATGTTCGGGGGGTCCCGTCAGGGGGCGGCGGCTCCATACGCCACCTTTGGTACACCGCAGCTGGCCGAGGGAGTGGCCGCAGCCTTGCGGGGGCGCACCGCCGCACGATGGGCAACCACGGTGCCCTCGCTTTCGGTGCGACACTGGCTGTCGCCTGCCAGCGGGTGCCCTACCTGGAATACGTCTGCGAGGTGCACCCTGCGTGCGCTGTCCACCGGGTTGTCGGGGCGGACCTTGCCGCCGGAGGAGTGTGCCCTGGTCGCCGAGCAGCTGTCTTCCTACGGCCAACGCGCGCCGCAAAACTGACTACCCCGGATCACTCGTTCAGAGCGCATCGGCATCGAATCACTCGGTGAGGGACGCAGCAACAACCGGGCTCTTTACGCTCGCATTCCGTAGCCAACTGAGTATTATCAGGCACGTTCCGATCTATGTGACAGACGTACCCGATGCTTGAATTTCCTCCGGCCAGTTGCACCTGGAGCGGTATGACGAACAGCAAACGGATCGCGACGGGTGGCGCGCCGCAGACGACGGGCATTTTCCGGCGCAAGCCCATCGCCGACGACGGTGCGGAAGGCGGCCTCGAGCGCAGCATCGGGCTGTGGCAACTCACGGCCATCGGTCTCGGGGCGATCATCGGGGCGGGCATTTTTGCCCTCGCCGGGCCGGTCGCCAAGGGCACCACCTCGACGGCGGTCGGTCCGGCGGTATCGCTGTCCTTCATCATCGCGGGCATCGCCAGCGCCTGCGCCGCGCTGTCCTACGCCGAGTTCGGCGGTCTCATCCCCAAGGCGGGCTCGGCCTACACCTACGGCTACGCGGTGCTCGGGGAGGCCGTCGGCTGGTTCATCGGCTGGGACCTGCTGCTGGAGTACACCGCGATCGTGGCGGTCGTCGCGATCGGCGTCTCCCAGTACGCCGGGTACCTCGTCAACAGCTTCGGCGCCGACCTGCCGGCCTGGATGCTGGGGGCGCCGGGCACCGGCGGGGGACACAAGGTCGACCTGTTCGCGGTCCTGCTGTGCCTGGGGGTCGCGGTGCTGCTGAACCGGGGGATCAAGTCCAGCGCGCGAATCGAGACGTACCTGGTGTTCGTCAAGATCGCCATCGTGCTGGCGGTCATCGTCGTCGGCGCCTTCTACATCAAGTCCGACAACCTCACGCCCTACCTACCCAACGGCTTCGGCAGCGTGGCCACCGGCGCCGCAACGGTGTTCTTCGCGGTGTTCGGCTACGACGCGATGAGCACCGCGGCCGAGGAGAGCAAAGACGCCGAACGCAACCTGCCCAAGGCCATCATCCTCTCCCTCGCCATCGCCATGGTGCTGTACCTGCTGGCGGCCACGGTGCTGACCGGCATGCAGAACTACACCCAGCTCTCCGACACCGCGGCGTTCGCTTTTGCCTTCCAAGCCGTCGGACAAGGTGCCTTCGCCAAGGTTGTTGCGGTCGGCGCCATCATCGGCATCATCACGGTGCTGTTCTCGTTCTCCCTGGCGGCATCGCGGGTGTGGTTCGCCATCGCCCGGGACGGCCTGTTGCCCGGCTGGTTCGCGCACACCAACGCCCGGCACTCGCCGTCGCGTCCGGTGTGGATTGTGGGCATCGTCGCAGCCGCCATCGCCGGTTTCGTGCCGATCGGCGACGCCGCCGAGCTCACCAACATCGGCATCCTGCTCGCCTTCGTGGTGGTCTCCGCCGCCGTGATCATCCTCCGCTACCGCTCACCCGAGCTACCCCGGACGTTCCGGACCCCGCTGATGCCGGTCACACCCCTGCTCGGCATCGCGTTCTCCCTGTGGCTGGTCAGCAAACTACAAACCGCCACCTGGATCCGGTTCCTCGTCTGGTTCCTGATCGGCGCCCTGGTCTACGGGTTCTACGGCTACCGGCACAGCAAGCTCGGCCACGGCCAGGTGGCGTCCACCGACATCTGACCCGAGTCCGCAGCGCCGGCAGAAGTCGAGGCTGCCGTCATCCCATGTACGGGTAGCGGTAGTCCGTCGCCGGTGCGAAGGTTTCCTTGATGGTCCGGGTGGACACCCACCGCTGGAGGTTGATGATCGAGCCCGCCTTGTCGTTGGTGCCACTGCCCCGCGCCCCGCCGAAGGGCTGCTGGCCCACCACCGCTCCGGTGGGCTTGTCGTTGATGTAGAAGTTGCCGGCCGAGAAACGCAGCGCCTCGGTGGCCTCGACGATGGCCGCCCGGTCTTGGGCGATGATCGCCCCGGTCAACCCGTAGGGTCCGACGGCCGCGGATTCGCGCAGCACCCGGTCGTAGTCGGCGTCGTCATAGACGAACACCCCCAGCAGCGGACCGAAGTACTCGGTGGAGAACACCTCGTGCTCGGGGTCGTCGGCCTGCACCACCGTCGGGCGGACGAACCATCCGTCGGTGTCGTCGGCGGTGCCACCGGCCACGATGTCCACGCCGTGCCCGCCCCGCACGCGATCGAGCACCCCAGTCAGCTTGGCGTAGGCCCGGTCGTCGATGACGGCGCCCATGAAGTTCCGGAAATCGGCGACGTCGCCCATCGCCAGGCCCTCGACCTCGCCGACGAACTCGTCACGCATCCGGGCCCACAGCGACCGGGGAACATACGCGCGGGAGGCCGCCGAGCACTTCTGTCCCTGGTACTCGAACGCACCACGCACCAGGGCCACCCGGAGCACGTCGATGTCCGCCGAGGGGTGGGCAACCACGAAGTCCTTGCCGCCGGTCTCGCCGACCAACCGCGGATAGCTGCGGTAGGCGCGCAGGCTGTCACCGACCGCGCTCCACAGGGAACCGAACGTCTTGGCCGAGCCGGTGAAGTGGATGCCGCCCAGATCGGGGTCGGTGACCGCGACCTCGCTGACGGCGCGCCCGTCGCCGGTCACCATGTTGATCACCCCGGGTGGCAGGCCGGCCGCCTCGAGCAGTCGCATGGTGTAGTGCGCGGCGAGCTGCTGGGTCGGCGAGGGCTTCCAGACCACCGTATTGCCCATCAGTGCCGGCGCGGTCGGCAGGTTGCCCGCGATCGCGGTGAAGTTGAACGGGGTGATCGCCAGGACGAAGCCTTCCAGCGGACGGTGGTCCAGGCGGTTCCAGACTCCCGCACCGCTGATCGGCTGCTCGGCGAGGATCTGGCGGGCGAAGGCGACGTTGAACCGCCAGAAGTCGGCGAGCTCGCAGACCGCGTCGATCTCGGCCTGGTAAGCGGTCTTGCTCTGCCCCAGCATGGTGGCGGCGTTCAGCGTGGGCCGCCACGAACCGGTCAACAGGTCAGCAGCCTTGAGGAAGATCGCAGCCCGATCATCGAAGGACATCCGCTGCCACCCCGGCGCGGCGGCCTTCGCGGCGTCAACGGCGGAGCGGACGTCGGCGCTGGTGGCGTTGCCCATCGTGCCGAGCCGGGTGCTGCGGTGGTGGGGGGCCACCACGGCGATCGGGTCGCCACCGCCGAGGCGCTGCTGCCCGCCGATGGTCATCGTCAGCTCCGCCTCCGCCGCGCCCAGCTGGGTGAGCCGGTCCACCAGGGCGTCCCGCTCGGGGCTACCGGGCGCATAGGAGAGCACCGGTTCGTTGACCGGCGTCGGGACCTGGCTGATCGCGTCCATCGGGGACCTCCTTGGTGTGGTTCAGCGGGAGACGAACGAGCGGAGGAAGAACAGGACGTTGGCCGGGCGCTCCGCCAGCCGGCGCATGAAATAGCCGTACCAGTCGGAACCGTAGGGCGTGTAAACCCGCATCTGGTGACCGGCGTCCGCCAACCGCTGCTGCTCCTCGGCCCGGATGCCGTAGAGCATCTGGAACTCATAGGACCCCGGCGCCCGGTCGTGCTCACGGGCCAGCTGCTCGGTGCGCGCGATGAGTGCGGGGTCGTGCGTACCGATCATCGGGTAGCCCTGCCCCGCCATCAGCGTGCTCAGGCAGCGGGTGTACGCGGCGTCGACGTCGCCCTTGCGGCGGTGTGCGACCGAGGCGGGCTCGGCGTAGGCACCCTTCACCAGGCGTACCCGGGAGTCAGCGCGCGCAAGGTCGCGACAGTCCTGCTCGGTGCGATACAAGCCCGACTGCACGACGGCGCCGACCCACGGGAAGTCCGCGCGCAGGGCGGACACCGCAGCGAGCGTCGAGTCCACGGTCGTGTGGTCTTCCATGTCGAGCGTCACCGTCGTCCCAACCCGAGCCGCGACCGCGCAAATCTCCCGCGCCGCGTCCAACGCAATCCGGTCGCCCTCCTCGGCCAGGGACTGCCCGAGGGCGGACAACTTCACCGACACCTCCACCGACCGGGCCACGCCAGCATCAGCCAGCTCCTCGAGCAGCCCGCCGTAGGAGTGCACCACAGCCCGTGTCTGCTCGACGGTCTGCGTCTCCTCACCCAAGCGATCCAGGCTGACCAGCAGACCGGCATCAACAAGCCGCCGAGACGCCACCAGCGCGTCGCTCACCTGCTCGCCGGCCACGAACCGGTCCACGACCCTGCGACTGACGGGGACGGAGCTGACGAGACGCTTCGCCCGTGCACTCTGGGCGGCGGCGAGGAGCACAGAATTTGGCACGGAAGACTCCCGTCGCGGACCGCGGATTTCGGACAGACACCACGCTAGGCGGCGACCACGGAAAGGGACAATCGAGGACCGGGCGGCCAACGAGGGCGTGGCGAGAGTCGACTACGCCAACCGGGTCGACGCCGGCGGGGGCATGATCACCTCAAGCTTTGGTGCTGGTGGCGGTGTCGGTCTTAGGCAGTCCGCGGCGCTCAGGGCGTCGAGCTGCAGTTGGGGGTCTTGGTCGGCGGTGGACACCCGTGCGTCACCGCAGGGTGCCCGGAGTGCGCCGGGCTACGGACCGGTGAGTTCACATATTTTCGTCGATGAAACCAAGCACCGCGACCACCTGATGGTCGCCGCGGTGGTGCTGCCTGCCGATCTGCAGCCGGTGCAGCAGTTGGTGCGATCGCTAGTGTTGCCGGGTCAGCGTCGCGTTCACATAAAGAAGGAGAGCGCACCACGCAAGCGGTTGATCGCTGACACGACCACCGACAGCTCGGTGAAGGCGGTCATTTTCGACGCAGGTAGGGGCTATGGGAGCGAACTCGACGCCCGACGAGCGTGCTTGCATGCCGTAAAGACCTACGCCGACGATCTCGGTGCGACCCGCGTCGTGTTTGAGCAGGACGACTCGCTATTGCGGTGCGACACTTGTTCGATGGCACTCGTCGCCGGCATCGACTCCTCCACCCAGGCGTGCAAGGTCGTGGTGCGTGACGCCGACTCCGGGCACCTCGTGCGGCAGGGCCGGGCGGCGCACCCCGACGGGACCGAGGTGGACCCCGCGCGGTGGTGGGCGGCGGCGCAGGAGGCGATCGCGGCCGCGGGTGGGCTCGACGACGTGGCCGCGGTCGCGGTCGGCGCGCAGCAGCACGGCCTGGTGTGCCTGGACTCGGCCGGCGAGGTGGTCCGACCGGCGTTGCTGTGGAACGACACCCGCTCGGCGTCGAGCGCCACCGACCTGGTCGACGAGCTCGGCGGGGGCCAGGCCTGGGCGGACGCGGTGGGCGTGGTGCCGGTGGCGGCCGTCACCGCCGCAAAGCTGCGCTGGGTCGCCGACCACGAGCACACCGCCGCCGACCGCACCGCCGCGGTGTGCCTGCCGCACGACTGGCTGAGCTGGCGGCTGGGTGGTGCGCAAGGCCCCGAGGCGCTGTGGACCGACCGTGGCGACGCCAGCGGTACGTTCCATCGCTCATCGGAGCGACATTGTCCTAATTGGGTTGTAACGTCTTGACGAGTTGGTACGGCAGGTGAAGTGTTGGCGACCGCAGCCGGTGCACGGCAGAGATCAGACCCACGCAGGTCAACGGTGGGCGTCGTTAGTTTGGTCGAGCTGATCGCCCCGCCAGGCGAGGACGTCTATCCGAGTTGTCCTGTCTGGGCAGGATTTGGGAGGTAGGGGTGACCGCAAAGAACGTCTCCGGGCAGGCGGGCCGTTCCCGTGGGAGTGGTGGCGATACCGCGAACGGTGAGAAGGCGGAGCCGGCGAAGCTGACCGGGCTGCTGGTGGCGGCTGCGGTGGTGTCCGCGATCTCGGCGACCCTGTATGGCTATGACACCGGCATCATCTCCGGCGCGCTGCTGCAGATCCGCAAGGACTTCCACACCGGGAGCGGGATGGAGCAGATCATCGCCTCCAGCATCCTGCTCGGTGCGGTTATCGGCGCGCTCACCTGCAGCCGGCTCTCCGAGCGTCGCGGGCGGCGTGTCACCATCCTGATCATCTCGGGGGTGTTCATCCTCGGGGCGATCGGCTCCGCCGTGGCCCCCACAACTTGGACGCTGTCGTTGGGACGGCTGGTGCTGGGCTTGGCCGTCGGTGGGGCCACACAAACTGTCCCGATGTACGTCGCCGAGCTCGCGCCCGCCAAGCGGCGCGGCCAGTTGGTGCTGACGTTCCAGGTCGGCATCGGCGTCGGGATCGTCATCTCGACCCTGGTGGGCGCGAGTGAGGCATTGTCCTGGCGGGCGTCGATCGGCCTGGCCGCGGTGCCGGCCCTACTGATGCTGATTCTCATGCTGCGGCTGCCGGAGAGTCCGCGGTGGCTGGTCAAGCAGGCGGACCACGACACGGCCCGGCAGGTCCTGGGCCGGATCCGCCCGCACGGCGCCGACATCGAGGAGGAATTGACCGGCATCGAGCAACTCGAGGACGAGGAGTTGCAGGCGGGGCAGGGCAACCGGGGCTGGCACGGGCTGCGTAAGCCCTGGATCCACCCGGCACTGCTCGTGGGCTGCGGCGTCGCGGTGTTCACCCAGCTCAGCGGCATCGAAATGATCATCTACTACGCGCCGACGATCCTGACCGACAACGGGTTCTCGACGTCGGCGGCGCTGCAGGTCAGTGTCGGCCTCGGCGTTACCTACCTGCTCATGATGATCGTCGGGCTGTCCATCGTGGACCGGATCGGGCGGCGGCGGCTGACGATGGCGATGATCCCCGGCGCCGCGCTGAGTCTGGCGGTGCTCGGCGCGCTTTTCGTCACCGGCAACAGCGGACCTAGTGACATTCCCTTCATCATCGCCTGCCTGATCGTGTTCATGTTCTTCAACGCCGGTGGGCTGCAGCTCATGGGCTACCTGACCGGGTCGGAGATCTACCCGCTCGCGGTGCGCGGGGCGGGCACCAGCGCGCAGTCGGCGACGCTGTGGGGCACAAACCTGCTCATCACCCTCACCCTGCTCACGATCATCAACGCGGTGGGGGTCGGGCAGACGATGTGGCTTTACGCGCTGTTCAACGTGGGTGCTTTCCTGTTCGTCTGGCGCCGGATGCCCGAGCTGACCGGCCGCAGCCTTGAGCAGATCGAGGGCCAGCTGCGCACCGGGCACTTCAAGCCGAAGGATTTTAAGCACGTGCAAGCGGCAGCCCCAAGCGCGCCGGCAGCGGGCTGACAAGGGCGAGCGACGCAGCCCGATGTGAGGCTCACCGACCAAACCCCGCCCGACCTCCGCGACCGGCTGCCCACACCGGGCGATGACCGTTCGGCGCTGCAGGTGGGTACCGTGCACCTAGAGGTGGGCGGTTTTCACCGAACCCAGGCCATGTATCTCGACCGCTTGATGAACCAATTGGTGATGGTGCTCGAACCGGGCCGCACCGGGATCGCTGACCCTCTCCTGTGCTCCAAGGTCGCCGCGTTGGCGCCGGCGTTGCCGGTAGGAGTCGACGGGGGAGTCGGCGAATCGAATGTCGACGAGTGCTTGCGCGCGGGGGCCACCTACGTGGTTTCCGGCCGGGCAGCTCGTCACCAGGTTCGGCGCCACCCGCACTCTCGATCCCCGCGAAGAATCGGTGCACGACCTCGGCGTCGATGCATTCATCGCCGCCTCCGGTGTCGCCCCGGTGGTGGTCGATGGCATCAAGGCCGTGCGCGGCGCGGGCACGGTGGTGCTGGTCGGAATGGGTGCCGGCGAAGTGGCGCTGCCGATTCCCGTCATCCAGACCCGGGAACTCACGGTCACCGGCGTGTTCCGTTACACCGACACCTGGCCGGTGGCCATCGGCCTCGTCGCGTCGGGACAGGTCGACCTCGACGCGCTGGTCACCGCGCACTTCCCGCTGGAGGCGGCCGAGGACGCGCTGACCTCCGACACGGCGCCGGGCAGTCTCAAGTCGGTGGTGCTGCCGTGACCGTCCTGGAGAGCTTCAACCCTGACCGGCAAGACTGCATTGGTCACCGGGGGTAACCGTGCGGTGAGCCCGGCTCGGCGGGCGGCAGCAGCCGACCTGGCGTTCCATTAACTCACTCAAGACAAATTATCGCGGGTCAGAGCACCTTTCCTTGTGTCCGACACGGTCCTTCAGAAGCGCCACCGTGAAAGCGCGCAGCTAGTTCCGCATGCCACGGCGGGTCGGCGCCGGGCCGCGATACGGTGACCGCCGCCGCAGCTGCGGTGAATTCCAGCGCGGCACGCCACTGTTGCGCGTCCAGCGCGCGAACCCCTTCCTGACTCAGTGACCCCGCACCGTGCAGCCATGCGAGCATGGCGCCGTGCACGCTGTCGCCCGCACCGATTGTGTCGGTGACCACCGTCGCGGGCACACCCACCTCGACCACGCCGCCTGAGGTGTGCACGCTCAACCCGGCGCCACCGCGGGTGAGCACCACCGCACCCACCCCAGCTTCAAGCCACTCCTGCGGCTCTCCACCGAGCCAACCAGCATCCTGGTCGGAGAGTTTGAGCACATCCACGCTGGGCAACCAGGACTGGAAGCGGGCCCGATAGGCCTCGGGGTCGTCGATGAGCGCCGCGCGGATGTTGGGATCGAGCATGGTGAGCCGTCCGGTGGCGTGCGCTCTGTGCAGCAGTGCCTCATACACCGATGCACCCGGCTCGAGCACTAACGACAACGTCCCGAAGCTCACGGCGGCCACATCCTCCGCCAGCGCACCGGGGTCGGTGACCAACCGATCGGCGGTGCCCTGCACGTAAAACGAGTAACCAGCCGCACCATCGGGGCGCAGGGCCACCACCGCGAGCGTGGTCGGCTCCTCACCACGCTGCACGAGGGCGGTCTGCACCCCGGCGTCGTGCAGGTGGCGCAGTACGGCCGACCCGAAGCCGTCGGTGGAGACACGGGAACAGAACGCTGTGGGCACCCCCAGCCGGGCGAGCGCAACCGCCACGTTGAGCGGGCCGCCCCCCAGTCGCGGGGTGAGGGGGGCCAGCGGCTCTCCGGCCACCGACACCATGTCCACGAGGGCCTCCCCGCACACGACGACCACCCTCACGGCCACATCCTTCACGCGAACCATTGCCCGCTCCACCCGTGCCCCAGCCCAACGTCCACGAGATCGTCGCCGGCGGCCAGTGCTCTGGGGTGAACCGCCGCGCCCAGCACAGTTCCGCCGACCTCCGCGGGGTTAGCCTGGAATCGCGCCGCGGGTGTGAAACGGCAGGGCCTACCACCCACCGGCCGCCGCGCGGGCTGACGTTCACCGCGATCGGTGTGATCTGCCCGCTCCGGCGGCCGGACAGGCAGATTGCGCTCGCGCCGGCCGAAGCACCTACCGTGCCTGCTACTGCTACGTGTCCATGCCCACCGAGCGGGTGCCCGCAGTGACCAATCGGAGCGGCGCCTCGGTAAGTCGCACTTGGGTGCGCTCATTGCACCGGTGCCGAGCGTGGTGTGGGTGACGGTGCCCGGCCTCCCGATAGGACTCTTTGCGTCCGTGGGCGACCACCCGACGCGGCCACGGGGAGCGCCCGCCCCACGGAACCGAGTGGTTTCATTTTCTGCGGCTGAGTCGCTGCCAGTGCTGCGCCGGCCTCCCCCCGCCAGCAGAGCCGGGCCGGGAGCGTTGATCACCGTATGGACGGCTCTGATCGCGCTCTCGATCATGGGGCGCCCTCTGTCTGCGTCGATCGCCTGCGTCACCATGCGGCCTGCTCTCCTCCGGTACGCGACCCATCCAGGTGCCCCAACCGGAGGTATGGGCGAGTCGATGACACTTCGCCGGTGTGAAGAACTGTACTGAGACATGCCCTAGCCGCGCGTGGTGAGGTCTTGCAGTTTGGCTCGTGCGCCCTTGTCGTGCAGGGACGCCAGCACGGCGGTGTACACGGTAACGAATCGTTGGTCGTCAACGAGGTCGCTGAACACGTCGCGGGTCGCGACGAACGCGAGTGGGGCATTCTGCCATCGATGCGCGGCAGCCATGAGCGGCTCCCGCAGCCGGTCCACCCACCTGGATCGGCTCCCCTCGTTCGTCCACGCCTTCGGCGTAGCGCGCCCAGCTCGCCACGATGGCCACCGAGCGTTCGATCTCGCCACCGGAGGCCAGGTTGTGTCGAAGCACGGGAAGCAACCACTTCGGGATGCGGTCGGAGCTTTCGGCGCACAGTCGGGCGACGGTGTCGCACACCTCGGCGTTGGAGAACCGCTCGATGAGCAGGTGCTGGTAGTGGTGCAGGTCGACCCCTGGCACGGGCTCCAACGTCGGCGTCGCCTCCCGCTGCATGTAGGCGAGAAGGAACGAGGCGAACAGCGGGTCCTGGGCCACCTCGTGCACCAGGCGGTAACCGGCGAGGTCCCCGAAGTAGCACAGTCCCTGATGACTGGCGTTGAGCAGGCGCAGCTTCATGAGCTCATAGGGCTCGACGTCGGCGACGAGTTGCACGCCAGCGTCCTCGAGCGGGGGGCGGCCGAGGCTGAAATCGTCCTCCAGCACCCATTGCGTGAATGGCTCGCAGACCACCGGGCAACGGTCCTCGATGCCGAAGCGGCGGGTGATCTCGGTGCGGTCGGCGTCCGTGGTGACCGGTGTGATGCGGTCGACCATGCAGTTGGGGAAGTGAACCCCGTGGCGCACCCACTCGCCGAGCTCGGCGTCGCGCAGCGCGGCGAAGGCGGAGAAGCTGCGCCGCGCCACGTCTCCGTTGCCCTGGATATTGTCGCAGGACATCACCGTGAACGGCGCCCCGCTGCGCGCGCGACGACGTACCAGCGCCTCGATGAGGAGTCCGAAGACCGTGTGTGGCACAGCACCTGGCTCGAGGTCGCGGAGAACCTCCGGGTTGTCCTGGTGGAACTCGCCGGTGACGCTGTCGATGTTGTAGCCACCCTCGGTGATGGTCAGCGAGACGATCCGCACCTGCGGTTCGGCCATCTTCTCGATGACCCGCTCCGGGTCGTCGGGTGCGAACAGGTACTGGACGAGGGAGCCGATGACCCGCGGCTCATAAGTGCCGTCGGCATGCTTGGCCACCAGCGTGTACAGCCCATCCTGCGCCTGCAGGGCCTGCTGCATGGGCCGGTCCGACGCCAGCACGCCGACCCCGCAGATCCCCCAGTCCAGGCCCTGCCCCTCTCGCAGCAGCTGATCGACGTACATCGCCTGGTGGGCGCGGTGAAACCCACCGACCCCGAAGTGCACTATCCCAGTTCGCACCTGGCTGCGGTCATACGTCGGCGTCGGTACCCGCTTGGCGTGCTCGGTAAGGGTCTGAGCGTTCAGAGGCAGCATGTTCGTCCTTCACGGGTGTCAAAGTGGGTGCTGCAGGCGCCGCTGGTCCATGACGATCGCGACCTTCCCCGCCGGCACCCACGTCAGCTGCGCGGTAGGCATGTGCAGCTTCCTGCAGGCCTTGAAAAACCACGTCGCCAATCACAAGCTCTGCACTGCTACGAGTGAGAGAAATGAGGTCAGCATTCCGTTGATCGGTTCCCATAGCCCACGCCAGCGCGGCATCATGGTCTTTGCCAAAACGCTCATGCCGCGCAACAAGGCGTCGCACCCGCTCGCCCTCCGCGAGATCGCAATACCAGACTTCGTCGAACTCGGACCTCGCGCACGCCCACTCGCCACCTCTGAGCAGAAGGTAGTTCCCCTCGGAAATGATAAGCCGAGCGGCGCGTGGGATGGGAATGCTGCCAGCGATGGGTTGACCAAGCGCGCGATCGAACGCCGGTGCGTAGATCATGTCGTCGGCGTCCTCGCGTATCCGACGCAGCAGGGCGACGTAGCCAGTAACGTCAAATGTGTCGGGCGCGCCCTTACTACCGCGTCGCCCGAGGCGGTCGAGTTCGACGTCGGCAAGATGGAACCCATCCATCGGAACGTGCGCAACCCACCCGACCGGTAGAGTTGCCAGCAACACCCCGGCGAGGTACTCGGCGAGGGTGGTCTTGCCCGAACCCGGGCTGCCAGTGATGCCAAGGACGACACGCCGACCATCCCGCACCAGAGAATGGGCACGCACCGCAAGCTCTTCAAGGGTCGCCACGGAACCAGTTAACGACAAGCTCCACGGTGATGGAAGAACCAACCTGCGGGCGTCCCGAAAAGTACGCCCGAGATCGTTGGACCCTCAAGCTTCAGCGGGGCGGCCCTAGCCTCACGCCAGCTTCAACAATACTATGCTCAGCGGGTCTAGAGGCCACTACGGCTGGCTTCAGCGAGATAACCCATGGTATCGGAACCTTCTAGACGGTGCCGTCGGGCGCGGAAGCGCGACCTGTGTAGCGGGCCCCTGACTAATGAGATCAGTCGGGTGTTTCTGGAAGGCTCGACTGCAGCAGCGGCTGGCGGGTCAGCACTCACCCTTACAGGCCTTTT
>JAABUL010003810.1_pt1 | contig 21488 bp, 26 predicted proteins | sample 5559151 | NCBI WGS metagenome assembly JAABUL01 (sample SAMN10711876, study PRJNA513368) | rock metagenome | isolation source: Antarctica rocks | place: Antarctica: Victoria Land, Pudding Butte sud | reverse complement strand
GATCGCGGGCCTCAATGTGATTGTCTCTGGCGGTACGCAAGCCGGCAAGACCACGTTGCTCAATTGCCTGGCCGCGTCAATTCCGGCCGGCGAACGGGTGATCACCTGCGAAGAGGTGTTCGAGCTCCAGGTGGACCTACCTGATGTGGTCGCGCTGCAGACTCGGCAACCCAACCTGGAAGGGACCGGGGAAATTCAGCTGCGGCGACTGATCAAGGAGGCGCTGCGGATGCGTCCCTCCCGGATCATCGTGGGCGAGGTGCGGCAGGAGGAGTGCCTTGACCTCCTGATTGCGCTGAATTCGGGGTTTCCTGGCATGTGTTCGATTCATGCGAACTCCGCCCGTGAGGCGGTCACCAAACTGTGTACATTGCCGCTGCTCGCCGGAGAGAATGTGGGACACGCCTTTGTCGTCCCCACCGTCGCCAGCAGTATCGACCTCGTTGTCCATGCCGAAACCGACGGCACCGGAATGCGGCGGGTACGCGAGATCGTCGCGGTGCCGGGCCGGGTCGAGGCAAATGTGGTGGAGACCGCCGACTGTTCACCACGCGCGATGACAAGCTGGTCCGGGCCGACGGCTTCCCACCGCATACCGAGCGGTTTCGCCGGGCCGGCATCGATCTGATCGATGTGCTCGGCGTTCGTACCGAGCGGTCGGCGTAGTCGTGGGTGCCCTGCTCGGTCTCGTACTCGGTGTCGGGTTGCTGCTGGTCGTGCGCAGTGTCGGCCGACCGGCCCGATCTGCGCGACCGGCAAAGGCCGGCGGCTGGGCCCAGCGGCGCACCGACTTGCTCAGGCAGGCCGGCATCGAGGGGGTGAGCCATTTGCAGTTGGTGATGCTGCAGGTCATCTGCTGTGTGACCGCGTTGCTGGTGGTGCTCCTGGTCACCGGCGCCGTGACCGTGGCCCTGGCCTTTGCCCTCTTCGGCGCCCAGGCTCCGACCGCCGTCGTGCGGCGGCTGCACAGCCGCCGGGTCGTCGAGCTGCGAGAGGTGTGGCCGGAGGTGGTCGACAATCTCACGTCCGCCATCCGCGCGGGCCTGTCGCTGCCGGAGTCGCTGTCCGGGCTGGGTACGCGCGGGCCGGAGCAGTTGCGCCCCGCCTTTTTGCGGTTCGGCGCCGACTACCGGGCGACGGGACGCTTCGCCGAATGCCTCGACCGGCTCAAGGAGGGCCTGGCCGACCCGGTGGGGGACCGGGTGTGCGAGTCGCTGCGCATGGCGCGCGAGGTCGGCGGCACCGACCTCGGTCGGCTGCTCCGCACTCTGTCGGCTTTTCTGCGTGAGGACGCCCGGACCAGGGCCGAGCTGGAGACGCGGCAGGGTTGGACGATCAACGCCGCTCGTCTTGCCGTTGCGGCGCCCTGGCTCGTGCTGCTGCTGCTGGCGACGCAGTCGACCACCTTGCAGGCCTATGACACCTCCGGCGGCGCCGTCCTGCTGGCTGTTGGTGGGGCGCTGTGCTTCCTGGCCTACCGGCTCATGCTGCGCATCGGTCGGCTGCCGGAGGATCGGCGGGTGCTGCGGTGACGCCGGCGGTGGTCGGCGCGTTGCTGGGACTGACCGGTGCACTCGGGCTGCTGACCGCCGTACGCGCCGCGCCGCCGCTGCGCCGGCCACGGTTGGAAGAGCGTCTCGGCCCCTACCTCAGGGACACTCCCAGCCCGTCCCGGCTGCTGGCTAGCACGGACTCGCTGTCGGTGCAGCTGGGCGTGGCGACCCGGCTGCTGGGCCCGTTCCTCGGCGACGCCGTACACGCCTTGGAACGCATCGTCGGCGGCGACCGGTCGGTGCGCCGGCGACTTGCTGCGCTCGGCAGCAGTCAGCAGGTTGAGGACTTCCGGATCGAGCAGGTGGTGTGGGCAGCGATCGGCCTGCTCGGTGGCGTGGTTCTCGCGGCGCTGTCCGCGGTGGCGTTGCACCGGGTCAATCTGCTCTCGGCGGCGCTGGTGATGGCGGCCGGGCTGGTGGGCGGAGTCTTCGGCTGCGACTGGTGGCTGTCGGCGCGGGTCCGTCGTCGCGAGGAAGCGCTGCTGGCCGAGTTTCCCGTGGTCGCTGAATTGCTCGCGCTGGCCGTCGGCGCCGGCGAGGGTCCGGTGGCGGCGATCGAGCGCGTCTGCCGCCTGTCGCAGGGCGAGCTGGCCCGGGACCTCGAGATGACGCTGGCGCAGGCGCGGGCCGGTGCGCCGCTCGTGCAGGCGATGCAGGCGATGTCGGAGCGGAGCTCACTTGAGCCCTTGTCCCGATTCGTCGACGGCCTCATCATCGCGATCGAGCGCGGCACCCCGCTGGCCGATGTCCTGCGGGCCCAGGCCGGCGATGTCCGTGAGACGCGCAAGCGCGCCCTGCTGGAAAGCGGCGGCCGGCGCGAAATTGCCATGATGGTGCCGGTGGTGTTTCTCGTTCTGCCGGTCACCGTTGCCTTTGCACTCTTTCCCGGATTGATCAGCATTGTCAGGCTCACCCAGTGAGCAACAACACCACCGCGGAGGCACTATGAGCACCGAATTCTTGTCCGCCTGGCTACTGGCCGGTTGGTCGGCCGTCTGGCAACGCCTGGTCGGCGACGAAGAACGCACCGATCGTGGCGATGTGCCGGGATGGGTGATGATCACCGTGATGACGGCGGCCTTGGTCGTGGCCATCCTGGTGCCCTTCCGCACCGCCATCGTGGCGGCGGTCAGCAAGGCGCTGAGCGACGTGACCGGGGCCTGACATTCGTGAGCGGGCTCACCGGCGATGACCGTGGCTCGGCGGTGGCGGAGTTCTCGCTGGTGCTGATTCTGCTGGTCATGCTGCTGCTCGGCGTACTGCAAGTGGGGGTGTACCTCCATGTACGCAATGTGGTTGCGGCGAGCGCGGCGGAGGGAGCGCGCTACGCCGCCAACGCCGACGTCGACATCACCGCCGGCGCCCCGCGATCGTCGGACCTCATCGGCCGGTCCCTCGGTGCTCGCACCGCGACGAACGTTCCGTGCAGCGCCGTGCCCGAGCCGGGCGCCGGCGACACGACGCTCGTGGCCGTGCGATGCCGCGGAGCCCTGCCGGTGTTCTTCGCGCCCCTGGGGCGGCTGCTGCCGGTCGACGTCGTCGGTCGCGCGCTGAAGGAGGGGACATGAGCTGCGCCGCCGAGGAAGGCAGCGACGACCAGGGCCGGGCGATGATCGAATTCATCTTTCTCGGCGTGCTCACGCTGGTGCCCTTGCTTTACCTGGTCATTGCCGCATTCGACCTCGAGCGCAGCGTCTTCGCCGTCACCCAAGCAGCGCGGGAAGCCGGCCGCGCCTATGCCACGGCCGACGATCCGCTGCGCGCAGAGGCCCGCGCCTCCTACAGCGCCGGCCTGGCGCTGCGCGACCAAGGCTTGTCGGCGACCGGAATGAGCCTGCGTTACGTAGCAGTCGCCGCCGGGTGCTCCACCGGAGGTGGGGGAGCCGAAACGCTTGCCCCGGGCGCTGACTTCGCGGTGTGCGTCACCCGGACCGTGCAGTTGCCCGGCATTCCCGGTTACTTCGCCGGGAGGTCCAATACGGTGACCGGTCGGTATGTGGTGCATGTCGACGACTTCCGGGCAGGCCGGTGAGGGCAGCCGACGAGCGCGGGAGCATCACGCCGTTGGTGCTCCTGTTCTTCCTCATCGCGGCACTTCTCGTCATGGGTACGACGGCCGCCGGCAGTGCCTTCCTGGCCCAACGCGACCTGCAAGCGGTCTGCGACGGAGCCGCGGTGCGGGCCGCCGACGCCATCGATGAGCCGAGCGCCTACCGCGGGCAGCAAGCCCCCGCCGCGTTGCCGCTGTCCGACGACTCGGTGCGGACGGCGGTCACCGAATACCAGTCCCGCGGCTATGCCAGCGATCCGACCCTGACCCTTGCGGCGTCGACCGACGGGCAGCAGGTCACCGTCTCCTGCCAGCGGCTCGTACACATTCCCTTCGGCGCGGTGTTCGGCAAGTCGGCCGGACTCCAACGAACGGCGCTCTCCTCGGCCCGAGCGCCCCTGCGCAACCGCTAACGTCGCCTGGATGACGAGACCAATGGCAATACTATTGGCAGCAGGGACATTCCTTCTGCCGGCTGGATGTCAGTCTTCGTCCACGCCGGCCACCGCCCCGGCCCGGCCGACTGCATTCACGGTGGCCCAACTGCACCTGAAGTTGCGAGTGCCGGCCGAGCTGGCTGACCTGACGTACGCGATGGGCACCTCCGGTGAAGGCAAACCGGCCGCCAACTTCTCTACCAAGACGTTGACCGGGGCCGGCGGGCCGGCCTGTGCGGCCGGCGCGAAGAACAGCGTCAGCCCTTTTCCGATCGGCCAGATCGTCCTGTCGCCCGAAACGCCTGAGCACGTCGCCGAGGAAGCCAAGGACAACCCCGAAGAATTGCTCGGTGACTTCGTGAAACAGCTCGGGTCGAGCTACCTCTATTACGTCGCCCCGCCGGCGGAGAGCTGCACACCGAAGGTCAAGAAGGTCGCCGACCTGCAGCGGCGGGCGACCAGGGCGCTGCGGGCCGCGCTGCAGTCTGCCGAAGTCGCCGGCTGAACAGCGCCACCGTGAGACCGACCTTTCCTCGTAAGGCAATCTCGTTCGCCACTGCCCGGTGCCGTCGTAGGGTGGATAGGTGTACCGCTTGCGTGCCTGGAGCGTCGCCGCGGCGGTGACCGCGGCGGTGCTGTCGCTGCCGGCCGTCGTCGCACACCTGCCGGTGTCCGATCCCGGCGTCACCGCCGGCGCGCTGCTGGCCAAGGTGCGGGCCTCCTCTGCGGTCAGCTACTCCGGCTACGCCGAGTCCCTCGGCACGCTCGCACTGCCCAGCGGCCGCACGTTCACCGAGTTGACCGACCTGTTCGGTTCCCAGACCCGGCTGCGGGTCTGGTGGCGCGGCCCGGCCGACTGGCGGGTGGACTCCCTGGCGGCGGCCGGCGAGCACGGTGCCTACCGCGACAGCGGCGGCGTCTGGATGTGGGACTTCGAGGCCGACCGCGCCACCCGCATCGACGAGCCCGCCTACCGGCCGCCGATCAGCTCCGACCTGGTGCCGGCCGAGCTGGGCCGGCGCCTGCTGTCGGAGGCGACGGTGGGGGAGCTGCGCCGGATCCCGGCCCTGCGGATCGCCGGTAGGACCGCGGCCGGCCTGCGAATGCGGCCGGCCCAGCCCGACTCCACGGTCGACCGGGTCGACACCTGGATCGACCCGGCCAGCGGGCTGCCGCTGCGGGTGGAGATCTGGGCCAAGCACGCCCGCCAGCCGGCTCTGCGGTCGAGCTTCCTCGACCTCGACGTGGCCCGGCCGGACGCTGCGCTGACGCGATTCGTCCCTGCCGCCGGCTCGCGGGTGACCGGCGACAGCGAGTTCGACCTCGAGGCCTTGGCCGCGGAGTACGGCAACGGTGCCCCGCCGGCACGCTTGATCGGGCTGCCGCTGCGACGGGACACCAGCTCGCTCGGCACGTACGGCCGGGGGCCGGTGCTGCTTGCCGCCGTGCCCCTGCCCGGGGGGCTGGGCGGCCGGTTGTCGGACCGGCTCAGTGGCGCGCCCGGCGCGCTGGTCAGCAAGGACGGCCGGACCCAGTCGCTGTCGGTCGGCCCGCTGTCCTTGCTCGTCACGACGCAGCCCGACCGCACCTGGTTGCTCACCGGCACCGTCACCGTGGCCGCCCTGCGCCGGGCTGCTGCCGAGCTGACCGCGGGCACCGGTTGACCGCGAGCGTGATCGTCACCCGCGGGCTCACTAAGCGTTTCGGGAGGCTGACGGCCGTCGACGGCGTCGATCTGGACGTCAAAGCCGGCGACGTGTACGGCTTCCTCGGCCCCAACGGCTCCGGCAAGACCACGACCGTACGCATGCTGCTCGGGCTGGTCCTGGCCACCAAGGGCTCGATCGAGCTGCTCGGCGAGCCGGTGCCCCGGCGGGCCAAGCGGGCGCTGAGTCGGGTCGGTGCGCTGGTCGAAGGGCCCGCCGCGTACGGGCAGCTGTCCGGCCGGGCCAATCTGTCCTTGTTCGACGCCGCCGGCCCGGGCGGCTCCCGGCGCTCCCGCCGGTCTCGCATCGACGAGGCGCTCGAGCGGGTGGGGCTGGCCGAGGTCGGCCGGCGACCGGTCAAGGCCTACTCGCTGGGGATGCGCCAGCGACTCGGCCTGGCCGGCGCGCTGCTGCGCCGGCCCGAGCTGCTCATCCTCGACGAGCCGACCAACGGGCTGGACCCGCAGGGCATTCACGAAGTGCGCGACCTGCTGGCCGGGCTCAACCGCGAGGGCACCACCGTCTTTTTGTCCAGCCACCTGCTGGCCGAGGTCGAGCACGTATGCAGCCGGATCGGCGTGCTCGACCGCGGACGGCTGGTGCTCCAGGACGACGTCGCCACCCTGCGCGCCCCGACCGGCAATACGGTGGTCAGCACACCCGACGCCGAGCAGGCGCTGGCCCTGCTCGACGGCCAGGTGGCTTCGTGCGACGGTCAACAGCTCGTGGTCCGCGACCCCGACCCGGCCCGGCTCAACGCCGCTCTCGTGCGGGGCGGCATCCGGGTGGACGGGCTGGCGCTGGAGCGGCGCACCCTGGAAGACATCGTGCTGGCGGTGACCGGGCCGGGCTCCGACCGGGTCGACGGCTCGGTCCTGCGATGATCCGGGTCGAGCTGGTCAAGCTGCTGCGCCGGCGCCGCACCTGGGTGACGATCGGGCTGCTCGACGCGCTGCCCACGCTGGTCGCCATCCTGCTGGCCAGGACCAGCCTCGCGCCCCAGCCGGGCACCGGTCCCGCCTTTCTCTCCGCGGTGCTGTCCAACGGCGCACTGTTCCCGGCCGCGGCGCTGGCGATCGTGCTGCCGCTGTTCCTGCCGGTTGCGGTGGCCGTGGTCGCGGGCGACGCGGTGGCCGGCGAGGCGCAGGCCGGCACGCTGCGCTACCTGCTGATCCGGCCGGTCGGCCGCACCCGCCTGCTGGTTGCCAAGCTGATCAGCGTAGTGGCCTTTACCCTGCTCGCCGTGGTGATCGTCGCGGCCACTGCGTACTTCGTCGGCACGTCGCTCTTCGGCAATGCCCCGCTGCCGACCGTCTCCGGCGGGCCGACGCTCAGCCCCACCCAGGCCGCCCTGCGTACCGGCCTCGCCATCCTCTACATCGGGCTGTCGATGCTCGGCGTGGCGGCCTTCGCGCTGCTCCTGTCCACGTTCGTCGACTCCCCGCTCGCGGCGACCCTGGGAGCGCTGGCGGTGCTCGTCACCTCGACCGCGCTGCTCACCCTCGATGCCGCACACGCCATCAACCCCTACCTCCCGACCCGCTACTGGCTGGCGTTCGTGGACCTGTTCCGGCAACCCATTCTGTGGCGCAACCTGCTCCGCGGGGTCGGCCTGCAGGCGGTCTATGTCGGCGTGTTGCTGCTGGGCGCCTGGGCCAACTTCACGACGAAGGACATCACCAGCTAGCCCACAACGGGTTCCAAACCTTCTGTGTGCAGACACGCCGAAACACTCGGTGTGTCTGCACACAGAACGCCTGGCAGCTAGCTCAGTCGGGCGCAGTCGGCGGAGTGCGGCGTGATCACCGGTGTTCCGGCCAGCTCGGCCAGCACGACGCCTTGGACCAGTCGGTTGCCGGGCAGCTCGCCGTGGCTGATCCGTACGCCGGCGCAGATGTCCTGCAGTGCGAGATCCACCGCCCCGGTGAGCCGGGCCGAATCCGGCGGGGTGACCGTCTCGTCATCGACCGTCCACAGTGACACCCACTGCGGGCCGGCCGGCGTCTCGTCGCCGGAGTTGAGCCCATGGAGCAGGTCGCTGTTGGGGGCGAGCTGCGTGCAGGCCACCGGGCAGGAGTTGCGCGCGAACACCGTCGCCAGGCCGGCCAGTTTCGTGCCGTGCTGAGGTGAGCCCAGCGAGACCACCCGCCGGGCCAGCGACCCCCCGCCGTACGAGCGCACCCACAATCGGGCCACCACCCCGCCGGCCGAGTAGCCGACCACGTCGACGGACGCCGCTCCGGTGCGGGCCAGCGCATCGCGGGCGGCCGCATCCAGGACCCTCGCCTGCTCGCGCAGGTCGCCGGTGCCGTCACCGGGCAGCGCCACGACCTGCGCGTCACGCCCGGCCGCGACCAGCCGGGTGGCCAGCGTCGTCAAGGACGCCGTCGACCCGCCGTACCCCGGAACCAGCAGCACCGGACCAGGCCGGTCCTGGGCCACCGGGGTCACCTTGGGGCCGTCCCGGGTGGCCAGCGCCACAATCACCCCCAGGGACAGCCCGAGCACGGCGACGGCCGCGACGAGCGCGATCAGCCGGCGGGTGGGCATGCACCCATTCTCGCGTAGGCTCGACCGACGTGGCCGACGTCGATCCGCGCGAGACCCTGAAGGCCCTCGATGCCACGCTGGTGTCCATCGAGGCGGTTGTTGACGTCCCGGCGCTGCGCAGCGAGCTGATCGACCTCGGCGAGCAGGCCGCCGTACCCGATCTGTGGGACGACCAGGAGCGCGCCCAGAAGGTGAACAGCCGCCTGTCGTTCGTGCAGGGCGAGATCAACCGGGTCGGGGCCCTGCGTCGGCGGGTGGACGATCTGTCGGTGCTCTACGACCTGGCCGAGTCCGAGGACGACGAGGACACCCGGGTGGAAGCCGACACGGAGCTGTCATCGGTCCGGCGCGCCATCGACGAGCTCGAAGTGCGCACCCTGCTGTCGGGCGAGTACGACGCCCGCGACGCGCTGGTCACCATCCAGAGCCAAGCCGGTGGCGTGGACGCCGCCGACTGGGCCGAGATGCTGATGCGGATGTACCTGCGCTGGGCCGAGCGCCACGGCCACGGTGCGGAGGTCTACGACACCTCCTATGCCGAGGAGGCCGGCATCAAGTCGGCCACCTTCGCGATCAAGGCGCCGTACGCCTACGGCACGCTGGCCGGCGAGCACGGCACCCACCGGCTGGTGCGGATCAGCCCGTTTGACAACCAGAGCCGCCGGCAGACCTCCTTCGCCGGCGTGGACGTCGTGCCGGTCGTCGAGCAGAGCGACCACGTCGAAATCGACGACAGTGAGCTGCGGGTCGACGTCTACCGCTCCTCGGGGCCCGGCGGCCAGGGAGTGAACACGACCGACTCGGCGGTCCGGATCACCCACCTGCCGACCGGGATCGTGGTGTCGTGCCAGAACGAGCGGAGCCAGATCCAGAACCGAGCCAGCGCGATGACGGTGCTGGCGGCGAAGCTGCTCGAGCGCCAGCGGCGTGATGAGAAGGCGGAGATGGACGCCCTGCGCGGCGACGGCGGAGGCAGCTGGGGCAACCAGATCCGCAGCTATGTCCTGCACCCCTACCAGATGGTGAAAGACCTGCGGACCGAGCACGAGACGGGCAACACCGGAGCGGTGCTTGACGGCGAGATCGACGGCTTCATCGAGGCCGAGATCAGGTGGAAGCGCACCGCGGAGGCGGCCCACTGAGCGGCAACTCGCAGCCGAACCATGCCTCCGGGGCCGTGGCGACGGATCGGGCCGCGGCCCGTCCGCCGGTAGACTCGACTCGCATGATTCAGCTCGACCATGTGACGAAGCTCTATCCGGCCAGCACCCGGCCGGCGCTGGACGACGTCACGGTTTCGGTCGCCAAAGGAGAATTCGTCTTCTTCATCGGGTCGTCGGGCTCGGGCAAGTCAACCTTCATCCGAATGCTGCTCAAGGAGGAGCCACCGACGAAGGGACACATCACCGTCGCCGGCCGGGACTTCGCCAAGCTGTCGCGGTGGAAGGTGCCGCAGCTGCGCCGGTCGATCGGCTGTGTCTTCCAGGACTTCAAATTGCTGACCAACAAGACGGTCGCAGAGAACGTCGGCTTCGCCCTCGAGGTGATCGGGAAACCCGGACACACCATCAAGAAGGTCGTGCCCGAGGTGCTCGATCTGGTCGGGCTCGACGGCAAGGCCGACCGGATGCCGCACGAGTTGTCCGGCGGCGAGCAGCAGCGCGTCGCCCTGGCCCGCGCCTTTGTCAACCGGCCGCTGCTGCTCCTGGCCGACGAGCCGACCGGTAACCTCGACCCTGAAACCAGCATCGAGATCATGCGGCTGCTCGACCGGATCAACCGGACCGGCACCACGGTGGTGATGGCCACCCACGACGCAACGATCGTCAACAGCATGCGGCGGCGGGTGGTGGAGCTCAATTTCGGTCGCGTCGTGCGCGACCAGGCGCGAGGCGTCTACGGCTGACCCGCCCGCCCTCCATCCGCTTCCTCGAAGGACGTCATGCGCGCCAACTACGTGCTCTCCGGTGTCACCAGCGGCCTCCGGCGCAACATCACGATGACCATCGCCATGGTCCTCACCACGGCGATCTCCCTCGCCCTGCTCGGATCGGGGCTGTTGCTCTTCCGCAAGGTCAACGACATGAAGGACTATTTCTACTTCCGGGTCGAGGTGTCGATCTTCCTGACCAAGGACGTGACCCAGGCCCAGCGCACCAGTCTTCGGGAGGAGCTGCAGGCCGACCCACTGGTCAAGAGCGTCACCTACGAGAGCCAGGACGACGCCTACCGCCGTTTCCGCGAGCAGTTCAAGGACTCACCGGCCCTCATTAACAACACCCGCGCAAATGCGCTGCCGGAGTCCTTCCGGGTGAAGCTCAAGGACCCCACGAAGTACAGCCTGGCCGCGAGCAAGTACGGCACCGCTGCCGGGGTGGACGAGGTGGTCGATCAGCGCCAGATTCTCGGCAAGCTGTTCTCGATCATCGGCGGCATTCAGACAATTGCCGTGGTTATTGCAGTGGTGGTCCTCATCGCCGCGGTGCTGCTCATCGGCAACACCATTCAGGTCGCTGCCTTCAACCGAAGACGCGAGATCGAGATCATGCGGCTGGTCGGTGCCTCCAACTGGTACGTCCAGTTGCCGTTCGTCCTGGAGGCCGTGGTCGCCGGCATCATCGGCGCCGGCCTGGCGATCGGCTTGCTACTGGCCGGCAAGGTGGTGTTCGTCGATCGCAAGCTCTCGTCGCTGTTCTCCTCCGGCGTCATCCCGACCATCAGCTTCGGCGACATCCTCAGCCTGGGCGTTGCGCCGCTGCTTGTCCTCGTCGCTGCCGTGCTGTCGGCTCTGACGGCCTGGGTGACGCTGCGCTTCTACGTGCGGGTCTGAGTCATGGTGCGTGAGGAGGGGCGCAAGCTCATCGCCCAGAACCGCAAGGCGCGGCACGACTATTTCATCGAGGACACGTTCGAGGCAGGCCTCGTGCTCGTCGGCACCGAGGTCAAGTCGCTGCGGGCCGGCCGGGCCTCCCTCGTCGACGGCTACGCGATCATCTCCGACGGCGAGGTCTGGCTGCAGGGCGTGCACATCCCGGAATACACCGAAGGCACATGGACCAACCACGAACCACGGCGGCACCGCAAACTCCTCCTGCACAAGCGCGAGATCGCCAAGCTGATCGGCAAGACCAAGGAGGGTGGCCTGACCCTGGTGCCGCTGCAGTTGTACTTCAGCGACGGCCGGGCCAAGGTCGAGCTGGCTCTCGCGCGCGGGAAGCGGGCGTACGACAAGCGTCAGACGCTGGCCAAGCGGGATGCCGACCGGGAGATCACCCGGGCGCTGGGCCGGCGTACCAAAGGGCGCCCGTAGCCCGAGCCGCAGGCATTCCGGCCGTCTGAAGTAGGCTCCAGGCCTCGGCTGGCGCGCCGGCCCGGTCCGCGCGCTACCCTATGGGACGTAGCACCTACCAGGGGGTGATTGGTTTCGACTCCGGATGTCGAAGCAGGGGAAGCGGGCCGAGGAAGGCGACGATGATCTCGTTAACCACGAAATGTCGCAAAAAGATATAAGCGCCGATACTCATCGCGCCGAGCTCGCTCTCGCTGCCTAGCAGCAAGTAGCGGCTCTGTCAGCCCGGATGCGCCTTCCGTCCGGATGCTGGCATCAGCAGAAGGCTCACTGTCGGTCCCGGCTGCGGGGTCCGGCGGAAAATCTCACAGCAGCTGAGCCCGTCACACCGGCTTGCTCACAAGACCGGTGGGGCTGAGAAAGGCACTGTGAGCTGCGCCCGGAGAAGCTCTGTTCAGATACCGGAGGACGCGGGTTCGATTCCCGCCACCTCCACCACCATGGCATAGCCGCTGCCTGGGTAGCCGTTCCTTCCTGCGGATCTGCCGGTGCGGATTGTGCTTTGGGCCATGATCGCGCATGCTGGGCGGACATCCAGCCCGACTGGTCACTCGCCCTGCACCATCCCGCCTGCACCATCCCGCCGACGAGAGACCGCGATGACCGCAACGCCTGAAACGCGCCAGCCCACGCTTGCTTCACCGTCTGTTTCACCGAGCGCCCAACGACCGAGCGCTCAACGACGGGGGAGCGACTTCTCCGAGCTGTTACGTCAGGTGCGGGCGGCCGGCCTGCTCGATCGTCGCCCCGGCAGCTATGCCGTTCGCATTTGCGCGAACGCGATCCTGCTGGCCGGCGGTGCGGTTGCCTTCGTCATGCTGGGCAACTCCTGGTGGCAGCTGCTGCTGGCCGCTTACTTCGGAGTGGTCTTCACCCAGCTGGGGTTCTTCGGCCACGATGCCGGGCACCGGCAGATATTCCGGTCAGGTCGGGCCAACGACGTGTTGGGCCTCGTGCATGCCAACCTGCTCGTCGGGTTGAGCTACGACTGGTGGATCGGCAAGCACAATCGCCATCACAGCCACCCCAATGAGGTGGATCGCGATCCAGATCTGGGTGCCGGCGCTCTGGTCTGGACGCCGGACCAGGCCCTGGCCCGCCGCGGCATGGGACGCGTTCTGGCGCGCTGCCAGGCTTGGCTGTTCTTCCCGATGCTCATGCTCGAGGCGCTCAACCTCCATTACGGCAGCATCCGCGCCTTGTGTGCGCGTACCGGCAAGCCCCGCAAGGTCGAAGCGATCTTGTTGACCGTTCATGTGGTTGGCTACCTTGGCGCCGTTCTACTGGTGATGTCGCCGCTGCACGCGCTGGCTTTCATCGCCGTTCATCAGGGCGTGTTCGGTCTGTATCTCGGCTGCTCGTTTGCGCCGAACCATAAGGGAATGCCGATTGTCGGCGACGACGATGAGATGGACTACTTACGGCGGCAGGTCCTCACGGCCCGCAACGTCCGGGGCGGGTGGTTTATGCAGACCGCCCTGGGCGGGCTCAATTACCAGATCGAGCACCACTTGTTTCCCAGCATGCCCAGTCCCAGCCTGCGTCGGTGCCAGCCGCTGGTCCGCGCGTTCTGTGCTGAGCGCGGCCTGCCGTACAGCGAGACGACGGCGTGGCGTTCCTACTCCGAGGTGGTTCGCTACCTGCACCGCGTTGCTGCGCCGTTGCGCTGACCGTGAGGCGCGGTTTCTGCTCGCGACGCGGGGGGCAGCACCCGGCTGAACCGAGGTGGTGGCTGTGACGAGTATCAGCGGGATCGGTGGAGACGCGAAGAACGCAGCGCGTCGCGCGGCTGACAGCCCGTGGCTGGAACGGCTGGCGCGGCTCGGACTGGTCGGCCGAGGCTTGATCTACGTCCTCATCGGCTGGCTGGCCTTGCAGATCGCCCTTGGGCACTCAGGTGCCCAGGCCGATCGTGGGGGCGCCATTCGGGCCATCGCCGACAAGTCGTATGGGCCGGCGCTGCTGTGGCTGCTGGCTCTGGGATTCCTCGGCTTGGCCCTGTGGCGCTTCAGCGAAGCGGCGTTCGGCCCCCCTGGTAACAAGGACGACAAAGGGGAGCGGGCCCAATCGTTGGCCCGCGGCCTGCTTTATACGGTATTCGCGATTACCACGGTCAGCTTCATCGTGGGCACGTCCGGCAGCGCCGGCGCCAACAGCAATCAGCAGTCGGTCGGCGCGACGGCCAAGCTGATGAAGCACACGGGCGGCCGGCTGCTGATCGGCCTGGTCGGATTGGTGCTCGTCGCCATCGGCGCTTTCATGGCGTACGAAGCACTGAAAAAGAAGTTTGAGAAGCATTTGAAGCTGGGCGAGATGAGCTCACAGGTGCGATCAGTTGTGGAGAAGCTGGGGATGATCGGTGGGCTCGCGCGCGGCGTGGTCTTTGGTCTGGCCGGCGTTTTCCTCCTGATCGCGGCAGTCACCTTTAATCCGGGGAAAGCCAGGGGGCTCGACGGCACGCTGCGATCACTTGCCGACAGCCCGCTCGGGCCGTTCCTGCTCGTAGCGGTGGCAATCGGTCTGGTGGCATTCGGGGCCTACTCCATGTGCGAGGCACGGTGGCGCAAGGTGTGACCTGGTCAGCCGACCCCTCGACGAGCCATGAGCGGCTGGTGTTCCTGGCCGCCCGCGACGAAATCGCCGTGCGTAGCAGACGGTGGTGGCACACCCTGATGCGCATCCTCGGGGGTGCCCAGAGCAGTCTGCCGTCCGCGGCCGACAGCGCGCCGCGAATACGGCCGGACCAGGAGTTGCGATCACGCTCGATGCAGCATGGAGTGGTTGTCGCTGACCGGCTCGCTGCACGTTTCACCGCCGATGAGCGTGACCGGCTCCGGCGCGAAGGGTCGCTGCCGCCGTGGTTCTGGGCGGCCTACGAGGAGGGCGTCCATGACGAGCGGCGGCGCGGGTGAGCCGTACGCTCACCGGAGCCTTGCTGGTCGCGACGCCCGTGCTCACAGAGCCACGCTTCGATCGAACCGTGATCCTGTTGATTGCGCACGAGGCGAACGGTGCGCTCGGTGTCGTTCTCAATCGGGCCTCGGAGGTGCCGGTCCGAGGTGTGCTGCGCGAGTGGGCCGATCTGGCTTCCGAGCCATCGACGGTCTTCACCGGCGGACCGGTCGCTCCGGAGGCAGCCTTGTGCCTGGCTCTGCTGAGCAGTGGCCATCCCGAGGGCTGGACCCCCATCGACGGCGGGCTCCTGGGGACGGTGGACCTCGCCGGTTCACCGGCGCGGCTGGAGCGTCAGGTCGAGCGACTGCGTGTGTTCGCCGGTTACGCCGGTTGGGGAGCGGGCCAGCTCGAGGCTGAAGTTGCTCAAAACGCCTGGGTGGTGGTGCCGGCGTTGCCCGATGACCCGTTCAGCGATCAGCCCAGCACATTGTGGCGAAGGGTGCTCCGGCGGCAGAGGGGCTTGATCGGCGCGATGGCCACGTACCCGCCGGACCCGTCCCTCAACTGATGCCGGTAAGCTCGCCGAGGCAAGGGGCTGTGGCGCAGCTGGTAGCGCACCACACTGGCAGTGTGGGGGTCAGGGGTTCGAGTCCCCTCAGCTCCACCCGGAAAGTGCCGGTCAGGGCCTTGATCACCGATCAGGGCCCTGATTGCTGTTCGGCCCCGTCCGCAATGCGTCCGCAGCGCGGAACGCGGTCCAGGCGTGATGACCGCTCGATCTCGGGGCTGTCGGAGCTCAGATTTAGGATTTCGGGCGTGTCCAGAGAGCGCTCCGAGGGTCCAATGCGCATCGCGCCGAGCCTCAGCCCGTACCCTGACCGGTTGACGGAGCCAGGCGGGGATCGTGCCGCACTCGTCGCCCTTCTGCGGGTTCGGCCGGACAAGCTGACCTGGCCTGAGATCACCACTGAGGTGGTCGAGGTAGGCAGCGCGATGGCCGTCTGGGAGCGGCACGTGCCCGCGACACTTCTCGGCGGCACGGACGAGGAGGCCCTCGTTCAGGCTGCGGCCGACATCGAGCTGTGGGAGAGCCAGGGGCACACGTTCCTCACCATCCTCGACGAGGACTACCCAGGCCGGCTGCGAGGCATCCACGAGGCCCCGCCCGTGCTGTTCGGAGACGGCGAGTTCCGGCGCGATGATCCCGCGGTCTCCGTGGTCGGATCTCGCGAAGCTTCGGATCGGGGCTTGTCCATCGCCCAGTCGGTTGCTACGAGCCTGGCCCAGGAGGGCGTAACCGTTCTCGCGGGCCTTGCTCTCGGAATCGACACGGCAGCCCACCTTGCCGCCCTAGAAGCTGGCGGTAGAACGGTTGCCGTGATCGGCACCGGGATCAACAAGGCGTACCCCGCCGCCAACAGGGGCCTGCACAGCATCATCGCCAAGGACGGCCTTTTGCTCTCCCAGTTCTGGCCTGACGCCCCGCCGCAGAAGCACACCTTCTTGATGCGGAACGCGACCGTGTCCGGTTATGGGGTGGCCACCGTCGTGGTCGAGGCGGCCGAGCAGAGTGGCGCGCGGGCGCAGGCCAGGATGGCCGTGGCCCACGGTCGGCCGGTCATCCTCACCAATCTCGTGGTCGAACGGAACGACTGGGCGAAGGGCCTGGTGGGCAGGCCGGGGGTTCACGTCGCCACGGCCCTAGACGACGTGATGGCCGTCGTGCGTGATCTCACCAAAGAGCGGGCCGCCGTCCAGGACCAGCTGCGCGCCCTGGTCTCGGCCTGACCCACCCCTGACGGCGGCGGCGTCGCCGAAGGGGCTGTTTGGAGGAGGTTACTACCTCGGCGACGGGACGGCACCGCTCGGTGGTGTCCTGGCGCACCATGAGCACCGCGCTCTCACGGCTCCTTGACCCGGATGACGTTCCGTCTGCGAGCTTGGCTCTCATCCTGGAAGCGCCGTTCATGAGCGCCGACCGGAGAGCCGTACAAGCGGTCTATGGACCCGGGCACGCGGTATGGAGGCACAACGAGCTGCTAGCGCTGCTGCGGGACGCGAGCGACGCCGGGCAGTTGCGCGAGGTCGCGACGATCGCGGCCTTCGTCCCAGCGGCACCCCTATACGGGCTCGTTCGCCTGGTTGGGCTGATCGCAAAGACCGCGCCCATCATGCTTCTTCCATTGGGCCTGACGGTGCTGTGGGCCGGCAGCCGCATTCCCGGTGATACCCGACGCCAGCTAGGTGAGGTCGCTGGTCGGATGGCCCAGATGGCGGGACATGCGGCGGCTTTCTACTTGGACTTGCGGACCCGGATCGAGGTGGCGACACCGCCCCAACCCTTATGGTCGGAATTGGCTGTCGAGCAATCGGCCGGTGCCGCCCTGACACGAGCCTGCATGCGCTCGGTCGCGCGCAACCCGCGCAGTCATCTGTCGGCGGCTGAGCTGACAGCATCCGTTCCCGACTTGGGCTTCGCCCAGCACGAGAAGGCTGTGCGGGCTGCGCTTCGGAGACTTCGGGGGACCGCTTTCGAGGAGGTGTACCGCGGTCGCTGGCAACTCGGTCGTTGTGCGGCGCCTGCAGTGGTCGAGGGCACCGCCGTTCCTCTTGGTGAACCGTCACCACATGCTGGATCCTCGAAGCCCCAGTGAGGTCGTGCTCGCCGGTCCCACGAGAGGTGGACAGCGGCGGGTGCTCTGCTTGCCAGGCCGCGAATGGCTCGTTACAGTTGTTACAGACCTAGGAGGTGCCCAGTGACGACGAAATGGCTTGAGTCGATGGACGACGTGCTGCCTGGTGTGAATGAGGCCGCAGAACCGTCGGCTGAGTCCCGTGCAGCGGTCGTCCATGCGGCGTTGATCCGGGCGCTTGAGGGCGATGCCAAGGCAACCCTCGTCATCGAGGGCCGGTCGTGGGATCTCGGTAGGGGCGTCTTGCAGTTCGTCCATGACAGCGTGGACACACTGGGGCAAGGCCTGCGCGTTAGCTACGTCGCCGAGGATTCTCTCCTGAGCCCGGAGGACGTCGCAGGCATGCTGGGTGTCTCGCGCCCGTTCGTCTACAAGCTGCTGGATACCGGCGAGCTGCCGTTAGCAGCGCAGAACGGGACCCATCGCAAGGTGGCTGCGTCGGCAGCGGTGGCCTGGCGCGAGTTGCAGCATCTTCGTGCGGACGACGCGGAGCGTGTCGCCGCCGCGGCCAAGGAGGAGCCCACCCGCACTCGCGCCACCCGTCGCGCGGACCTTCGAGACGCCGTGCGTGCCGCACACGCCTCCGGGAATACGGCCGAGCTGCAGACCGAAGCGGCGCGCGGCAGCCAGGATCGGGTTGCTCGGGCCGCCGCCGTCGTTCCAACAGTGCCACCACCGCCGCCGCGGGCAGCGCGGAAAGCGAGCCGCTGAGTACGCACAGCCTGCACGTCACCAGGGCGGCCTTGCAGGACTTGGGTCTGCCCTTTCGGCTGCTTGCGGGCCGACCCGCAGTGGACCTTGCAAGCGAGCATGACGTGATCGCGAAGTTCGTCGAGCAGCGTCGTTCGCGGACGGACGGGCAGGAACCCACCCTCGGCGTGAAGCCGGCTACCTGGAACCTGCATGCGCAGGACCCGAAGCGTGCCGTCACTTGGTACGACGACGAAGCCGACATCGTTTGGCTCTGTGCGGTCACGAACCACGACTACAAGGAGATCGTCCGTCGGTCGAAGAACGGCACCCTCTGGCCGACTGCGACGGACCGAGCCGATATCAAGCTCTACCGGGCGGCACAACGGCGGCTGCCGCTCGAGGTGGCTGGGCTGGGCGACGCCTTGGCCCTTCGTGAATCGGCAGAGACGAAGCCAGGCACCTGTCAGCGAGCAACATTGACCGGTGAAGTGGACGTGTCAGTCGTCGTGCTGCCGCTCGCCACTGGCTCGCTCTCGCCGGCCGACTACTACGCCGTCGTGCACCATCCACGCAAGAGGAGTCGGCCGGTCGAGGACGACGTCGACGATGTCGTGTCGGCTCTGCTGTTCTTCGACGCCGAAGAGGCTGAGTTGACCTTCCCAACAGTTGCTCCGTCTGAGTTCGGCCCCAGGGGCCGATCACGTTCTGTGGTGGCAACGCCCGTAGTTTGAACCAGGGCAGGGGAGGTTCGGATCGCCGAGTTGGCGGTCCTGCACGGAGTCGCAAGGATCGACCGCTGAACTCACGGGCGTGGGGTCTTGGGTCGGTGACTGCGCCTGTCGGCTTGGGCGTGCACGGTGGCGGTCCTTCGTTGCTGGTCGGCTGATTGATCCACATGACTCCTCGGTTCCTGTCAGTCACGGACGCAGCCTCTCCGCACCTTCGTCAGATAACGGCTGCCGCAAGGCCCCTTGAGCGGAAGGAGGCCAGCAAGCTTCCGCTGTGGACACCCGCCGGGTTGTCAACAGTCTTGGCGCCGAGACGTCCGTGACCGGCCTGGGGCGCGGACCGTGACCTGAAGCGGCGAACGAGCGCTGCTGCCGAACGAGAGGCATCCCATGGTCGACGACCCTGCGACCCCCGATATCTGCAACTTCCAAGCACCCCCAGATCAAGGGATCCCTGACGGCGACCAACGGTGGCCCTCAAGAGCGCCGTCGGTTGAGCAGGACGTGGCGCTCCTGGCCTGGCTGCAGTCTTCTCCGAATCTGTCTGCGCCGAGCACGGGCTACATCTGCGACGCACTACTGCAGTGGGCGATGCTCGGCGAGCCGTGGCCCGATCCAGTCGAGCCGCTAGCCGGCACGGAGTGCGACCACCTCGACCTTCTCGAGCAGGTCGCTGAGCGATTTTCGTGGCGGATCCACGACGCCCAGCCGCTTGCCCGGAAGTTCGACTTGGCCCGGATCGCCAGGGAGCTCGGCAACGCGATCCGCTGCCAGCGTGACCCCGAGGACCTGCGCGGATCCCTCGAACGCGAGTTGGTCCACCGCATGCCATGGCTGGCGGCGGCGCCAGCGCCAGTGCAGCTCGCTGACGGTCGTGTGCTGTGACCGGCTGGGCCCAGCACATCGACGACCTCGCCGCCGCAGCCGCGGCCCTACTGGTCGAAGGGCCAGCCAGGCCGCAACCGCTGGTGGACCCACGCGCGGCACTCGCTGCCCGCGATGCCGTGCTCGTCGAGCTGCGTGCCCTCGTTGGCGCGGTCAGCGATGTGCCGCCAATGGGCAAGGTCCGGGAGCTGACGGTGTTCGACCTCGTCCATCGGTCCGGGCAGGCGCTGCATCAGGCGCTGTCGGAGCTTCCCAGGGCGGTGCGCTTCGGCTCCGTCGAGCCAGGCGCCAGCGACCACCGCAAGCTCCCGGCGTACGAGCAGTTCTGGCGACGTGCCGCCCACGCGACGATCGGACTTGAGGGCTACGTCGACGCGCTGAACCGGCTTCCGGATCATCACGCCTGGAACGTGCTGCGCGACTTGGCCGATGTGGCCGCAGCCATCCCCTATCTCGACCACGATCTGTCCGAGGCCCTGCGTCCGGAACTCACCGCCGGTGAGGATCTGAACGCGTCCTACGTGCAGCTCACACATCCCGGCCATGACGCACTCCGCCTGGCGGCCGGAGAGGTCTGCGCTCGAGTCGCACCCACGGAACCTTCGGCTGTGGGAAGCCGGGCCTCGGTCGAAGTCGTCGGGAAGCAGTTTCAGATCAGCGCAGGGCGGGTGGGCGAGGCCATGACTCGATACGCGCACGCGGTCAGTGCACGCGGCGCCACGCTGTCGGTCCCAGACCTGAGATCCGTGACCCGCGTCCTCGAATCGGGCTGCGCCGCGGCGACCCAGATCCTCGAGCGCAGCGCGCCCGTCGTGACCGGGGCCAGTGACGCCGGCACAGGCCTTCGGGCCGTGAGCGACCTGGCGAAGCGACTTCGTGAGGCTCCAGCCAAGTCGATGACTGTCGCCCACCTGGAGCTGCTGCGCAGCGGTAGGGAGCTGCAGGACCAGATGGCTGTGGTGGCCGTCCCAGCGAACCGGCTGCCCGGGGGAGCCAGTGACGCGGATCTTCGACGCCTGGCCTGGCCCGCCGTCCAGTTCGCCGACGGCGTGCCGGACCTAGGACCCCGCGTTGGTAACGGTTGAGGGTGCCGGGCGATACAGGTGCGGGGATCTGGCGGCTGGTGGGCGCTCACTGGCGCCTCTGGACGGCCCGGATCGCAGATCCGACGGATTGATTCGATGCCTTGTGGGGCTGCCGGGCCCTGGGGGCCCTTTTCCGACCCCTTAGGTCACCATCTGGGGGGTCCATCCGGAGCCTTGGAGCTTGCAGGTTGTAGGGCGGTCGGCCCGTGTCCAGGTTCTGCGCCGGCAGGGCCCGACGCTGCCTTGGGCCCGCCGTACGGGGACGGCGTCGAGGCCCTCTTGTTCGGGATGAGCGTACGAAGCGGATCTTTCCGGCGGCTCGACGGCGTCGTAGCCCGTCGGTCGGCCACCAAGGCGGCTTCACGCCGAACCGACCTACGACGAGGTCTTCTCCGGTATGACCGGGCACACCGAGATCGTCCCGGTGGCCTACGACTCGGCGGTGGCCGCCGTGTCGACGATAGGCGATCGGAGTGGTCTGCGATCCGCCACGCCGGCCGGCTAGCGGCGAAGGCGCCCGTGAGCTGGAGTGGCGCACCGGTTGACCGAGGAGGGCGAGGCGGGAGCCGCGCGCCCCAGGAACATGCCCGCGCCCACCAGCGCGGCGGCGACGATCAGCCGGGCTGACAGCGGCTCGCCGAGCAGGGCGACCGCACCCACGGCGGTCAGCACCGGGATCACCAGCTGCACCAAACCCGCTTGCGCCCCGGTGAGGACGCGCTGGCAGGCGTACCAGGCGACGTAGGCGAAGGCGGTCGTGCCGGCTCCCATCACGACCGCCCATCCCATGCCCTCGGCGGTCACGTGCAGACCCGTCGCCAGACCTGCACCGGCCGGCAGCAGCAACACCCCCGCGAGCAGCGT
>JAABUL010003809.1_pt1 | contig 21490 bp, 23 predicted proteins | sample 5559151 | NCBI WGS metagenome assembly JAABUL01 (sample SAMN10711876, study PRJNA513368) | rock metagenome | isolation source: Antarctica rocks | place: Antarctica: Victoria Land, Pudding Butte sud | reverse complement strand
ATTGACCGCAAATATATGACCGCAAATATATAGCTCTCGCATAGGCCCACAATGGGTGTTGAATCGAGTAAGAATTAAAAAAAAAAAAAAAAAAAAAAAGGACTTTTGCAGCCGCATCACGTTTGCAATTGGGAACCACACATGGCTCGCCTGTCAACTAGAGTTTAACGCCTGCAAATTGATTTCTGTCAAACGAAAAAGGTTCTATTTTATTACAAGACCTTTCGGGAATTCGAAGTAAATGCTGTATACTCTCGAGTCGACTGGTCAGCAATTGATAAGCAGTGGATCTCACCGTTGAGTTTCTAGAGTCATCGAGAAGGGGAAGGATGAAGAGAACCTTTTCTCTCTGGATGATTTACGGCTTGGAAGCAGTTCCTGGATGCAACACAGCCAACCAAAACACCACGGCCGGTCGCTTTACTGGCAACCATCGACGAATCCGCAATCTTTACGCTATCGGGGCCCTCTTGCATGCGAGCCATGCCTGATTCCGCCTATGAATTCAAAATGTCTCATTCATGAAACCAAAACAATAATCCAATAGATCCAAAGCCTTGACCGATACAGATTTCTACGCATGAATGAAAATCAATCTTAATATGTCTAAGTCTCCCAAACATGATTCAGTCCCATCCACTACACAATCCATGCAACAACATTCTAAAACAATCCCCAAATCCCCTGCATCGAACCCAACTAGCCAACCAAACCTCTCTACCCACTGTTTCCTACAGTACACTACCCCTGTTCCTGCCAACCGAACCGACCGGCCATCCTCTTTTTGAAGAAACATTCTCAGCAGGCACCGCAATAGGAATCAAACCAACTAGCACGCACTCGGCCCTGAAAGAAGATTTGACGACCTCCATGAACCACCTTATCAAATACATGGAGTCCTCCACCAGCGCCTACAGAACCCCCCCCCCTTTCTCCGCCCACCAAATCGTCAACTTTAATCAACCAAAGACCCCTTCCTCATCCGAATCCCGACCACAAACGTTTCGTTCTACGCACTCGCTCCCAACCCAGAAAAAAAGTTCGCCGAAATGACGGGCTGAACGTGGATGTCCTGGGTAGCTTGGGGGTAACAATCAGTTGGGTTTGAGGTAGTGCTTTTGGTTTGCTGGGTAAAGGGGTTTTGCTGAGTTGTAATGGTGTTGTATAGGCGTGGTACAGGTATATATGGATGGCTTGTAGAAAGTAGGCTGTTTCTCGCTACAAAGGTTTACCGAACAGGCGAAGAGATGGGTTAGTGTTTTGTTGCGTTCTTCCGTTGGTTGGGTAGGAGATGGTTGCAAGATTGTTTTTGGGGCCTTTGAAAGACTTTGAGGATTTCGGGCTGGAAGAGTTTTGAGGGTTGGTGGATTGGGAGTTTTCGGCTTGTGGTGTGGGTAAAAGTGTTCTGTAGTTCAGCTGTAGAGAATTCGTATATTTCTACAAAGTGCCGATCATTACATCTCGTCCCGTTGGGCCTTTGTTATTCGCCTTTCCCTTTCCCACCACACATCTCCCGCAGCCATAGTCCATTTCCACCATCTCATTCTTCACCATCTATCCTTCTTCTACCCTACCAAGAAAAACTATACAAGTCCAGATCTTTCTTATCACAGCACGGCCCACACCACAAATTCAGAACCGGCAGAACTGTTTGGGATATTATGAAGCTTGTGTGGCGAGCATGATGGCATTCCGTGTAGTGCCGCCGAACGTGTTCAGCTAGGAGCGGCATTCTGCTTGGCATCTAATAGTTGCGACTGCGACTGCAGCACATTTTAGTTGCAGTTTTTCAAGTGACACTTACGGTTATTGGCTTGGCTTTGCCATGATTAGTTGTCTGAAAGGGCAAAGGCAGATCGCTAAGACCATTAGTGATTCTGAACTCAAGACACCCTAAGTATAGTAACCATAGTAGCTATATATTCGACATACAAGATCCCCACCGGTAGTAGACTGTTTTGTAGCTGCTAATAGGATGTAGTATGCTAGAGTATCGTGAGGACCATGAAGTTGAAATGTCGAAGGCCGGAAGCCTGGAAAGTAAGTAATATGCCTCAAGGTCAAAACGTCAAAACGTCAAGCCGTCCTACGCTTGACTGCCCGAGCGTAGTTTCTTGAAGGCCGTCAGCAATCTCAAATTTGACGTTGGCTCATTCAAGTTACTACTGTGAGCTTCGCAATGTAGGCACAACGGCCGAATAATCTTGAGGCTTTTAGTTCCGTCAAGTACTATAGACCAACGTGTTTCTCAAACCTATAGCATGGTCTGGTCCTCGCTTGCATCGGTTAACGAATGTCCGATACCGATCGAAAGATAGGTCAAACAATGGTATCGCGCCTTTCCGAGCCTCCTAATGCGGAGCAGGTTTCACAAAGTCCAGCGCGAACCTTTCGTTACTGAGACGCCGCACGCGAAAAGTCATGGGTTCCAGGGGGCGATTGAATGTAACAATTTCTATTCGGGGAATTTGCTGGAACAGCCTATTTGATTTTTCCGGAGCTTGGTAAGGCGGGCCCCATCTGTCAAAACGGTCACTGACGTTTTGTATCGTGTCAATGGTTATAAATCGTATATCAACAAGATGCACGCTGATGTCCGGAGCTGGGGGATCGGAGCCGGGTCGCCTGGGCAATACGAGTGGCATGAACTTCCACACTTGATCACTGTGGTTGTAATGGAACTCGAAGTCGTTTTCCTGGTACATTATTGAACTTGTCTCTCTATAGATAGATTTGCATGTTGCCAGGATCGCTACGTAGCCTCTTTGCCAGTGTACTAGCCTTTCCTCAATACTCCATGGTGGAATGTCTGTTGTGGCTATAGTATATGGCAAGACGAGATCGTAGATAATCTCCCGAAGTTCTAACGGGAGGCGAAATAAAGAATTTTTCATATAAGCGTTCGCGAGGCGATCCTGCAATCTCTTCTGCAAATCTGGAGTAATGTTTCCAGATAAAGAAACTGTGTGTGTGTTCTTCAGGCCAACAAATGGCAATAGCACAGGTGGCACACATTGGCCATTTTCAGTACCATGGTAGTCATCTTGCAGGTAGATCTGTAGCTGATGGATCTTAGACACATTGCCAAGGATACTAACCAATTTTGCGATTTGATCTCGTACGCCATCAACCAGAGGTGAACGGCCACTGACGTTGTATTTGATCATGCCAGTGTAGCTATCAACAAGCTGTACACGGATCTGATATCTTCGAATAAGAGCCAAGTTGCGTTCCGCGAACTTGGTTGGGAACACGAAAGTGGTCTTGGGTACCAAGCCAGATGGTAGTATCCATTGGTATGCAAAAGAGATGGCATTATAACGCACGTCAATGACAAAAGTACTGGTGCCGTACATAATCTTAATCGCTTCAAAGTAAATCTGTTTATTGACTACTAAGAATGCAGTACTACCTCGCAGCCAGGCAGTCCCTTTGCCTTGGACCTGTGTCGTAGTGGGAACAACAAGTTGATAAATATGATTCCGAACTTCAACAGGCATCTCCAGCAGTGGACAGCTCGTTGATGTGTGAGGTCGCTCGTGATCGCTCGATCCGTTACCGTGTTTCCCCTCGTTGTCAAAAGATGATTCTGTAGTTGCGGGGAGCATTTGCTTATCGTATCCATATACTGAGAAGGAAGCCATCACTTGTAACAGTTGTTGTGATCTGGAGGGTTAGAGATAGAGAAGTATTTCGAATGACCGCGGATGGTGCTAAGTCCAATGCAGCTAGGCTCATTTCTCGACAGCCAGACAGGCTGAGACAGCTACTCTCTACCTACTTAGTACTCTCTACTTGGTACTCTCTACTTAGTACTCTCTACTCAGTACTCTCTACTCAGTACTTTCTACTCAGTACTCTCTACCAACGTGCCATCACACCACCTCACACCACCGCCGCCGCCTAAGGTACGTCTCTCAAACTCTGGAAATATGAGATGACTACTGTTTTCTCCCACCCCTAGTTGATATCGGTTGTTCGTTCGGAAGTCTCGATTTAAGACCTGTGTCGCGGTACCCAAAGCATAGCACCAGCCACTAACATGAGCATTACTATCTCTCGTGCCTTGAGTTGGCTGGAATAGTCGCAATTGCATATGCCGGTCACTGATGCAGAAAGCCGATCCTTGCATGTACAGTACGTAGGCAGCAGCGGAACGGAGTGTTGTCATTTATGCATCCAAGTGAGATTATCGTAAGGTAATTGTGATATTGTGATATTCCCAGTACATTCACATCGAAAATGTGATATTCCCACTAAACTCACATGGATGTAAATTTAAAATACACCGCCATCTGCATTTCATGTCAATCCACTCCCTCTCTCTCTCTCTCTCTCTACTCCACCGCCACCTTAATAGTCTACTACTGAGACAAGCCAAGCATGGGTCAACGACACCAACTCTTCGTTATTGCCAAGATAAACGGACGTTACCGCAACCTCGCTGCCGTGCACCATCAATGGCTTTACGGTGCTACGGCCCTGAAGCGTTGTCATGGGCTCGTACAGATTTTCCAAGCGGTTGAAAACCGAATTCCGCTTGAGCAGGAGCTACTTTCAGCTCTGCATCTGGATGAGCAGTCATGGAAGGACGAGAAAAGAGGTGTTGAAGGAAAGGCTTTCGTACCTTTCCCTATGATAGCCACGTGTCTCATTCTAGGCGCATCATTCGATTCTACTGACGGATATCTCCACGGAGTTGACATTGAGCCGTTTGGCATGGAGTACAACGAGGGAGATAACAACAATGGCATTACTATCATTGATGTTTCGGAACTGCACCATGTCCGTTATTGTTTCGCTGACATCTCACCATGGGGCATGGAGAGTCAGACTCCAGTCCCGTTGATGACGCCGCTTTCAGCGAGCGCATACCTCTGGTCGTATTACGATGAAAGCAAGAAGGAAGACCAAGAGAGGTATGGGAATGTTATCGATATGTTGGAGAAGTGGGACTTGATTGACGTTGCCGCGTTGCGTGACACCTGGCCGAAGGGCACTTGGAGGGATCCCGGTGAGGTAGAGGATTCTGGAGACGAAACAGATCCCGGAGGTCAATCTGAGTCTGACGAGGAAGAAGAGGTTGGGACGGAAGAAAGACATGTGGCAGAAGTAGGATCTGGGGACGTTGCAGAGCCAGGAGGTGACTCTCTTCCAATTCGCCAAGCCAAGTTGTCCCCTGATCCGTCGCCCTTTCCAAACGACCCTGAAGAACCTCTTGCTGAGAAAATGGCCAGTCTTTCAACTAATGACACAGCGAAAACGCTGATTGACCAAGTTGACAATCGACCAGCTACTGGTTCCGTTACGCTTCGAGATTCTGCGATGCAAACAATGCTAGAGGCGGCCTTGCAGCAATCCGTGGCTGATCTTCGGCTGTGGATGCCCGAAGCAGAGATCCTGACCGACTTTCTGCCAAGTCTCAGACGCAAGCTATACGAGGATCCTACCGCTTTGAAGACGTCACCGGCAGGACTATATCTGTTGTGTAGAGCTTTGGAACATGAATACCATGTTGATCTCGCACCGTTGAAGACACTCACAACGAAGGATATTGAAATGGTCGTCTCCAAGCTTCGCGAACAAGGCAGTATGAAGTCAATTGTTCTTTCCAACCTGCCAGATCTACGTGTAGAAGACCTTGAAGAGGCTTTTGTCGGCGAAACTGGCCTCCGAAGTCTTTATCTTCTTGGGACTCCTCGCATCTCGATCAATGCTATCGTCTCGTTTGTCAATAGCCATATGGCAAGCCTACAGGACCTTTACCACACGGAACTTTTGAGACGTCCTTTGCAGCTAAGACTTCATCGGTGGCGACGTGAAGACAAAGCCAGATTCTCGGCAAACTCCGTCAACCAGATGATTTGGATCAGGACTGATGCAGTGAAGCTTAATAAGGAAGGCATGCGGCTTGGGAACGGAGAGGTGGACTGGCAAAAGCTATTGGAAGCGGAAAAGAAAAGCAGGTCATACGAGCCGTCTCTCACGTATGGTGTGTTGCCACTCGAGGACATCTTATTACCTCCTGTCAAATTCGTTACCGGTTTGGTCAAATTTTTGAGATGGATGACTAGATGCGACACCTTTCAAGAAGGTGTACATAGCTATGGAACTGGTGCGGCGAATTCATTTGCAATGGCCAAGTCATCAATTCAGGGATCGGATTACCAAGTTGGACCCTTGCCTTGCGCACTCTGTGCTACAAAAACCAAAAACTTCCCAAGAAGATGGCCATGGATCACAAGCGAATTGATACCGGGGAAGTGGGCTATTGTTATCCATCATGAGGGGTTTTCTGCTTATGAAAAACCTGAAAATCACCCTAATATTAGCGCTAAAATAAGTTATGCTTTGGTCACTACACGAGATTCTTCAGACCAAGACCCGATAGTCGCAGACATGACTTCCTTCCTCAACCAAGTCTCCAAGGATGGGAACAATGGGGAGCTAAATGTTCAGGAGTTGCAGAACTTTTGGATTGAACAATCCAAGAACATCTTATCAGGGGGCGGTGCGGTCGAACTGTGTGACGGAGGGGAAGTTCGCAACCTTCTGCGAAAGGTCTTCTCGGAGGTTGATCACGAATCTGACCGCGGCGATCCTTACGATTATTACTACGATAGCCATTGACAATGCTAGGCGCGTTCCTGAATCATAATATGAATTCGATAGGAGGATGGACTCGTGGCTGAAAGGGAAAGCAGCCGAAAAAGCTTAGCAGCATGCTTTAGAAAAGTCTCAGAAGCATTCTTTAACTAATATCAAATGATCACATAGATAAAAAAGTCATTCAAACGAACCCCTAATCGCTTTTCCCTCGCCCCTCCCCTCCGCACCTCTCCAAGCTCCCTCTCCTACCCTTCCCTCCACCAACGTCACACACCCTCCCAATATACCAACCCATAACCATCACCAGCCAAGTCAGCAAACCCGAAGTCAAGAGGCGTGAACGGCCAAGCTTTTTGATGATCAATGTAGGAGTCTCAATTTATTCATCTCATTCCAGCATCCGTGCAGAATTACATTTGCTTCCGACTATATCCGGCTTCTACAGTAGCTTCATCGGTGTGTTCTTCCTATGCACACCACTTCTCTTTTTTAGCATTCCGGCTTTCTTCATCACTTGAATCTTCGGAGTTCAGGACCTCCAACAACAACAATAACAACAACCACCCCTGCCTTTCCTTTTCCCTTCCCCTCATCATGGCCATAACCCATCCCTCCACCACCCCACCAAACCTGCCTACACTACGTACGAATCCCCCCCCCTCCAAAATATCTCCCTTCTAACCATCCAAGTATTTCGATTTCCCAAGTTGCTGTACGACGAGGGGATAGCATTGGGTTGCCTCTGCTTTGCTACTTTAGGGGGGTTTAGGAGTATGGGCGCCGGGGGAGGGGGGGGGGGGGGGGGGGGGGGCAAGGGTACAAGGAGAAAAAAGGGGGAAGGAGGAGACAGCAATGCGGTATTGAGGTTATGGAGATATCGCCCAGGTTATCAATTGTGAGGGAAATAAGGGAGAACCATCAACCAATTATAGATGTAATTAAAGCATTATTTAGGAAGCATTTACGGATGAAATTTTTAAATATCTAGAGAGGATTGGGAACCGTCGACGAGAGAGATCTCGACCTGCAGATTTATGCCTGCCTGCCTAGTTCACAGGACATGTCCCGCAATTTTGCAATTCCAGGAAAAGAAGGCAAATCCCCAAAATGGAATTTTGAGAAAGTAGTAGGCGTAGATTTCAAACGCAAAAAAACTTATTAGGAATTCTCGCACTGGCTGGCGAGTCGACTATGTAGCTCGTCGTGTTTTTGGTTTGGAAAGGGTTACGGGGATGTTTAGAGAAGGGTGTGTGTTCCCCGTCTTCTATGTACACGATGTTAGGCATGTAGCGTTTTGGCAGGTGTGTGTTTTGGCCTTGGAGGGGATTTGGCTTTGTGGGATGTTCCATTTGGGAGATGGAGATTTAGAGTCAGATTTTTGAGAGGGGATGGGGGTTTTGTTCTTGCCTGGGTCGGAAACATGCTGGAACGATTCAGTGGGGTTGAGGTGATGGGCTTATGAAATGGAGAATTGGCGAACTCATGGAGAAGTGGAAAAGCGGTTCTTCAAAGCATAGAATTACAAATAGCGAGGACTAGAATCACCAACCGACCAAGTCTTCAATCCGCCATTGCGAGATCTTGCCCCCACCCCCCTTTCTCCGCTCAAGCAACTGTCTCCGAGCAGCGCAGACTTATCCCACACGCTTTCTCGACATCCTTGACCTCCGCAAGGACCAGCCATTCGCCAGGAGATTCAAAGGTGACGGACTGGAGCTTCGGAAGACGCGACTCTTTTAGCCCGGGCAGGCCGTCGAAAAGCCTTGTGGCGTTCCAAGTCGTCAGGTCGCCTACAATCACAAGCGTTTCGATAGAGATCGGAAGCACTTTCGCCAGCGGCTCCGGTGGGTCTGTCATCGGATCTTCTGCGTATGAAAAGTCGTTTTCCGGTCCCCCGCTGCCATCGAAGAACCACGTTCGAGCGACTTTATGGAAGAAGAGTGCGGAATCGACCCGGACGTGCTTCAAGCTTGTGAAACGACGTAAAGAGCCCATGAATTCCTCGTGGTGGAAGTCGATTGTCCTGAATTGGCGGTCGTGAAGGGTGAGATCCAGTTCTATGAGGGTGTCGGTTGCGTACCTCAGCAGAAGGGCGACGATCACATCGGGCTCCCAGAAAGCAAAATCAAGCCCCGTTTCCGGTGTGATCGCTTCGTACTTGACCTTTTGGAGAGCGGTTGATTCGCTGAATAATTCGGCAAAGCTCGCAGCAGCAACCGAGCTCTGCTCAAGCACGATCTCGGTCACACCCAAATGTCGCGGTTCAAAGTCCCGCGGGCATGAACGTATCGCAGAGAACTCTCCTTCGATATTTTTTCCGTACAGAGTACGCATCGACGGCAGTTGAGCAAAGAACTCGAGCAAAACAAAGTTGTCCCACTCTCTGCTGGAGTTGAGGATACGTACCCCTGAGAGCTTGCTCAGAGCGGGCAGCTTCGCTGGCGGGGCCTCAATACTCGCTCTGGAAATACCGCCCAGCATCTCTATCATCTCATCGTCTTGTCCCGAGAAGTTGGCCATAGTGATCGACCGCAGGTTAGGGAGGAGACTAATAGCCAAAGCAGCGCATGCCCGTCCATCGCCAGACGCAATCACTTTGATCCATCTGTCAACGGTATCTTCGTCCTTCAGATACGGTGATTTAGACACTAATGCTACGATTTGGTTTCCAACTTCTTGTATGGCAGCGAGAGTTTCTGTCTTCACCTGGGGATCCGCTTCGTCGTACATGTGTGGCCCACAACTTCCAATTATGATCTCTTTAGGATAATGGACGTAGTGATCATCTTCCAAGATTGCCCGTAGAATCGTAACAGGATGTTGACTACTATGGAGAATAGTAAGACTCTCATCACTGGTACCGCAGAATATTGTAGAGTGTCTGGTCTTCATGCTTTGGTGGTTTTGCAGTGCTCTGGCACTGATTCCTTCGAGCTCTTTGCAACACCTGCAGAAATTCTCAAGGTCTGATGGGAGTACTTTCTTGATAATTTGCAACAGAATTTCTGTCGGAAGTCTCAATAGTGGTGACATCGTGGGACGTTCTTTGCGGTAGCGTGACTCTGTAAATGGGCTGGTGAGCTATGCCTTTCTATTTTCAGGATATGACGCTGATCGTCACATACCTTCCTGTGACTCCTAGAGTAAGTTGATAGGAAGTTCAAGCTGTTGCGCCTCTGACATTCAACAGAGAGTGATTTGCGATGATTAGCACATGGAAGTGGTATGTTATTCAGTACCAGAGTCCGAAGTGCGGACGGTGAAAGAACCTGGTATGCAACATAACAGAAGAGAATCTTTTATGTGTGGTGGCAGGTGTTGCTGCCCCAGGCTAACGCCTTTCGGCGATAGAAATCGTGAAGCATATAACACGAAAGGACTATGCCCCGCAACTCAGAGATAGAGACTTGTCTTTCAATCATGGTACATCTTGACGAGTCGGGCTTCTTAGCAAGTGGTATACTCTCTCATGGGAGTCCTTAACATTCGTTGAGCGATGTATCCCCCAAAGTTGAAGGTACAAAGTTTTAGATGACACTATGACAATGCAACAACAACAACAAGGGAATTCAAGGCCTAGTGAACAAGAACCTGTCTAGAGTCATGATAAATTGATGTACACTAACGAAAGATGTCTCGGTGTCGCCGTGAATTTAGTGTAGCTTATTGAGTACGAATCGAGGTAGCAGATGTAAGTCTCTGAACAAACGACTCATGTATAATCTCATACCAAACTAAGCATATTATCTGATGATTAAAAGGGACAAACTAGCATCTCTAGATACGAACATTGTATGCTATAGTATTGTACGCTGAAGGGTCCAAGACTGGTGATCAGGGAGACATTACCGTGCGCCTTAGAGTAATTCCGAGCTCATCACAAATTGTTCGCATGTCCTTGTAATCAAGATCATTCGCGCTGGGGGTGGCTGCTTCGAGTGAGATTTCCGAGAGTTTAGGAAGCTGCTCCCCTTTAAGCGTTGACATTCCTGAGAACAAAAGTGTTGCTTCGCCCTTTGTAAAGAACCCCACCAACGTCAGTTTCTCGGTAGAAGCTGGGAGGATATCCAAAAATGGAAGTAGCTGATGGTCGTTCGTTGAGGTATCGTCGCTATCATCGCCACCATCGCTAATAGTGCAGTAGTGTTCAATGCCATCGATGTCTTGCCCGTTGTATCTCACAGGGCCCACATAGATTCCCTGCTCCTTCTGTTTTTCTAGACTCTCATCGCAGAACATAGCCACATTCACCCGGATGCGTTTGAGATTGTTGAAGGAGCGCAGCGAGCCCATCAGTGCCGAGTCAGCCAGCGAGATGTCCGAGTACCATGGATTGACGAAAGTGAGATCTAGCTCTTCCAGGCTATCCTTTGTGTTCCCGAGTAAGCTTGCAATGATGTCACGAGGCTGCCAAAATGAAAAATCAAAGTAAGCATCAGTCCGTTGATATTTGAAACGTTGCAAAGCCTTGATGCCCTTCAAGAATTCACCAAAGCTTGATGCACTGATCGCGCTGTCTTCAAATGCTACCTCCTTTATTTCAGATAATTGAGCCTCAAACGTCCAGTGAAAATCTTCGCCCAATATTTGCGTTCCAGAGATACTACGCATTGACGGCAGTACAGTGAAGAGGGCACACATGGCGAAATCTTCGAAGAAGTCGTCATTTGTGCCAAGTATACGCACCTGCGATAGCTTAGATAGAGCAGCGGGAGACGCAGGTACAGACTCGACATTCGCTCGGACTATCTTCTCTACCATCTTTGCCAAGACAGGACCCCGAGCTCCGGAGTAATCAGTTATTGTCAGCGCCCTTACGTTTGGGAGCATGGTAAGTGCTAAGGCAATGCAAAAGCCTCCATCATCATCCAACCACTTATAATACCATTCCGAGAATTCGTCGGTGCCTTTTAGATACGGACATTCCTCGAGTAACTCAAACATTCCATCATCAAGATCCATCAGAATGGCATCGACTTCGGATAAGACTTGATCATCATGTTCATCTTCATAGCCTTCATCGGTTTGAAAAAGGCAACTGTCTACTCTGATCGTTTGAGGGTAGAACCTATAGAGGCTATCTTCAAGGATCGCATGTAAGATCATAACCGGGTGTTGAGCAACCTTGAAAAGCCCTCCCGACATTGAACCGCATGAAATCGTTGAACAGTTCTTCTTCATCTCTCTGTGTTGCTCCAGCGCCTTATCAGCCAGTCCCCTTATTGCTTTACAGCATGAAGTAAAATTATCGAGGTCGTCCAGGTACACCATGTCGATAATCCGGAGAACTGATTCTGGTGGGAGATCCAGTATTTCAGCCATACTGCAGACATGCGGCTCTTAACCCAAGCTGTTATCACAACATCTTCACTTTGGACGTTCTGTTGTCTGTGAGGCTTTCCATAATTGCGCTTGTCAGTTGTAGACGAGGTAACGGCAAGTTCGCGTTTGTTGACGCGTAGTACGTCACGTGTGCGGGTATTTACCTTACCGACTATCGGGCATCGACTCCGTTTGAACTATAAATATATATTATATATGTTTGGGCAAACCCGACAGCCCCTGGCGGTTTCTAGGGCTAAATTTTGCCCCGGAAGCCGCCCTGAGGTGTCAAGCACTCCCTCTGTCTAAGCGACTGAGTCTATGGAGTGGGTGGGTGGGTCGAAAGCGCGTTTCTGCTGAATCTGAGAAACAGGAAGGGATGAAGGGGCATACAGAAGGGGGAACCGCCTATTTATCCCCCTGTTCCCCGCTTCATCTCCTTATTCCCTAGCTGCCGAGTTATGTTGGTAGCCGGGGTGGCAACCCCGGCTACCACTTTCCATGACCCCCTTCGCTTGCCGATAGCCTCCAGTCAAGCTGGCCCTTTTTTTGCAGGATTTAATGACGACGAAACTCTTGAGTGCAAAAATGTCTCCCATTACAACATGTTTCCACATCGCAGGTAGTCTTCTGGCACAATTGCTTTCATTGAGGAGCAATTTTTGCGTAGGCTGGCTCGGTGAAATGATGGTGTGAATACCCAGTCTGCAATGTTGCAGCCTCGGACGAGAGCCCCTGGAGTGCCATGGTCAATTTAGGAGTGTACGGGAGCTACATGTACGCGAGTTTGGAGCTGTTCAACATCAGATCCAGCAGCACAGCAAAGGAAAAAGGGTCCTCAACTCTATGCATCCTTCCCTCCGATGAATTGGAGAGTTAGCCCGTCATCAGCGAGCATGTGGCTCAAACAGTAAGGTTGAGTCTTGAGCCAGAAATGGTCATATTGCTGAACGTTGATTGCGAGACGATACGGAGCAGATTCACAGGCGTTTGTGATCACTGCATCGTCTTTAGGGCTTGCTATAGGCCGTACACGAAGATCGTCCCAGGTCTTGAATCCGTACTGCGGTGTAGAGGAATCGCAAATATATTCATCCTCAAAGCAGCGTCTCGGTATAACCACTGCTCTGCACAGCATTTTGTTCACCGCAGTGGCGCAGAACCAACCCGTGGGCGAGTTGTTTAAGGACCTAAATTAAGTCTTCCGAGCCAAAATAATTTGTCCATTCTTTGAGTATTTGCATTGACCTCTTTGTTGAGCAAAAAGGCGTCGCCAGCTTTGGTCCCTATTGCCCAATTGATGTCAGTGCTGAAAAGAAGACCTATCATCATAAGATGTGGCGCAGTATACTCCGGCGCTGTCATCATGGCGGCGTCGAATAATCTGAGCAATGCGTAAAAATTTCTGACCTGAGGTCTCCCATGCGGATCTTTGGTAAACGGTATTACAAGCGGTACTTGCTCGAGCATCTGGTTTGCAAGCATATAAAATTCCGCATTACCCTCGACCAAAGCTTGGAACTCCAATATTATAGGATAAAGCGGTTTCGAGTACGACATGTGCTTTTGCAGAGCCGCGGGTTTTCCTTTGGAGGATTGACTCTTCCCAGACAGCTGATTGAGAAGTCTTTTAATGTCAAATCTAGCAAAATCCATGTTCAGAAATTGTTTCACCTTGCCGGCCAAGTATACCACTCCTCCACCTCCATCGACGACCTCATGGTTAGCGCAGCATTCGCCATCGCGTTTGGAGGCTTCTTACGCATGGATGAGTTCATGTACTTTAACACGAGCTCTGATAAACACATCTTGCAAACTAGACTTACGAGAAATGACGCCTGCTTCGCTAAGGACTTCTCTTACCTCACCTTGCGCCCTAAAACCACCAAGACGTCGACCACTGCCGTCACCGTTACTATTGCAGCTACCGGCGATCGTAACTGCCCCGTGGCCCTCCTCCGCAAACTCTACCTCGCAGATCCGTAGCCAGGTCACGCCCCGATGTTTCGTACCGCCTCCTCTGGCCGCTTCACAGGAACCTTCGCAACGAAAGCCCTCCACCAATATCTCGCCAAGTCCGGCATTGACTCCCCTGAGTTCACCGGTCACTCCTTCCGACGTGGCGCCGCGCAGAGCGCCCCGTATAATGGGTTTGCTGAGGAGGATACACAATTACTCGGGCGGTGGACTTCCGACTCGGAGAAGCGCTATTAGACGCTGGGCCCGCGAGGACACTTTGCGTTAAGTTTTCAAGCTCAACGCGGGCACCCTCCGCCTTCCACGTAGTGGCCCATATCGCCTATCTTTCCCATACTACGTTACATATCTGGGTGTCCGATTCAATCGGACGCCTTCTGCACTTTGTCTTCGGACCTCTCTCCAACGCCTCTCACTGGCCACCTGCGCTCGTTGACGCCTTCTTCTCACTCTCTTGGCTCTGGGAATACTGTCTGGGCTAGGTGTGACTGTTGGTGACCCTAGCTGAGGCGGCAGCAAGCTTCAAAGCCAGATCTAGAGATCTTCGCCACCAGCTGGGGGTTTTAGCCTATGTCCAATTTGTACTCGTTGTTACCTGTGCGGTATATCTGCAACGTGTCTGCGACGAGGAACAAATGAACAAAACGGGCATTCAATGGTTTCAAATTGCGGTCTAGATCTCCGGATATCCTTAGGATCAACGGACCCATCTATAATCATCTTCTAAGTTTCTGTCACTCGGATTGCTGATCCAGATCCCTCGGTTGCACTGCCCCACATATCACCCACGCAAAGACATCTCTATTCCAAGAGCTCTAGGATCTTCTGTTGAACAATCTCACTGCTGACGCCCCACCTTCGTCACTCCAAAAGATGCATGCCAAAAATGAGAAGACTATCCCGCTCTCGCCATTCTCCAGCAAGGAAAACAGCTTTCCCAGTCCATTCATAAACACCACTTTTCGTCATTCCAGTCTTATCCATCACTCGCTGGCTCGCTGAATTACCTTCATTCACAATTGCTCTGATGTAAAGCTTCGAGAAAGGTGTCCAAAAAGATCGCGCCCTCTTGCAGGATTCAAACGCCGCCTGCACCGACTCGGTTGCATATCCTTTACCCCATCCGATGGGTAAGAACAAATATGCGAGTTCGACAGTCAGTGTCGTAGTCGCGGCCGCAACCGGTATCGTGAGATCATCCGGCAACGCAAGGCTGCCAGCATCCAATGATTTCAGAGTCACGAGACCGATGAATTCTGTTGATTTTTCCCCTTGCTCTGCGGGTTGCGGTTCGCCTTCAACAGAACCGCTCGATTCAAGGACCTTGTGCACAGCATAGGCGACTCTGTATGGGTTTTCTTCTCCTTCATTGGTCGGCAGATTACCTTTCATGACCTTCTCCGTGTCCTCGATGGACTTCGCCCGGCCCTGGATGCTTCACAAAGTCAATCGCGAAATCAACTCAAAGAACGAAACTCCACATGAACAAAACGGAGTAACGAAGAGAACGTCTTACCTCCACCACGTAGCCTTTTCGTTGCTGAACAGTTCATGAAACCACTTGAGCTCCGGACTTCCTCTTTCCGCTTTCGTAACGAGAGTCAATCTCAGCCGTGGTGTGAAGATAACCGGGTCCATCGGGTCGCTCCGCTGCTGCGCTTCGTCACTTTTGAGGTGATTGGCGCTGTCGACTGGTGCGTGTTTCTAGTTCCCCTCGGCCTTGCGAAAGCGTGTGTTGCTTCGTTTTGTTCCAAGAACAATGTGGTGGTGTGTGCGCTTAAGCGAACTCTCGGATGACATGGAGGGCCCTTTACAGTACTTTTGGTGAGCCGCTGCCCCGCCACGATGGTACGTCTCTCGACCACAGTTCTTGCAAAAATTCTATCACGAAAGGAAGAAGGCAAGCATAGTCTTGAGAGCTAGTCAAATGAGTCGTGCTTCGCTTGGAGTGTCGTCTGGACTCTTTTCGTCGTCTCAATCGTCCAGATTACTTGCTGTAATCACAAGTCATTTAAAAGCTACTCGAGAAAAGCGAGTAATAGTCTTTAAAGATAATGAAAAGCCTAAGGGGGACCAATCTTTTTCAGCGGAGATTTGATTTCTCTCCAGGTAGAGACATCAAAAGCCAGCTATAACCCATCAGGAACTTGGCCGCGTATCACCGAAGTTGTTCAAAGTTGCGCTTAGCGGTAACCGACCTGCGTGGCGGATTTGCCTTTTACACCACATACATTGTTGCCGATGGCTGAGAAGCATTATATGAAGTATTGCATGCTCTGAATAACTTGAATTTTGCTATAAAATAGCGATAAGATGAGGATGACGACGTTGTTCTTGGAAAGTTTTGGTCACGGCATCAGGGCACAGTGCGCGAATCAAGTGACAAGACAACCATACTTGTGTAATTCTTAGGTGGGAAGTATCTCGAATATTAAGGACTCGCTACAGAGCACAACGATCGTAGCACTATAAAGATATAAACGTGCGCGCAGACTCTGGGTTGCTCAAAAGTCAAAGTACCTCCGACTTCTTCCGGCACACGGGGTGTTTCGTTACACCGGGGGGATTCATTACGACTTGAAGTGTTTTTTGCTATCATTCATTGAACTGTCTCAATCGAGTTATTGAGCGATAGCATGATGGATTGCGGCCAAAGCTCAGTCTACCCTAGTGAATCGGTCTGAATGATGTTTCGAAAGCCAGTGCTGTTGGAGCGAGAGAGACTGGTAGAGGTCGCCAAATTTCCATAGCGATTGAAGGATTTTGTTCATGCCGAATGCCCCTCGCTCAGGCTCAATAAGCATAAATATCATGTTCAGATAATTATGGTCAGACATCTGTGGCCAGAGGACTTATGCGGCCGAAGAATCTACTTAACCGCATCAAGTAGCGATAATCTGTTAGTGCAATCGTCCTTTGATCGCACCGGTTCTTCAACCGTATATGTTCTCTGACCGCAATTGCTTTAGCCAATACAATATCAGCTAGCAAAAATTTCTTTGGCCACACAAGTTCTCTGGCCACATGAATTCTCTATACTTAGTTTTATGTGAAGCCCGAACACGGCTGATTCCCTGGCTACAAAATTCTCTGGCCGCATAAAGTTCTCTGGCCGCATAAATTTTTGGGATGAGCGCCAAAAGAGTCGCGGCTAGAGGGTCAGTATGAAGAACATGAGCGGCTAAGAACACTTGCAGCTGGAGAAACTAACGATATGAACCACAAGAGCGTTACAGCTGAAGAAGAATATGAGGGGCCAGTATGAAAGTGAGCGGCGAAGTCGGAAAAATACCGGCCTTCTTTGCCATGACCACATAGATTCTTTGGCCCAAGGGTGCGGGTGCTCTTCAGGTAAACCCACCTCTTGGGGTGGATTGGGTTGGGTTGATGAAAAAGAGCTCACGTTAACTGCGTTTGCAGCATTTAAACTCTCTTCAACTTAATTGAATGACATTTGTCGAGAAGAGAGAATATATAATTAAGACTTTTAAAAATCCACAGAAACGCTGTTTTCGAGCTTAATTCAGTCAGTGATAAAAAAAAAAAAATCGAATCGCTTCTGATGAAAAGTGTGTTAGATTGATCTGAAACGGGTGATGATCGGCTATTGTATGTTATGATGATGATTATGATGATGTGAGATTTGCAAAACAGCACGACTAGATAGGAAACTGAATTGCAAGGGGCGAAGAGACGGAACGAGACTGCCTTGTCGTCGTGGTTGCCAGTATTCGTAACTAAAGTTCTCATACCTTTGGGTGGGTTTGTCCATAGCACCTAGTTCATAAGATCAACTAACTGAAGCTTTTCCAGAAGCAGCAACGTTAGGAACAGACATACCGCTAGACTGTTTGCATGAAATAACGAACGTGCTAGAATCAGAGGTATTGAATACAAATTCGTAAATCATAAAGGCCGAAAATCCAATCCAAATTTGCACAAAAATCCAAAAACATAGAGCAGTAATTTCCAAGCCAGATCTCAATCTCCAACTTGCTTGATGAGCCACACGGAGGATCCGCTCGTCTATGGCTTGGCCATAACCCCTCTTACCATGCCCAATGAGCCCTCAAACTCGATCTTCTATTTGCCACGTGTACTGTTCGTATCTCGACTCCATGCTGCTTGTATCAACATACATATCCTTAGTTTGCATGATACTGTCCCCTTTGCGCACTTCCTTGAGGGCATAACTGTCATCACTGTTCGCCTTTGGTGTCTTCCTAGATCCGCGCTTTTGCAGGCAGGCGAGACGGTTGTAGAGGGGATGCAAGGTCGGCAAGCAGCCAACGATAATGCTGAGTGGTAACTCGACCCTGTGTGAGCGTCAGCCAATATGGGTGTGTAGGTCGTGTTGGTCTACTTGCGTTTTCCATTGCACGAAGGGCATGATGGCGTCTAATGAGATGTTGTAAGACTCAGGGCCGTTCAAAAGCAGTCGGGAGATGCTTACAAGTAGGATCCTTGGCCACTACGGTATCGTAAGTATAGACTGTTCTGATAATACCCGCCACGGTTGTACTATGTCATTTTCAGTTGGACGGCTTTCCGCGGCGCCGAGTGAACACTTACAAAGCCCCTAGCGCAAGTAAGCCACATAGTAATAACTTCTTGTAGAAACGGATCTGCAGGTTTTTCAACAAAAAGGTCGGTGTGGTGGCGAGGAGAACATCGTAGATACATGCCGAGACTGGAAGTTTATTAGAGGGCATCGATTACACATGGAAACGTCGAGACGCTCAAGAAGACTCACCGCCCTGAATGTAGATGATTACGGTCCTTGCCTCCGCATTGCAGTCCCCTTTTATCGTAGGGTCCCACAAAGCCTTGGTAGGTTTGCACGAAAAGAGAATGGCACAAAAACACATGATCGTCGTTATTAAACCAAAGACAATGAGAGTGTAGAAGAACGCTTTCCATTTCTTGTTCGTTGTGACATGGATAAGCATCAAAGAGATGGATATCTTCGCGGTAACTTCGGCAGAAGGCGTGACTTCGAATGCAATCCAGAGCCATTTGATGGCAGCTGCTGACTCTTCGGGGGTCACATTACGTCTGCCTAGACCGTAATGGACGGATGTAGACATAAGGCTCAATGCTAACAGTGTTAAAGCCTAGAAGGTACGACGTTTCGACGTTAGCCTAAAATTGTCCGCTCCAAGTGATCAAGTCCTAGTATCAAAAGTTCAAACTTACCAAAGAAGTAGCCACTACCCAGTCATCCAGGGCCACTTTCCGAATGATCTTAGCCCTAACCCACAATCTCAAGCATACAAGAACCATTGCGACCAGAGTACCCGTAGCAAATACCGCGAGGAACTCCGGGGCCTTATTGTTGTCACTTTCGGCAGCCATTCTGTAGCTATAATTAAGCAGTGGTTCCAAAGTTTAGTGGACATAAGATGCCGATTGAGAAGGTGATACTCGAGTGCCATCTCTCAGCAAATCCAACTGGCCTGTGACATTTCTGACTCGAAGTATAACAATTCATTTGCGTTTCACTTGCTTCACTCGTTGATGAATTGATGTTACAGACTTAATTGTTCTCTCAGAAGTCCAAGCCCCATCCAGCGATGATTTTATCTGCTGGTGAAGCAGAGAGTGATTGCTGATTATCCGCCATGATACACTGGCTCGACATGAGTCCAGCCAAGGCATACAAGGACATAATACGTAAAAGTTCCCTGGCAGAGAATCCCCGTATACGGTTGTAATTCGCTGAAAGTTAGAGATAGTGATGTCGACCTTAAAGTATGAGCCGATGTCAGGATTTGTAGCTTTGTAGTGAGTAGATTCTATCTATTCAGGGAACGCCATTAGGATAGGTCCTGAGTATATGTGTTCCTACAGGAAGCTCATAGTTTGCTGATCCGAGAAATAAGCTACTCGAGATGTCTGACTTTCAGTAGTATTATGGCGTGATAGATGATCTATTGACTTAGAAGCGTATATCTGTGAAGGGCCAATCATTGGTTGCTACTCCGTACTGCAGTCTGCAAGTATCAATATCCAAGGCTGGAATGATAAGGCTAAGTCAGCCAATATTACCCCTCACCCTCAAATGGCCAGTGCCTCTCTTTATTCTCTTTAGTATCTTCATGTTATCTGTTTCTAACCACCCTCATTGTGAAGATGCCAAATCAATTGTGTCATGTCTGTCGTCGAATTCCTCCGGAATTCTTTTCCAAGAAATTCGACGACATATGGTCTTTCCAGGGCCTAGCGATATGCCTTCAACCAGTCAACAGCATACATCGAGCTGCTTCTTCAGGATGCTCACTTTGCGCTGTTCTCATCGCTCGCAGCAAGACGGACTTCTTGCCTCCGGACGTCCTAGAGCGGGTCCCAGTCAGCTTGAGACGAGCTGTCCTAGATACTCATCAAGCAATTGGCCTTTGGATCGGAATTGATGACATCTCTCACACTTCTTTCTTTCGCGTGCCTCCATCATGGAGTAAGCAAAAGGCTCCATCAGTCTGGCTTCAAGATCGAATTGACGAATCCATTGACAACTTCGGAATCATCGAACATTGGATCAGAGATTGCGTGCGTAATCACAAAAAGTGTAGAATGAGCAGGCAGAACCTCTGGATTGGCTCGATATGCATCATCTAGGATGATGAGCAAGATGGGGCAAGAGAAGTAGCGGCCATGGCCAAAGTTTATGGTGCTTCACTATGCACCCTTAGTGCTCTCAGTTTGAAAGACAGCACTGAGGGCCGTCGTATTAATGCCAACGTTAAATCATCCCTCTCCCGATATTTCGACTTTGATCTTGGTCCTTGTCGACTTCGAAGTTTCGATGACGAGCCCACAGACCGACACTCGGAGTATGGTGATGATCCCTATAGACATGGAGAATACGGAAACAATTCTTTGAGGAAAATGGCCTGGACTCTGCAAGAAAAAGGGCTATCTATAAGAAACATCCACTTCTCACGAAACATGCTTCTGTGAGAGTGCAAGGAAAAGAAGGCCTCAAACCAACTTCCCTGGCATGAGATGAAGCCTGAAGATGTTTTTCAACCACCGCCAATACGAAACGATCCCAGCGAGAGTCCCGCGCCCAATGGGCCCGTTTCACTCAGACATCGGTAGTATGAACTGATGGAGAATTACTCTGATCGATCCTTAACGGAAGAAAAGGACAAACTGCTACTGCTCTCCGGTTTGGCCCCTAAATTCAAAGCTACTTCCCTACAGGGTAATATCTGGCTGGGCTATGGAGTAATCATCTGCCATCGGCTCTTGTTTGGAAGACAATGCACCGCCCGCCTCTGGTCAAAGTTTACATTGACAAAACGCCTCAGCCTCGACGGCCGACATTGTACATAGCGTCAAGCTGGTCGTGGGCATCCATTGAGGGTGGCATCACGTATGAAAGCCAGAGGCTAGACAATACTAGCAATGATATACATCAGAGGCCGGAAGAGAGTGTAGCTGACTATGACTTTGGATGACTCATTGTAGACAGCACTCATATACAGCCAAAGGGTGCCGATCCATTCGGTGAGGTATTGAAAGCGTCTTTGGTGTTGCGGGCGCGCGTCATACCTGTCAATCCAATGCTCGAGACGATAAA
>JAABUL010003808.1_pt1 | contig 21495 bp, 18 predicted proteins | sample 5559151 | NCBI WGS metagenome assembly JAABUL01 (sample SAMN10711876, study PRJNA513368) | rock metagenome | isolation source: Antarctica rocks | place: Antarctica: Victoria Land, Pudding Butte sud | reverse complement strand
TATTAAGATAGCTTCTATTATTCCTTATAAGCTTATATTTATAAGGATTAACTTATTATTATCTTCTCTTAATTAAATAATTATCCTTCTCTCTTAAGAAAGCCTCTCTTAATACTATTATTTAAGAAGATTTATAATTAATTACCTCCTTTATTAATAAGAAGTCCTAGGATTATCCTCTAATTTAGAGTCTTAAAAGCTATATTTATCTTTATTCCTAGAGTTATTAGGATTTTAATTATTATTATTACTTATAAGTATTTAACTTTAGGTATTTCCTTTATAAAAACTAGGAGGGAATCTTAATAAATATATTAATTTTTAGAGGTTAAGATATAATAATTAAGGATTATAAATTTCTAGGATAAAGGCTTATTAATATAGAATACTTAAGCTAAGAGGTATTAAAGGACTTAAGGCTTAATCTATTATAATAGTACTATTAAGTTTTATTATATTAAAGGTTATAATAATTCAAATAAAGGAGGTTATCTCTTTTTAATAAATAGGGAATATATACTCCTTAATAATAGAGCTTTAAGTTAAAGTTATTAATTTATAAATATATATATTAGGTATTAATATAATATTAGATTATTACTAATTATTATCATCCTTTATACTTTAGAAGTAGGTATTACGAGCGGGAACCTCTAGTCTTAATACTACGCCTAGCAAGGGTACTTTTCATAATAGTTAAGTGGATTAGTTATTAAACTACTTAAACTATAGTCGGGTGGATTAGTTATTAAACTACTTAAACTATAGTTAAGTAGATTAATTATTAAACTACTTGAACTATACCTCTTAGCAGGATTTCATATATCTATATAATAGCGATGTTTTCCCTTCTAGATAGGAGCTTTATACTTAACTCATGTTATTAACCTAGCTATCTCCTAGACACTGAATATAATATACTTTATACTAGACTAGCCTAGCATGAAGCCTATCTACCCCGTCCTTAACACTCCTCTCTAAGAGATTAATCCTAGACCCTAGTTAACTCCTAGATAATAGGGTTATAACACTTTAAGTACCCTTAAGATAAGTACCTTAGGATGAAATCCTATCTTAAGCGAGTAAGGACAGCGACCTCCTACTTATAATAAAGATAATAAAATCAGGGTTATTAAACTAGACATATATTATAAAGAATAAGATAAACTAGAGAAGTAGTTATTATAAGTATAGCTATATTTTAAGTTTAATATTATAATATAAGTTAAGTAACCCCTTTTTACTATTTCCTATTTAAGAGGGTAAGTCTAAGAGTAGTCCGCCCCTCTATTAAAAAGATACTTAGAAGACCCTAATAATAATGAAAATAAAGATATTAAAAGATAGATAGAAAGCTTCTTAAGGTTCCGCGTCAAGATATAACGAAATTTCAGACCTTCTAATGAAAATAATATCGTGGTACGAGTAATATAATACCTTACTTAAAGGAAGTTAGTAGTAGAGTACTTCACGTAGTTTTAATAGTACTCGGCTTAAACTAATTAGAATGATAAAGCACTTATAATCATATATTAAAGAGGACTCAAGGTTAATATTAAAGAAGAACTTATATAAGTAGAAGTAGGAGTAATAATTAATGACCTTGAAACTCTTATAAAGACTATAACTGGAATTAATAACAGACTCTACGAGCTAGCTATAGAAAAGCGACATGATGGCAGCTTAATAGGATTTCGGCCAAGTAGAAACTTCGGGGGAGGTTTCTACGTAAAGAAAACGATACACCGTGATCCTTATAAGTATATGCCCATGGAGCTCGACTTCACGCAGTAAAAAGGAAGACCTAAGGGGAAAAAGTAGTATAATAGGGGTAAGAAAGCAATACTTTACTATAGCTATAGCAAGCTAGGCTATATTACCAGGAACTAGAGGTTAAGAAACATGGTATAACGACTATAGTTAAATATACTACGAAGAGTACTACTTAAGAAGAATAGACCTTCAGAAGATCCGCCTAAGGCAGAATATAATAATGAAGAACTTAACGTAATTATATATGATTTACTCGCAGTATTCGACACGCCTAAGGTAGACATTAGAGAACTCCAGTAGCGATATAAAGAATTAGAAAAGGAAGTCGTCAAGAAAGAAAAGAATATCACGCAGATAGAGGCACGACTCAAAACTATTTAAGATTGACTAAGAGAACTGGACTCTAACGACGACGGTAAGGATTAGAAGGAAAAGCCTGATCAAGGATAGGGGATTAAAGGAGACTTAGACTGAGACTACATAAATACTAGCGAATCATTAGAAGAAGAAAAAGAAGTACCATGCTTTAGACTAAATAACTCCGTACCTTATACCTCCGCGTTAACGGATTAATAGAAAGATGACTCTAAGGAACGATTAGAATCTTATTATAAGAAAGTTTCAGATAAGCTATTAATATAAGAGTATCGTAACGATTTAAATCATCTGGAATATAGAGTTATATACTAGAGCGCTTATATAGATAACTATTATAAAACTTATTAGGCCGTATAAACTTACGAAGGACGGACGCTAATAACTCCCGTATGTAGACACCGTGACTAGAGAAACTATTAGAAGTTAGACTGCACATGGTATCTAGTAATAAAAAGAGGACAAAGTTTCTTTCCAGGATATAATAACAAGTAGTATTAGTACCTTCATATCTACCTTAGGCACGAGATAGATACTAAGGAATACTACTTAACGGAATAGTACGTATGCTTACACGACTAGTACTAGAAGTATATGCGTTAAAAGAAGATTATCAAGTTTCTCCCTAATTTAGGAAAAGAGTAATCCCTTATATTATAAGGAAGTACAAGGAGATTAATATTATAACCCTAAAAATACGACATTTATACTTAATAGATTATAAGACATACGTGAACGTACTAGTATAGATTAATAGGACGAATATTATTACTATAATAGATTCTAAAGTAACGGGTAACTTCGTTTCTTGAACTTTAGTATAGTTAGCGGGCTTACTAACTTGAAAGAAGAAGGAGCTATATAACTTATAAATAGCCGACGGGTTAGAACTATTAATAGGAAGTATAGGCGAGGAGACTACCTCGCTACACCTTATAATTCAACGCTACTATAAGGAAATTTCTTTAGATATAGTTAGGATAGCTACTTATTATATCATTTTAAGAATGCCTTAGTTAAAGAAGTATAACCTAGTAATTAACTAGAAAACAGGAGTACTTAGATTCAAGCGAACTAGTATTATTACTAGTATCTACCCTATACGCTGATAGCGGATAACGGTAGATAAGAAGTTGAACTGAAGACTAGTTGAAGTATATATTACTTCATCTTTAAAAAAGGACGACCTTAAGAAAAGAGGATCCGACTTAGCAGGTACTAGTAGAGGTTAGTAGGGCTAAAAGGAAGCTAGAGTTCTTAGGGGAAATAATAAACCTCCTAATATCTTATAAGAATATAAGAAATAGATATATCTCTTTATAAAAGAGATAATAGTAAAAGCTTTACCTATATATTAATCCTAGGATTATAAGATCGAACTTGAATTAGGAAAGGAACTGACGTTTAGACTAATCTATATATTATTAGAAAAGGAACTTACTATACTACGCGGGTATATTAATAAGAACCTTAAAAAGGGATTTATTTAAGAATCTAAATCACTAGTAGGATATTTAATCCTCTTTACACCGAAGAAGAATAGGAAACTTAGGCTATACGTCGACTATTAGAAGTTAAATGATATTACTATTAAAAATCAATATCCCTTACCAAATATTAGCGAGCTATAGGATAGACTCTCTCAGGCAAGGATATTTACTAAGCTCGACTTACGAGGAGCTTATAACTTAATCCGAATGAAAGCTAGAGAAGAATGGAAAATCGTATTCAGGACTTGATACGGATATTACGAGTACCTAGTTATACTATTCAGACTTACTAACGTATTAGCGACCTACTAGGCACTAGTTAATAATATTATTCAAGCCTATTTAAATTATACTACGATCGCCTACCTTAATAATATTTTAATCTACTCTAAGACTAAGGAAGTATATATCTAGTATATATAAGACATCTTAACTTGCCTATTACAAGCGAGATTACTCCTTAAGCCAGAGAAGTACGAATTCCATAAAGAATTAGTAGAATTCCTAGGATTTATGGTAAGTACCATAGGCATTCGCATAAGCCCTGAAAAAATCAAGGCTATCGCGGAATAGCCTACACTATATGACGTGAAATTAGTCTAGAGCTTCTTAGGATTTACGAACTTTAATAGAAGGTTTATTAAAGGATATTCAAAAATAGCCCTACTACTTATAAATATAACTAAGAAGGAAAAGGGATTTTAATAGAGACTTAGTCAGTAGAAAGCATTTACGATATTAAAAGAAGCCTATCAAAATCTATTAATACTCTATACCTTTTAAGTAAACGAACTGGCTCGTATTAAAACAGATGCCTTAGATCTTATAATAGGCGCTTATCTATATTAAGAAAAAGATGGAAAATGGTACCTAATTACCTACTACTCGCGAAAGATATTAGTAGTAGAACAGAACTATAATATATATGATAAAGAGTTACTAGTAGTAGTATATACACTTAAAAACTAGAGGGTATACGTAGAGAGTTATTTAGAACTTACTATCTTTATAGACTATAAGAACCTCCTTAACTTCATAATAATGAAGGAGTTAAATCGGAGGTAAGTCCGTTAGTCCGAATTACTTAGATAGTATAAGTTTAAAATACTATATATCCTAGGAAAAGATAATAGTCGAGTAGACGCCCTAAGTAGGCGTACCGATTATATAGAATCCAAGGATATTATAAAGAAGCTAATTCTTAAATAAGAAAGAGACGGATTATTAGTACTAGTATAAAGTCTAGTAACTACTATACGAATCATAGTCTAAGACATCGCGCTAATCTTAAAGGAAGGCTATGTTAATGATAACTTAACTATATAGCTAAAGAATTAGTAACTAGGATAAGAGCTCCTCTAGTACAAGGGGAGGATATACTTACCTGAGAAATGTATTAAAGAGGTAATCCGGGATTACTATAATAATCCTTTACAAGGACATCTAGGAGTCTCTAAGACAGTGGAACTCCTCTAACGAGAGTATACGACGCCACGACTGCGTACGCACGTTAAGAAGTACATTAAAGAATGTATTCAATGCTAGTAGAACAAGTCTGCACGCCACGCCAAATATAGGTAAATACAGTTTGTACCAGTTCCGGATATATTATAGGAAGATATAACAATGGATTTCGTTATTAAACTACTAAAATTAAAAGATCCAGTTATAGGTAATACCTTTAACTTAATAATAGTAATTATTAATAAATTAATAAAGTATACGATTATAATTCCCTATAAAGAGATATACAAGGTATATTAGCTAGGATTCATCCTTTTAGACAAGCTAATAAGAGATCACGGCATACCGGAGTCAATTATATCAGATAGAGACAGACTCTTCACCTCATATTACTAGAAGACTCTGGTCGCTGTAATCAGGACCAAATTACGAATGTCAACTACCTACCACCCGGAAATAGACGGTTAGATAGAACGCATAAACTAAACGATAGAAGTATACCTAAGATACTATATTAGTTACAAACAGAGTAACTAGGTATCGCTACTTCTAATAGCATAACTAGTAATCAATAATAATAGATCGGATACGACCGGACTATCTCCGTTCTTTATAAATTACGGACGACATGCCAACTTGTTCCTAGAGCCTAGGGAAGGTTCAAGGGCAGAGAAAGCAACGGTACTAGCATCCGATATGAAAAGACTGCATGATGAAATATAGTAGGCAATCAGTAAGGTTAATACCAGGACTTAATAACGGGTTAATAAGAAAAGAAAAATATATCCTTAGCTAAAAGAAGGGGATAAGGTTTACCTCTATATAAAAAACCTGAAAAGTAAGAGACTAAGTAAGAAACTAGACTATATCAAAGTTAAACCATTTTTAGTTAAGTAATCCAAGGGACCTATTAACTATAAGTTACAGCTACTATCTAACGCGAAAGTATATCTAGTATTCCATGTCTCTCTGCTAGAACCAGCCGACTCCAAAACACCGCTCCAGGAAGACTGGAAGTATAAGGCTGAGACCGAAGAATATAAGGTTGAAAGAATCCTAGAGCAAAGGGATCAGAAATACCTTATTAAATGGAAAGACTACGAGGAATCAGAAAATACCTGGGAGCCTGTCAGGAACCTTGGGAACTGCCAGAGCCTTCTGTAGTAATTCCGCCAGCATCTACAAGAGCATTCTAGTCGAAATCCTGAGGGATTTCCACTTACTCTGAAGAAACGTCGAAAAGGAAATCGTTTAAGCTAGGACTAGTAACTTACTTATCCGCTTTAACCTCTTTAATATTTCGTAGCTCGCTTTTAACTATCTTAAGCTTTTATTTCTTTAAAGCTTTAACCTCGACTTATAGTTAATTAAGCTTTATAAATATTTCTTTAAACTCCTTAGCCTTTTCTTGACGCTTCTTTTCGATCCTAGCCTATTAAGTAGGTAAGAAAGGTGCTAGGTTATAGCTATAATTAATACGGGCGTATTCAACGCAATAATTAGAAGAACCTCCTACCTTATACTTCTTAGGACGATTCGCCTTATTATAGTTCTTGTAAACGCGTATTAGAACTATTAAAACGACGGATGATATTAAATTACGATAACGGAATGAACTGGAAAGTTTATATCTATCGGCAGGTATATTAGAAGTTAAGACTATCAGGACGATAGTTCTTAGGAGGGAAGCTAATATTACGAGCGGGGATCTCTGGTCCTAATATTACACCTAGCAAGGGCACTTTTCGTAATAGTTAAGTGGATTAGTTATTAAACCACTTGAACTATAGTTAGGTAGATTAGTTATTAAACCACTTGAACTATAGTCAGGTAGATTAGTTATTAAACTACTTGAATTATACCTCTTAGCAGGATTTCATATATCTATATAATAGCGATGTTTTCCCTTCTAGATAGGAGCTTCGTACTTAACTTATGTTATTAACCTAGCTATCTCCTAGATACTAAATATAATACACTTTATACTAGACTAGCCTAGTACGAAGCCTGTCTACCCCGTCCTTAACACTCCTCTCTAAGAGATCAACCCTAGACCCCAGTTGACCCCTAGACGACAGGGTCGTAATAGTAGGATATTATAAGTAAGAAGGATAGTTAATATTATGTTAAGGACTTAATATAAGTTATAAGGTATTAATATTAAGTTTATATAAGAATATTAATTATAGTATTCTAATTTATAATATTATATACAGATATTATATATAGGTCTTAGCGTACTAGGCCTAATTAGGAAGTATATAATAGTATATACACTTTATAATACTATTAACTTACCTCTTAAAACTATAAATTAGGCTGGAAATTTATTATTAATACGCCTTATTATATTTATCTTATCTGTTATATATAAAGTTCTAAAGAAATAAGACGTATATAGTATAAAGAGGTAGTAATAAGACTAGGCTAGAATATATCAGCCTCTATAATTTAATGTACTCTTTAGAAAGACAGCTTTACTTAATAGGTTACGCGGAGAAAACTACCTATTTTAGAGGTAAATCAGGTAGTATATCTCTAATAGGCTTAGGAATATATTAACTAGACTTAGGAATAATAGGAGATAATTCTTTAGACCGATAAAATATAAATAATAGCTAGTAGATATATATATATATATATATAGGTTATTAGGGCCGCTAGCGAAGAATATAACCTAATATATATTATTAAGAGGTATTCTAGGAGATAAGGATAGATATTTTAAGGCTTATTTATAAGAAATATTAAAGGACTATATTTATTTTAAGAGAAAGACTAGGGAATAATTAATAAAGAGACGTATTTTAGGTATATTATCCCCCTAATTTATAGCTAGGTATAAACATATCCCTATTTATCTCTAATATAGGATAGTATATTAGGGTATATAATTATTAATATATAAAGGAAGCTCTCTAAGCGTAGTATTTATATTATTAAATAGCTTATATATAATCCTAACCTAAATCTAATTAAGATAATATAGAATAAGATAAAGGATTAAATATAAGAGAATTACCTTAAAAAACTTAGTTATAATAACCTCTAACGCGCTATTACTACGGTATAGGAATAGATATCACCTAAATTTCATAGTAATTTAGTAGATAGTATATAGGCACGCTGCGAAGCAGTTATTCGAGCTAATAGTATACATACGGAGTACTAGTGGTATCAAACATGTAATTTTGCTAGTGTGCCTTAGCACGCTAACATTCAACTACCTGGATACATAGTACAACAGTACAGCCCCATTCCTCCGCATCTCACCTCTCCAACAGAGCCACTCAACTCCACGACCATCCTCGCAACAAGCTCTTACCCAGCGTCATAGTCCCAAAACACTCACACATCTCCATTCAGCATATCCTCCTCGCCCCACATGTCTTCGTGCTCGCTTCTACCCTCCCGCAGAATCTCCACTACAGATATCAACGCTCCAATGGTTGCAATGTTACTGCTGAAGACATTCAATGAGGAATTAGGTGTTGGATTAGGTGCTCTGCATTGGCCCTGAAGCTAGGGGTATGATGATTATGAGATGGCGGGGATTGCGGACGACATAATGAGAGGCGCTGGAGTGCTGGTACCCGAAGGATGAATGTGGCGGGGAAGAAGGAAAGCCAGATATCTGGAGAGGAGTGCGGAAGGTTCTTGGAGAACGCATAATGAAATTAGGAAGGGGCGATGAGGGTGGGAGGTTTGGTAGAGGATGTATAGGTCTCTGAGCGGGTCATGCTCATGCTTCTTGAGGTATCGCTGTTGTTGGTGGGAAATCGCTAGTGTTTCCTCCGGAGGCTGTAGAAGGTGTCCGAGATCATGTTGACGATGGCTGCTGCTATGACTCCTAGCCTTTCGAGGTCGGACTCTCTGGATCGACAACTTGGTAACTCGGCCGTCGCCAGGTCATCTGTTAGACTCCTTCGAGTGGATATGGTGGACTTGGCCTCAGTCCTCAGCTTCCCAATTCGAGTGGGCAACTAGCATCATATGCTATTGGTTCTGGGGTAGCAAGAGTGAGCAGTATGTTGGCAATGTTACTGGGGGATTGATCCAAGCTTCCCCGGGGTACCGACTGGATAGTCACTAATGATGCAATTTCTATGGGTGATAGTCCCTAGCAGAGCCATGTACGGGCCTGATTGGTGTTCTTTGAAACACAGAAGAGGCTGGACCCACGAGCCAGCAACGTGGCAGTCTGGTGTTTGGATTGCCAGCAGGGTTGTAGAGAAAGATGTATCCGCGAACTTTTTCATTGCTAAAACTAAAACTAACAATCTCACTAGAGCTACGACTTGGAAAACATTCGGAAAGATGGGAGACATCCTCTCTACCACTTCCACCCTACTGACCTCCGTCTGCCCCAAGAGGAGCAGCAAGCGATCAGTAGACGTCTGCCTCAACGACTAAGTGACTCAGACGAATCTGAGCCTCCAAGTGGTCGAAATGACTTGAAAGGATAGGAAGGAGTCAACTGATCGACCTGCACAGAGCTCAACCATGTTCACGATCCTCCAACCCCCGAAGGAGTGAGCGAACCATGATGTGGTAGAGATGGCGAAGACGAATCAGACTTTCCCAACCATGTGACTCCACAGTACTCGGCCGTCAAACACCACACACCGGAAAAACACACCTCTAGCATGCAAACAACATCCTGGCATCACCCAAACAATTCCGCCAGTCATCACCCTTCAAATTAGTCTTCAACCTCAAATTGGGCAAGAAAAGCTTCCTCCTGCTCACGCCGCTTCCGAGCAGCCATCTGCTCCTCCCTACAATCAGTCAGCATTGTACCACCTCATCGCGTCCCCTTCTCTTCAAGACCTACAACTTCTTCTTCTTCTTCTCCTCATAATCCGGATCGGCCCACCGCGACTTCCCAATCGAGAAGATCTCCCCCCTAAGCAGTGCCAACTCCGTAGCTAAGGGAATGGTGTTGCCCGGTCGTCTCTGCCAGGTGCACATATCGATTTCGGAGAGCATACCTGGGCCAGGTTTCTCCCAAGGCTGGATGGTGCGTTCAAAGAAAGGATCAGGGTTTGTTGTTGGGAACAAGCCTCCTGATGACGAGTGTGGTTGACCGGCGTGCTTGTGGGCTGAACTCTTGGCCACGTCCCTGGCTGAGACTTGGGGTTTGTACGTTCGCTTTTGGCGCTTCTCCTGTGTGCGTCCGGCGTCTGCGCGGGGTTGGCTTGTTTCGTTGCAAGTCTGATCGAGATAGTCATCTTCACGATGCTTGCGCTTGGCAGCCGCTGAGAGTGACATTGGTGACGGGCCGTGGGTATTCTCATGTACTTCGTTCGCTTGCTGAGCTACTAGCCCTTGGACACGATCTTCGGCCACATGAACTACAGCATCGACACGGTAATCGGTCCATTTGAGCGCATCTGGATTACCGTTCTTCTCAATGCAGGGGAGGAAATGCTTCCGCACGGAATCCGAAACGGAGAGAGCGTAGTCGCACCGAGGACAGTGATACCGATTCTTGCTTTGATTCTTACCATAGCTTGCAGGTTGGACGGGGGGATCGTGGAGGGAATGGGAGTAGACGCCGCAGACTGCCGTCAACTGTTTTTGGGCTCTTGGCTGACGTGGTTGCTGAGCTTGTTGACTTGGGGCTGGTGATGGCGACGGTACTGGTAAAACTGGCGCTGCCAGAGCAGAGGCTATTACTGGTGCTTGTACTGGGCTGAAGGCTGGTGTCGGTAGATGCGTCTTGCTGGCAGACTTCACTGTCTTTCCTCGCTTCGACGATTCGAAAATCTCTTCAGGCGTGCGAGCTACCACGCGATAGTCCGTCCACTTCAACGCATCCGGGTTACCGTTGAATTCGATGCATTTTTCGAAATGCTTGCGTACAGTGTCTAGACGAGAGAGTGCAATGTCGCAGCGAGAGCAGTGGTATTGGACGGCGCCAGTTGCAGGGAATCCGCCTTTCTTAGGTGGGAGGGGCGGATCATGTAGGCTTGGAGACTGGACGCCGCAGAATCGAGTCATCAAACGTGCTCGACCTGTCGGTTTGATCTTTTGAGCGGGTGGAGCGTTCGTGTCTCCATGCATGCCATCGTCATCAGCTCCTCGCTTTCGCTTCTGTGGTGCTGGGGGTGGGATAGTCTCGGCATCTTCTGGCTCTTCCTCGTTGAGCTTTCGAACTAAATCTGCGAAGTCGATACATGCGATAGAGTCTGTTGGTCGTCGGTTTGCTAATTGCTTCTTCGGACGGGATGGACCTGATAAGTCTTCGGGCATGTCGTCTTCATCAACGCGGCGCTTTCGCTTCTTCGATGGTAGTGCGTCTTCGGCGTTGTCGTCATCTTTGTCCTCAAGCTCTTGAGCCATGGCTCCAAAGTCGATGTTCCCAATGGGGTTGAAGTCTTTGTGCTGAGGATAATCGAGCTCGTTCTCGAGATTTAGATCGTCGCACTCATAATCTCCCACAGCTAGAGATGCTTAGCATACGCCTTGAAACTTCTGCGCAGGGGGCTGCCATTGACGAAATACGTACCCTTTGATGGCCGACCACGCTCCTTCGACATGGATTTACCAGTCACCCTCGCCAGTTCAGTCTTCCTGACCCGTGGGTTCATGTGGTTCTCTATGTGATGTCAACTCTGAACGTTGGACACCAATGTAGGCGAGTAGTCAAGCATACTTGGATGTTTCAGCCGTCGGACTTGAGTCCAGACTGAGACCTGGGGCTCCAGCTTCTCGGCTTCTTCCTGCTCAGCGATGAATCGGTCGCTGGCGCTAAATGTGTTCTCCGGCTACATTCTCTCAGTATCTGTAAGTGAAGCAGGAGACTGCAGCATACCTCGTCTGACATGATGTATGTCTATGGTGGAGGTGTTGATATGGGGAACACGGACGGTGCACAATGGCAATGGCTGAGTGTTACTTGGCTCTTGCGGTTGTTTTCGAAATTCTCAACACGGTATCCAGACTCAAACGTCACGCAACACGTATGAATATGATCTATGCAAGTTACTCGTATGCCGGCTACTTTGTTGAAGTGTACAGTATGCAGTATGCAAGGAGATTGTCAAGGATCAATGGACGTGTAGTGTTGTGAGAAGATCGAGGCTTACGAAGACACAGTTGACACGTCAGCGGAACCAGAGCGCGTTCAACATTAAGGGCCATTCACTGTTTATGAATACTTTGATATGAGGAGGTTGGTCTTTCTGCCCGACACGGTTTAGCTTACTTGGCATGTTTACCCCGTTGTGGGTCCCATATGACCTACCATCCGTGACCGCACGTTTCATGCTGAGTAGACGGGGTAATTGGCAAGGGTCGTTCACTGTTCGTCATCATTTGGTGAAATTAAATAGGATTTCCTGCGAATCATGGTCTAGCTTCGTTTGCGTGCAATACTCATCTCTCATCTCAAAGCTATCGCTGGACACGCGTCTGGAAGAGGGCAATTTGGAAGAAGGGCCGATTCACAGCTCGTTGTTCGAGATGGTGTGTATGATCTTAAGTATATATATTGAACGTGCATCATGTGGTTCAATCGTCGAGCGTTTGCTGTCGGAGTTGGTTGCTGGTTGTCGGTGTGAGGTCAGCCCTCATTGAGGTGATGATTTCCCTGCTTCACTCTTGATGTGAACACTCGGACTTATTCTTCCTCACTCTGGTAATCTGCTAGAAGTCAGATGTTGCATACGCTTCTAATACTGATGCAATGTTAGATCTCTCCTTCGACCCACACTTTCTCAGCCTTCGACTGTCTATGGACTGACACTCTCAACCGGTATCCGTCCGATCCACGCCCACCCTTCTCATCTGATCTCAAACCCTCACCTCAAACTTTTCAATATCTAAAATCTCCACCATGACTTGTCCCCTAAAACCCCAGTGCTCATTATGCTACTGCGTAGCTCACGTTCACTCCGTCCCATCCCACCTCCCATCCCAATCTTCCAGCAACCATTCCCTTCATCAACCCCCCCTAATAAAGCCAGGACCATCCCAATCCCCAGAATATAGATTCAAGACTCATCCACCCACCCAACAAAGCGTATAAAAAGATCCACACCAATCCTCTCTCCTATACCCTCTCATCACAACCCTTTAGTCCACACTACCCAATATTAAAACATACCCTCACCATCCCACCCCCATCCCAACCCCTATCTTCGTGCCGTCTAACCAAAATCTCACAACCTCATCATCCACAATACGCATTTTCAACCACAACCCCAAAAACCCCCGTTCCGTAGCTGCTTTCGTAAGCCGTGTGAACGTAGAGTGAGACCACGTGCGTTACGGTCCTAGAGGAGGGGTGCTGCAGGATTGATGTAGCAGCTTTTTTGAGTGGGGTTTGGGTAATGTTGGTGCGGTTTTATAGTGGCGGTTGGGGGTGGGCTGTGTTGTGGGCAGAAGGGGGGGATGGGGTATGTGGATGGGTGAAGTGCAAGGCAAATGCATGCTCGGGAGGACGATATGGATGATGCGGGCGCAACTGTTGTCACTGATGGAGCCGCAGTATATGCTCCGATAGCACTGCAGTACAACATAGCACTCGTATCTTCAGGCTGATCTTCTTTATCAGAGGCTCTGACAGTGACTTAATCAAATTCATGCGTTCAATACCTCGGGCTGTCAATGCTTGAATCTAGATCTTATATTTCATGAGGCTTCTAATCCCCAGCTAACAATTGTCTAGATGTTACACTATTCAAACATCCATATGAGAGAAACCATAGCTCGGATGATGACCAAGGATCTCATGACATCGATCTGAAATTTTGTCAATGCTTTCCCCACTATTATTTAGCCAATTCACCTAGATCAGAAGTCGTTTGTCGTTCCGACAACTCAATCGGCATTCCGAGAAGACTCGGAAGCTGCTAAATCGCATCCTTGCCGCCGCGGCTAATCTTGAATCGCAGAGCAACGTAGTACAGCACGATTCCACCCAACACCATTGCATCCATGAAGGCTCCCCGGATGGGTCTCCGGAACTGCAAGACCCCGGGCCATAGTCAGGAAATCGAAATTTAAGTGCAAGCTAAGGCACAATCTCTCGTGCCGCAAGACGGCTCGGTAGGACGACAATTGGAATCGTAAATGTCCGCATGGGGCTGGAATGGATACCGAACTTGGCGATGCGATAGTCGGTATAACCTTCGAAATAAGACACCTTAAGCGTCGATAAGATCGCCACATGTATCTAAATGCTCGCCTGAGCTATATTTCCAGTCGAGAAATTGGGTTTATTGCCGCTGATCATAAGATTCAAATGGAAAGTACTAAGGGAAAAGGTCAAACACTCACCCTTTAATCGACGACAGGTACATAAAGAGTTGATCTTTGGAACTTTCCAGAGGTGGACCGACAACGAAACCGAATTGTAGAATGATTCGGTATCCTGTAGATGACATCACGCAACTCCGGCTGTAGATTCATAAGCCTAGTACATAAAGCCTAATTCTCTCGTCCCCTTGGAGCACAGGAGTGTTCTCGATGGACGTACAAGTAACAAATCGATTCGGAACTGAAAGGAAAGACTATGGAGACCATCAGCTCATCGATGCTCGTCTATGAGATGTCATGCAGACCTTACTCATATGACAATCTTGGCAGTAGCCCAACCTTGATCACAAGCCAGGCAGCATTGCGCGCTATGCCGGCTTCAACATTGATGCCCTTGGTCTCTTCAAGTCTTGACCTTCTGCTGTATCCTGGTCTTACTCGATGTGGCTTGGACCCAGGCGTGCATCACGTTATAATCTCATCGTCTGACAGGGCTAAATCTTCAGGATCGTCACCATCTCTGGTGCTGCTCCTGCGGAGCTTCGAGCCAGATGAGTGCTTATTCGAGAAAGAAGGCCTGACGGGATGTGGTCCCGTCTCATTCTTTTGCTCAATGAAATCGGCATGCCAAGCAGCTGGCGAATCTTTTTTCGCTGCCGCATCCAGAACGTCCAGGAAGCCCTGCGCCTCCCTGGTAAGCTCCTTCCTCATACGCTGCGCGTTTTCATCTCCTTCTATATCCACAGCGTCAGACTTCATCAGTATCTGCGTTAGTATCGTCTCGCTGATCTTGTTATATTCAAAGTCTCTCTGCTTAGTCTCATCGGGCGTGTCGGAGATGAATTCGAGGCCTTGCGGGACAAGTTCAGTGCGAAATTTATTGGCTAGAAACTCCAATTCTTCGTAAGGTGTCCGTTTTATCACGCAGAGCACTTCGCTCCGAAGCGTCAGACCCTCTTCTCGGCATGCCCGGGTATCATACTTGAGGCTCTTTCCCCTGTAAACTAAGGATACCCTGCTAGCGTCTTCAACTCCAAATTCTTTGGCTGCTTGTTGCCGAAGATCCCCAACCAGTAGCGATCCGTCCGCGATTGAGGACGGAGGGAATTTGAATATGTACGTTGAGCCTTTGTGCTTCAAAATCAGAACATCAGGATCATCACGACCTTGCTTGTCGGCCAAATCTCCCTCAAGTTTGCTTTGATCCTTGGTGACAGCTTTTTCGGATGGCCCAGGGGCTCTCAAAATTGGGTCTGCATGAGGTACTTCGCCAGACCTTTTACGCGGACGGTGCTTTCGATGATGTGCTTCTGTAGCTTATAGGTTAGCCTTCCTCCTCAGAGAAGGAAACCTGTTACAGATGAAGAATCCACTATTGAAAGCTTGCAAAGAATGTTCTAACACATTCCATCGGGGCGTGAGGATAGAAACTAGTAGAGCATCACGTACTAGTACTGTGACCCTGTTCAGCTCGGCGTTTCGCTCGCCAGGCTCTTCTTGACATCTCTGCTCTAAAGCTTGGATTTGAGTCTAAGAGCTCCGGTGGTTCTTCAAATGGAGGTGTATCTTTGTCGTCATCGCTCTGACCATTACCACCTGGGTCTTGCGCGCTCGCTTTCGTTGAAGCAGATACTTCCCTGATGTAGCTCGTTTCACGGTGTCTCTGTAGACCTGGTCTTGTGAACGCCCACTGATCCTCGGTGCGCTCCTCTTTGGGCCACGAATCCGAAAGAAGACGGTCAACTGCCCTTTGTGCTGTTTTGAGGGATCGCCCTATTGATTCCCATTCAGTCACAGCATGGATAGATGAAAAAGCGATTGCTGTAAGGGATGGATCACTCGCAGGACAAAGCTATAGAAGAACTTGCTTACTTTTTGGTAAACTCATCGCCGTCCATCTGGGCCGTATTTCAGCATCTTTGATGACTTTGGCAAGAACGTTGGTGTCAATCGACGAAGTTTTAAGAACCTCCGCTAGTAAGAAACGCTGGAAGCACAGACTCATCAGCCGTGCTCGCGCCAGAGAGAACCGATAAAGTAGAGCTATGTTAGAAATGGTGGCTGACGAATGCTAAACTTCTAAACCTACATTTTCTTCTTCGTCCAGCGGCTTTTCATCTAGAGTATCCACTGAGTCGACACTTTCCCAGCCTAGTGCGTCTGTTGTAGAGTCTCTTGTAATGTCCCTAGAGGTAAGCTGCTCTGTGCGAGCGGCCATGACATCTTGCAAGGTTGGTAGTCTCACGTGCTCAGCCCTCATGACACGGCAGATATCTTGACCGATCTCGAAAGCGGGGATAACGTACTCCTCGCACAAAGCGGTACTTCCGGCCACGACGATGCCATATACATCTCCGGTCACGGCATCCACGACCCATGATCCAGAGTCGCCGGATGAAAGGCTTTCCTCTACCTGAATAGACCATACATGTCGATACCTGTCATCTTTGCCAAGCTTGATGGAGCAATCAGAGCCTGTACCGAGACCGGGGACAACCCCTCTCTTCGTTGCTACCAGGACTTTGCCAAGCGGCGGACTTGACTTGATCTGTTTGAAGAGGAGATACTCCAAGCCGTCGTCACCCCTCAGCTCCATTGGTAGATTGGCTCCATTTAGCGAGAAATCGCCCCAATCACCAAGGTCACACAAAGCCCAATCGAGTCCGTTAGCGCTCAATAATCGTGACTTGGCCGTGATCTGAAAAGCCTCTCCGCGTGACGACTCGTAAGTGTGTTTATTGGTTGGGTTTCTCTTCCTCGTTCGCTGTATTCGTTGCTCCTTAGCCTTCTGGATCACATTCGAGTTCAAGACGCTGTCATTTTCATCGGCGTCGTCAGAATCCTCGTTGGCCCAATCACTACCGCAGAGTTGAACTGTCGTTTCCATTTCCCCAAGCATCTGTTGTTCGAGATCTTGGCCCTCCCCAGTAAATGCATGTGCCGCTGTCAAGCCAAAACATATATCGTCAACCATGAGAAAGCCGCCAAGGGTGGTAGATCTGCCGGAGTGAGGAACAATAATCTCTTCGGCTCCGAATCGAAGTGGTAGCTCGTCATCGTCTGAGCTGTCCAAATCGTACGGCACTAGCTTCCTCTCCTCCGAAGTTCTTGTAGAACCGAACTTCACCCTGGACTCGTCTTGCCTTCCGTGCTCTCGCTTCTTCCTCTCCTTCAATTTCTCCTGATAGTCTTCGATATCTGCTCCCAGGGTCCGCTCTATTTCCCGGAGGTCACTCTCTTTTCGTGCTCCATCCTGACTGTGGTCTGATTTCTGGTCCATTGGCGGCCGTTCCTTAGTGTAGAAAGGCGATGGTGATCCCTCTGAATATTCGTTCGCTTGCACTTCTTGTCCAGGATGCTGGTTTCCGTGTTGTAGAGCGGAGGACGCTGGCTTGGGACGCACTTCCACATCATGCCGTTCGCGTGCTGAGTCCTCTTTATCTTCAACGTGTAGTGACCTGTCGGTGTCCCTTCCATTTCGATGAGATCTCGTGGATGACCCTCCACCGAGGATCGAGCTTGATGACATATTAGCGGGCTGAACGTTGGTCTGCGGCCCAATGCTACCCTCTCCCGCACCGGTCTGACGACTAGTACCGGGATTGTCAAGAAAGCAGTCGTCTATACGAGCATCTTCTCCTCTAGGTTCCGTCCGAAGCTTCAAATCGCAGAACGGTATACCTTTCAAGGCAAACTTTGCAGCCTTCAAGACACCATGCTGTGAGATGGCCCTCATAGTCCTCTTCAGAATTGTCGTCTGATCGCATGATATGATGACCGTAGGTTGGGCATATGACCTGCCATAACCCATCATCCAGCAATGTTGAAGCGTTGCAGTACCCCGGATGCTCCGTCCCTTGTAGATCTCTCCTTCGTTCTCCCGCATCACTTCTCCCACTCGATCTCGAAGATCCTGATGCCATTTCTGCAGCGCCAACCCGGCTAATATCCATCTATGCCGGCCATTGAGATCGCTTAGCTGGTCGCCAAAGGAATCCTCAAATTCGGGGCCCGTGGGCTCACCAGCTGCGAGGGCTGTCCTGTGTTTGAGAGCACTGAGCTTGTCACGGATGCCGAGCTTGTGCTCTTTCGAGGTTATGGAGGCCAAATCTGAGGCCATATCGAGGTACAGGTCCTACGTTGGCTGAGGAGGTAAATGCTAAAGTGGAGTTGGTTCGCAATCTGCCTAGGCACTTCGACCTTCATAGCTCAGCCACCCCTAGCCCAGAGGTGATGAACAATAGTGAGCAAGTTGAAAGATACTCGGCCGAGACCACACCGCGAAGGCTTCCAGGCAAACAGCCTTGCACACATTCAACTTTTGACCGTTGCGCTATCGGGGCGTCTCTGGCGCTTGGGTATTTATCGCACTCTACTAGTACATTAGTAGCGTGTGGCGCAGATGGATTTCGCGGCTGCAGCGTTCCTGGGACTGAGGGAGCCCGACTTTCATGTTTCAATATCGCACGAGCGGCGCTAACATTGATCGCGGAGGGAGCGAATATAAGTATGCCAATTCAACGTGACGGACCAGAAGTCCACAAGTTGCTTCTCTCCGAAGACCCAGAAGATGCCTTGGACCCAAGATTGCAAGAGCATATTATAGCCTCCCTATGGTCATCTCCTGACTTCGTCAACTCCTCTGCCTACTTTCAGTATTTCCAAAACGAATGTTTGGCTTGGAGACTAAGCGGCAGCGCCGTTGCGATCGTAAGCGATCCTCCACAATCACTCTTTCCCTGCTCTAGCAGTGTAGTTCGTTGTGAGACATGTCTCAGGGATAGCGATTCTTCAGATCGATTCCTTCAATTATAGTATTGGTCTCGAAGAGTGAAACGCTGACTTCGAGAGCTCGCAGCAAACGTACCAAGACTTTCTAAATCTAGTAGAGCATCTAAAGCTCTTCCATCACGAAAAGCTCGCCTCATCTGCTGTCCTTGACTTCTTTCCAAAGCCACAATCTACCCACGAGAAGGAATCACCTTTCACGCAGGACTATACTCTGGAACATTTACGACTGCCACTGAGACACCGCCTCTCGTATTGTGATCCAGTGTCTGCGAAGAATTCGATCTTTCTCGCCGTCCGTTTATGGCTTATGCTTAATGTCACTTCTTCTAATATTCATCCATTTACCCCCGGAAGGACTAGCCTAGAATGGACGGACGACCAAAGCCTCGACACTTTCATCGACTCCTGCTTTCCCCTCTCCGACTATACACCAGCCAGGTTGTCACAATGGCCATACTGCCTAAATGCTTACAATCTGGAACGTGTTGGCGGATTTGTAATCGTCTGGACAGATCATCTGGCCGACCACCTTTATCTGAACGAAGATCTTGGCCACATCCACGTCTACCATCATGTGCACGTTCTGCGTGGCATTCTACACACCAAATCAGAAGACCGGATGCTTCCCGAGCAACTGGTACTCGAAACGTTGCAAACACTGACTCTCCTCATCCCCCGGTCCAACGTCGACTGCAAAAGATGGTTCACTAAACATGCTGAAAGTATTGATGCAGCGGCGGGTGACGTCGAGCCCCTGCGTTGGGCACGATTACCGGAGAAGTACAAATATTGGGGCCAACGTTTGGAAACTATCAGATTGGCATTTGACGAGTCGGAACCTAAGAACCTTGGCCAGTGGTGGCACGATCGACGAAGTAAGGTGCAGTGGTACACATTCTGGGTTGCGATCCTGGTCCTTGTCTTGACGATTATCTTTGGCTTAATCCAATCTGTCACTGGTGTCATGCAAGTCTACTACGCTGCTCATGCAGTGCCGTCAGGTTAAACAATTTCAATTGGTATTGCGGAATTAGCTTCCAGCTTTGTCCAGGCTTGAAATATGTGGGACCGCGGTAGCCATAGGCGCTGCGCCTCAGGAAATACGCTGGGCTGTTGGATATTCCACAACGCCTCCACGAAGATCTCTTTAACATGTACTGAGCTTGGCACTCAGCCCCCTGATCACCTGATAGGTGGCTGTGGAAGGGATCGAAGGAGGTTGGGATGTAGTCCATGCATCGAGGCGTAAGAGCCGGGTTAGAAATGGAGTCGGCGAGAGTGCATCTGAACCGCAAGGGGTGTTGATGATTGAGATTCAAGTCTTGGGACTCACCGAAACCAACATGCTGAGAAGCTTGTAAGGCCCACAAACAGTAGTCGGCCTCATCAGCTATAGAGCCCGAGAACTAGGCTTCCCGCTATGGCCGACTCTACTGAAAGTATGCACTGTGGAAATGCACACAAGCTCAAGGAATGAGTGTTGTCTCATATCGAATCTCAATAATCGCTCTACTACCGAGCGACATGAACAATACCCCGAGTTTTAGCTTAAGCCTCGATCGAAGACGCAGCTGTGGAACTGGACTCCCTTCATTTCCTTCGAACGCTTCGCAGCCAGACCACTCATCTCTCCCCAAATTTTCCAATCCAAATTCGCGAGAGCTATCCGATGTCCTGCCAACTTCGGCACGCGTCTTTGACAGGCCTTGGCAGTTGACAGGCCTTGGCAGAAACCCATGATACGAGTGCCTTGCCAGGATATGGGATAGCCTACAGACCAAAACAAGAAGCATCCTCCCCACGATGCGATCGATTTACAAGCCACCGCAGGATGGCCCCAGCAGTGTCAACCTCAGTATCCGCAGAGCTTCCATTATGTATCAGCCAGCACAAATCCTGCCGTCCTCTCCAAACCCGTCCATGCGCCCGGAAAACCTTCGCCAAGAGGTTGTTTCTCCCTCAATTACCACGACGCTGGGCTCCTGAAGTAAGCATCAAAAATCGTCCTAAAGATAACGTTGAGCGATCCCATATCATTACACAGAATCTAAGATATGCCGCCAGTATCGAATCAAACCATAAAGAACGAGAGCTCCCTCTACTCATTCATCTCCTCTCATCTCACAGAGGACCCCAACTCCAACGCTACAACATAAGCCACCCACTTCGTCGAAATGCACAATAGCCGGATCTATTGCCCACCTCTCGTAACGCTCAAAGAGTGGGTCACCATACAAATTGGCTACAAACGATACCACCTCCCCCCTCCAACCTCCTACCTCACTCCCTCCCAGCACTGCCTGACTCCCACCCACCATACCCCCCCAATCACACCTGC
>JAABUL010003807.1_pt1 | contig 21502 bp, 2 predicted proteins | sample 5559151 | NCBI WGS metagenome assembly JAABUL01 (sample SAMN10711876, study PRJNA513368) | rock metagenome | isolation source: Antarctica rocks | place: Antarctica: Victoria Land, Pudding Butte sud | reverse complement strand
GTTTTGTATATCTAGTGTATTTGCAATCTAACGTTTAGCTCTTATTTTGTTAATTTCGATAATAATCTTCTTAAGAGCTATTGTTCGTTAAGTAATTGTAAGTGTTGAAGCATTTATAGCTGTTATTCGAGAGTAGATCTCGAAGATTAGTAGAATAGAAATTAGATCATCTAATTTTGTTGTATTGTTAAGAGCTTTAAATAACATTTAAAGAGCTAAATTCTTGTCAATTTCAAAAACTTCGTCAATAATTATCTTGTATATTCGACAAAGTAAGTTGTAATATTGTTTAACTAATCTTATTAAGTTATAAGCTTTAATCGAAATAAATTTTGTTATTGTTTTTAAATTAATAATATATTAATAAAACTTATTGTTAACAAAGTTCTTGTCAACGTTGTATACTATTAAATTAGAAAGATCTAAATATATATTAATTTAATAATTGCGTAATATATTTTATATATATTGTGCTAATATATTCTATAGTTATTTATCAATCTAATAACGAGTAACTTGATCGACAATATAAAATAATAACTTGTTATTAATATATATAACGTCAACAACTATATAGTAGTTAAAGTTTATATCTTTCTTTAATATAAACTTGAATCTATTAGATACTTTGTTGTGTTTTTAATATTAATAATAGTACTTAATAATATATCTTAGTATCTTAGTACTATTATTATGTTCAACTCTTTCTAGTAATTATTTAAATTGTTTTACTAAAAAATGCTTGAAACAACAAGATAATTGTTGTAGTTTCGAGTTATTAAGATAACAAGAATTGAAGTTAAATAATTGAGCAAAAAATAATTGAAGTAACGTATTTTAAAGTAGAAAGAAATAATTAAAATATTGTACAATTAATACAATTTTATTAAGTAAAATTAAAATATTAATAATGTTATTGTAGTAAATTTTATAATAATTTATGTTAGCTAAATATAGTAGAAACAATATATTTGTTAAAACAACGTAAAATTTAATAAGCTCAATAAGTATAAAAATCTAAATAAAATTAACTAAAAAGATAAATTCTATATTAAATTAAATATTAACTAGTCTTTTTGTTAACTTATTAAGTTGCAAATTGATATTAATCGCTTATAATACAAAAAACTGTTTATACTCTATTGTTAATTGTTTAAAAACTTTTGTATCAATTATAATTCTTATAAATTTAATAATAATATAGCAAAGAATAACTCTATACTTGTATGCAAATAAATTAACTTTCTAACAAAGCTTAATAAACGAGATTGTAGTTAATATATATTAATAGACTTTATTAATTAGTTTTGTTATTGTTAATATAATATTAATAATATTAATTTTGTTAAAAAAAGTAACAAACAAAACTTGATTTATTTAAAACTTCGACTTAAACTTAATATTTTTTTTGTTAATACTAATTATTAAAGCATTAAATGCTTTATTTAAATTAAAATTGCTATTCAAATTATAATCTTTCTTTGCTGCAATATATTGTTTGATTTTTTAAGAAAATTAAGAAGAATTTTTTGTTTATAAAGAGAATTTAACTTTAAATTTAATCTTTGCTTTTTCTTGTTTTCTATTTGTATATTTTTATAAACAACAATTTTTCTTGTTGCAAACAAAATATTGTTTTGAAGTTTATATGTTTTTTTGCTTAAGATATAACTTCTTGTCTTAATAATATTAACAATTTGTATAATAAATTTAAGTAAAAATTAAGTTCTCTTTCTTAAAAATTATTATTAAGAATTGAATTTTGTTAATTAATAATTTAATTTTTAAAGATAAGTTTGTTATTGTATATTTGCAAACTTAAATTTTTTAATAACTAGTAATTAACTTATTATAAAGAAAGATATTATTGTAAAAAAAAATTAAAAATTATATTGTAGTTGTTGCAATTATACAATTAGTAGTTAAATATATTTACTTATTAATTTTCTTGTATTTTTAACAATAATACTTGAAAGAATTATTTTATTTTATTTATTTAAATTCTTTTGTTAAAAGTTAAAATCTTTAAAGAAATTTCAAATATATTTAATAATTTTGTTAAAATTATAGTTGCATATATAAGAAGCGTTTATATTGTAAAACTAAATTAGAGTCATATCTTTAAATATTATAGAAAAAACTTTAAATCAAACTTCTTCTAAAACATCTACTTAATTATATATATTATAAAAAACAGTTATCTTTTAACTAAGACTCTTATTTATACAATTGTATTTTAATTTATTAATATATAATTTAACTAAATTAACTAACTTTTTTTTGTAATTTAATATTGTTATATTAAATTATAAAGCAATAAAAATAACTTAAAAAATAACTAAGTTTGTTAAAAATACTTAAGTAATCGAAATTTTATATTGAGACTAAGACTTCTATAACTTTAATAAATTTTTGTATTAAAACTAAAATTGTTGCAATTGTAAATTTAATACAATAATTAAAACTATATTAAATATCTTGTTTAATAATAATTTAAAAACAAAAAAAATATCTTTATTAACTAGAAGTTAAAATTCTTTAATAGTTTATTTATGCTAATTTTCTTTCTAAGTATATTAATATAATAAGATAACAATAGTAATCTTTTTATTATTCGAAATTATATATATATCTTAACTTAATAGATAATTCTTTAAGTTTTAAAACTTTTGTATTAAAAACAAATTAAATATTATTGTAATAAATAAATTAAAATTCTTTTAAAAGCACTTTTAAAGATTTAAATCTTTAATTGTTTTGTATTTTAAATATTTTTAATTTATATATTCTTTAACGCTTTTTTTAATTGTGTTTTTATCGATTGTTATTTTGTCTTCTTATTTCTCTTCTAGTTTCTTGTATTCTTCGCGAGTATAATTAATAATTATTTTAACAATAACTTAAAAAAATAAATAGATAAGTAGATAAAATAAATAAAATAAATAAGATAAATAAGATAAATAAGTAAATAAGTAAATAAATAAGTTGATTTGTTTTAATACGCTTGAAATATCAACTAATTAGTGTTAATACACTTACTACTACTTACGTAGTTACAATAATAATAAATAATAAATAGTAACTAGTAACTAATAAATCGAATTTATAATTACGTAACAAAGACTTCAATATCTAGTATTAAGATTTGCTTATATAATTGTTTATTTATCGAGAAAGAAAGATAGTAAGAGTTAGAAAAGATAATTATATATTTGTTAAACAAGCATGTAATTATTAAGCTCTTATATTAATCTTAATTTTAATCTTAACTTTAATCTTAATTCTATAATATTATTAACAAATATATTATCTTTTTATAATTTTTATTAAATTTTTATATTAGTTTAAATTTAAGTTTATTATATAAGCTTAATTATAAAAATTCTTAATTTAACTTTTAATTAAATTAAAATTTTAATTTATTTTTATTATTTATTTTTTTAATTTTAATTTTAATATTAATATTAATAATTACTTTTTTCTTTTTTCTTTTAGATTTTTAATAATGCATAAAATCTTTTTTATTATATAAAAAATAATCTTAAAATATAAATTTATTAACTTCTTTAAATTAAACTTAAATTATAAATTTTGTAATTTATAAGTTTTTATCTTTTATTAATATTTTTTAAACTCTTATTATATTTCTTTAATTATTTAAAATTATATTTATTTTATTAATTTATATTATACATTTTTAATTCTTAATTAAAGAATTAATATACTTAATTATAAAGTTTAATATAAATATGCAATTACAGTTGTTTAATATTTAACTTTAATTAATAAAAGAGAAAATGTTTTGATTATTCTCTTGCACTTTTAATTTTTTACGTAAATAAATATATAATTTAATGTTAAATAAAGAAGATAAGTTTAAGTTCTTTTAATATATTAGTATAATTAACAAGTTGTTACTTTTTTAAATATTGTAGTTATAACTTTTACAATAAGATTTCTATTTTATTTAATATTTTTTTATTAATTACTCAATAATTTGTTAATATAACAAAGAAATATTTTAATATATTAATACAATTAATAATTATAAATTTCTCGATTACTTGTAGTTACAACTTTTAAACTTTTTATTTAAGTTATTTAATATTAAATATTTTTTTATTTTTTATTAATATTAATATATTATTAATATTCTTTGTAAATCGATTGTAATTGTTAAAAAGAATATTGTTACGTAAATAAAAACTTTATATAATTAATTTTTCTACTTATACAATATTTTAATTTTGTACAAGTTATATTAAATTAAAATCTTTAAACTTTTTTAACTTTTATTCAAAAATAGAAATAGAAAATTTGTAATCGACATTATATATAAATAAGTCCTGTTGTCAATTAAATATAATTAAATATAAATATAAATAAAGTATATAATTAAATATATAATTAAATTAATATATAATATAAATTAATATTATAAACAAATATAAGATTTAATTTATAATATAAAATTAAATTAACAAATAATTAATATTAATAATTTAATATTAAAATAATAATTAATAATTATTTTTATATATAAAAGATTGATTAAAAGAATAAATATTATTTTAAGAAAGTTAGTTTCAGTTATTTAAAACAATAAAAGTAATGTATTAAAATAAGTATAAATATAAATAAATTTATAAAAGAGATTTTGTTAAATTTAGAAATTTTTAAAATTAAACAAATACTTACTTAATAAAGAGTTAATAAATAAAGTTATAATGTTAAATTTATTATTATAATAAACTATTATATATATATTATAAACTAAATGTAGTTTAATATAATATTATAAGTTAAAAATTGTTAATTTTAAAACTTAATATTATGTTTATTTAGTATTATTCTTTATTTTTAAATCTTGTTCTTAGTAATTATATTAAATCTTTGAAGTTTTTTAACAAAAGCATAATAGTTTGTTTTATAATATTTAATATTAATCGACAACAAGACTTATTTATATATAATATTAACTACAAATCTTTTGTTTCTATTTTTGAATAAAAGTTAAAAGAGTTTAAAAATCTTAATTTAATATAGTTTGTATAAAGTTAAAATGTTGCGTAAATAGAAAAATTAATTATGCAAAGTTTTTATTTATGCAACAATACTTTCTTTAATAGTTACAATCGATTTACAAAGAGAATTAATAACATGTTAATATTAATAAGAAATAAAAAGATATTTAATATTAAACAATTTAAATAAAGAGTTTAAAAGTTGTAACTACAAGTAATCGAGAGATTTGCAATTGTTAATTGCGTCGATATATTAAAATACTTCTTTATTATATCGACAAATTATCGAATAATTAATAAAAAGATATTAAATAAAATAGAAATCTTATTGTAAAAGCTGTAACTATAGTGTTTGAAAAAGTAGTAATTTGTTAATTATATTAATATATTAAGAAAGCTTAAACTTATCTTCTTTATTTAATGTTAAATTATATATTTATCTACGTAAAAAATCGAGAACACAAAAGAATAATTAAAACATTTTCTTTTTTATTAATTAAAATTAAACATTAAACAATTGTAATTATATATTTATATTAACAATTTATTTAATATTTATGTAACACAAGTTAAATTAAGAGAAAAAAATAAGTTTTAATACAATTATTATTATTTTATTATTGTATACATTTCTCTTTTAACATATATTTTTCTATTAAATAAATAACAATTATTAAGCGAGAAAATATAATTTTTAATAGTACAATTATAAACATCACAAATGTAATAAGTTATAATTATTAAATTTGAAACATTGTTGTATAAAATTTTATTAATAAAGAATAGAACAAAAATAATACAATATAATTAAACAATATAAATACTTTTATCAAGAGTTTATTAATTACGCGCTAAATAAAAGTTATAAATTAACTTATTTAATATATTATCTTAAAACTAACAAAGTTCAATAATAATAAGTTATTGTATTGTCGAAGCAATTTTATTTCTTAGAAAGTTTTTATTTATATAAATAATATAATTTTCCTTATAAATTGATAATCGATATTACAAGAATATAAGAATTTAAATTAAAATAATGTTTAATGTTAATAATATATATTGTTATCTTTATTTTATTAACTATTAATTAAAGAAATTATTGTAGAAATTAATAAAAGTTAAAGATAAAAAACTAGTAACTTTATTCTTAAATTAAAAAGAATTAAATAATAATTTTATTTAATAGTAGTAAAGTTTTAACTATATATATATAAATATATTATATTCTTCTTTTAAAAGTATTTCTTTTAATTTCTTTATATTAAATTTATAAAATTAAAGTTCTCTTCTATTAATATATGTTCTTATATATCTTTATTTATAAAGTTAAGAATCTTTTCTATTTTATTATAAAGAACTTTAACTTGTTTTTAAAAATTATATAAATTCAAGAATATAAGAAATATAAGAATAAGTTATTATTAAATAAATAAATAAAGATAATAAAGAATAATAAATTTCTTATAGTTAATGTTTTAGAAAACTATACTAATATTAACTAGTTTATATATTAATTTATTACGACAAATAAAAACGAATTACGTTATATAAATACTAGCACTAAGTCGACTAAATATCTTTACATAAAAAACAATCTTCTCAAAAACAAGACAAGTTTATTTAACAATAATAAGATTAGAAATTGCATTCAAAGCATCAATTTAATATTGACAAAACAAAGAAGAAACATTGTTAGACAAAGAGCGCAAACTAGAAATACTTTAAAATTAGATTTTGCGTTACATAATAAAAGTATTTAAAAAAACAAGTATCGAAACTTTAAAAGCAAAAATATATATAAGCTTATTATATATTTATTTAAATATATTACAAGATAAGATTATATTGCGAAGTCGAGTTATTAATTAAACGCAAAAAATCAAACAAGCATACAAACTTATATACGCTCGATTAACAAAAATCAATTAAATTATTTCTCGCTTATTTATCTTCAAAAAAACAATACTTTTGAATATTAATAGACAAGAAGATGCGAAGATATAGTTAAGACACAAACAACATCTTATAATTTTAACAAGCAACAATATTGCAATAACGCAATATTACAAAGATCAATAAAATTAACGATAAAACAAATATATAAAACGCGTTGCAAACATTAACGCAATCTTAACACAAAGATTATATCTAAGCAACAAGACAATAAAGATGCGTAATAATCTTTAGAAAGCAAAAAGCATTCTTGCAACTTATATTAGAATCGAATGTATAAATCTTAACGTTTATTTGCACTCTAGAAACATTTTAAATGTAAACAACTTACAATATAATTGCGAATATAATTATTAGACTACGAAGCATATACTTATACACTGCGCAAATTAAATATATTTGCGATCAACAATGCTACAAGACGTCAACTCTTCGAATTATCGAAAAATCGTCGCAATCGCGAAGAGTCTCAAGACAACTACAAAGATAATAATAAAAATAGAGCTTCTAAAGCAATTTAGAGTAACTAGTGTACTTATTCTCTAACGTGCGATTAACGCGAAAATATTTGGTACATAGTCTTAAAACTTATTGTATCGATTGCGCAAAGCAGTCGTATAAATAGCGAATAATTTTCTACTTTAGAGGGTTTTGTTCATTCGATACAAGTAGCATAACGTTCTTTATAAGTCGAATTAATCGATGTTACAAGAATGTAAAAATTTATTATTATTATATTAATTTATTAACTAAAAATATTATAAAGCTAAGAGTGTTCTAAGTAAACATATTAAAATATTTATATTAGAGAATCTAATTCACAAATTACTTATTAAATAAAAGTTGTACAACAAAATTATTAACAATATAAATGCACATAAATTTGAAGATATAATTATTAGATTAGCACCTAGTTATAGAGAAAAACTTGCTCTAATATAATCTAATTATTGTTTTGTTTCTATCTCTAGTCTAATATATAGTCGCAGATATCTATACTTAAAAATTTGGTTGATGCAAGTGTATGCGTCTTGGTTAATATATCATGCAAATCGCTAGTCAATGCACGAAATTACTTTAGAAGACAAAGCGCAAGATAGATCTAAAAATGCGAGATAAGTTTTATGCTAACTAGAATGCGAATTTGTATACAATATAGAATAAACACTTTTAATATTGATGGCAACCTCTACTATGCGATCGCAAAGAATAGCTATAATATTTGTTTCGAAATTAACAACAAATTTCACTTAAGAGTGCGAAGAGTAATATTTGATATTGTTTTATTGTGTAGACCTCCATTTTTGAAACGAGATAGAGAGAAAGATAACGAGAGAAGGAACAAAGGAGCATTTCGCACGAGCATTAGACATTATTGCTCTATAGAACGACATATCAAAGCTTAGCTTTTCGTTATCTTAGTCATTAAATTAAGTAAGCATATTTTACACTAACTATAATACTCCACCAGTCATCTTCTTAAATCGCCTATTGTTAAATACTCCAAAAACAAGCTATCGTTAATTACGACGTCTAGATCGTCGCGAAACTTCTTTGCCATAACTAGGCTTATCAAGCTATTCATCTCGAGATTCGCAAAGTTGGCGTCGTCGTTTAGCTTCGACGAGTCGAACGTCGTCTCTCTCGCTAGAAGAGCAATAGCTTTGGATGCTATGCTATCGCTATCAAGATCAATCGACGCCAACAAGACATTGCTATTGATAGTTATTAAGATTGGAATTAAGACAATAACTTTAGCAAATTTGAGAGCGACAAAGACTTGTAACTTCTTAGGGGCGACAACTAGCATACTTGCGATATGCTCTATTGTCGATTTGTTAATCAATGGGCGAAACGACTTTGCAAATGTGTGCTTATTAATTGTTGTTTTGGATGCGACAACAACTGCTACTTGTACGACGAGATTGTTGTTAGTGTTTGCCCCTTTCTTAGCGACATCTTGCGAGACAAAGAAGCGATTTATAAGCATGCGAAGATAGACTTTGAACTTGAAGCTCTTAACAACGTCAATAATCTTATTTTCTTGCAAACAATACACATTCTCTAAGAAGATGTTGGGGTTCTTCTCTATAAGAATTATCTTTATGTAGGATTGATACTTCTTACTCGCCATCAACTTCTTGGCAAATCACGTCGAACAACATCTCGACGTAATAGAAAACTTAGTTTGATTGTTTATTGCGTCTAAGACGTTCATGACAAAGCTCTCGAAATAATCTACGTTGTCGATTTAGTGCAACGAGACAATTCAACTATCTAATCTCTCGATTACTAGCTTCACTTTAACGTAGACCTCGAGCTTGTGCATTACAATCGATTGCATATCGCGATATTTGGGAGCGTAATCGACGAGACTATTATTAAAGAGACGATAGATTATAACGTTGAAGAACTTGTTTGTTACGCTTTGCGTAGCGAGATCTTGCAGTGCTTGGATGCGCTCTAGCACCAAGTGCGTGATCAAAATTTATGAGAAGAGTTATTTGATCGTTGTGTCAAAGTAGAGCTTGGTAGTTGCAAAAGATTCTTTGTTAATATTTCTATTAGATTTAATATTGTGCCACACAAGTTGAGTCGACGCGCCCAAGTTGATGTTGTCGATCGATAGAAACACTTGGATAAGCTAAGGTTTCGTAGTGTCTTTGTTGGCAATAAGACTCTTAATAACAACAAGATTGACAAGGTTAATCTTAAAGTTTGTCGCATCGAATCTCAACTTCTCAAACATATATTAATCTAGAGTTTCGACAATGTCGCAATAGATTAACTAATTTTCGATTATATAAATATGTATATATTCATGATATTCTTTAGGTAATTTAAATCTTAATTGTATACTTATTGATATTATCACTTTACAATTGTTTATCTTGTGTCCTTATGTTGCAACGTAAAGGTTAAGATATATTAGATTTAATTGCATAATTATATGCGTTGCTAAACTCTAAATATTCTTCTCGATAATATGCTATACACTTGTTGTTCGAGAGTTTACGAAAGACGCGTTTGCTAATTTAAGAAGCGTCTTCTTCGCGTCGTAGTAGATGTTGCCCTTAATAAGCGCCCAATTACTATTATACTAAATCTAGTAGATCTTGTCGTTTCACGCATAGGCGAGAAGATATAGGAGCAACAACGTCTTCTCAAAAGACTTGTAAAATGCGTCGAAATCGATCTTCAATTTTGCGCAATGCAACGAAGCGAGACTATTAGTTAAGATAATATAATTATTCTTATCTTTGCGCAACGATAGAACAATTGTAAAAACGATAAGAAGCGTAGTCTTGACGAAGTTGATGCACACTAAATAAGGTTCAATCTTGATTTAGATTATTGTGCTATTAAGTAAGAACATTTTAAGAGCGCTTTCGAGAACGCCTCGAAAGTCGATCGACTCTCGCGTAACGCGTCGAACATAATTGGCACTTAATGTTTTGTCGTTAAAGATAATCTTGCTTAGTAGTAAAGAAATGATAGGAATGTTTAGCTTTTAAAAGATAACGTTTGTACAAACAATCTCTTTAAAGGCATTCAAGATGGGGTCGATTTGTGCCAAGTAAAATGCGAAATTAATCTTTAAGTTGACGCACTTGATGCTAGCTTTTTGCAGGAAGTTCTTGACGAACTTAATGTTTTTAAGCGACGCGCTTAGAATTGTGTCTTTGGGTTCATTTATACACGCAAGTTTATACAAGTAAGCATTGCTATAGTTGTGACAACTTATTACGTCGCGAATCTCTTCGACGAATGCCTTGATTGTTAGCATCTTGTAATTGTCAACGATGCACTTACTTTTCAATAGAAGGGCTCTTTGTCCTACAAGAAAAATAGCATCGCTAGTCGAAAGCACTCTCGTCACGCAAAGAGCAACGTACTTACTCAAGCTATGTTCAATAACAATGTTTAGCTTTATCTTTAGAGATTCTTAGTACTTTGTAAGTGCGATTTCGATGTACACAAGCGCAAGCTAAGTTATTGTTGAGAAGTGCTTATAACTTTGCGCATAAGATTCGTTAATAACGAAAATAAACAATGGAAATCCTTGCCTCTAAGATATAAAGTCTAGCTTAAGGATCTCCTTTTAAAACTTTAGGCAATTGCGAAACAAATCTATGTTCGTCGAATAATGTAAGGCGTCCTAGCCAACAAAGGCAAAGACTATCGCCTAAATAATGGGCAAGTCAATAACTACTTCTTTAAAGATATCTTATAAGGGTTGAGACATTTAGGTGTAGATGCCTTAGTAGAAGTAAGACTTTCAACTCTTATTCTAGGAAGTCGCAAGAAAAGATATAAGTACGTGAAATGAGACATAATAAGAAGAGAATATATAAAGAAGTCTTTATTCTTATAGATAAATCTATTGAGAGGATTATCTTGAGTGCGTCGTTCTCGAGATAGTAAACAAACTTCTTTCGCAATTGTGTTAGATTTAAAGTTGCAATTGCTACTTGCTAATTGTGGTGCAATCTTTAAGCAATCGTTGTGTAAAGAAGATTGAGAAGTGACACATTATTTTGATCGAGGTACGCAATTAGACGCTCCAAATTTCCTTTTAGAGACGCCTTGCTCTTTGTTGATACAACAACAACGTGTGTAGAGCGAGAGTCAACGCTCTTAGACTTTCGAACTAGACTCTCTTCAAGAACAATATAAGTGTTTTCGTTAACGACGTCAAAGTTGTTAATAGCGACAATGCGCTTTTTGAATAAGTTACGTAGCCATTCTTGCTAGATATAAGAAATATAAATGTTTCTCTTGTTAAGATCTTTGAATTAAATAGGATTAAGACTATTTTTGATGTCTACATAGCGCGAAATTTGGTTCTTTTAAAATATAAGCAAGACTTTGATAAGCGTTGTTGTTCTAGCTATCGCCTCTTCGTGATCAACGTTAGCCTTAATAGTCTTAATAATCAAGAGTTGATCGACGCGATATCGTCGAGTGCTTGCGAGCAAAGCATACACCTTACAAACAAATTGTATCTCTTCTCTATCTTTAGCTTAAGTACTCGTATCGTGCATCTCGATATAGCTTATATCTAGAGAGTTAACGCTTGCGTTCTTGAGCATCGTTTTCGATAGAAAGATCTAGGCGCCAACATGGGAATGCGTGAGAGAAACTACTTTAGCCAAGTGATTAATAGTTGCACCAAGAATAACATTTATAATATTGTCGTTGTTAGCCTCGACGTCTTTTAGTTGTTTTAGAACGATCGACTCAATGCTATCTTTATAGTAGTAGCTATCGACCTTAGCGTCTTAAAACTTGCAAACGTTTAAGATTCGAAATAAAAAGTAGTCTAAACTAAGATTAACAAAGTTGTTCGAGTTTGTAAGAACGTTTAATTCTTCAACAATTATTGTGTTCGCATCGCCATTCTAGAGAGATGTATACGTCGTCTATTATACGCGTTAGCTAATTTAACTTAAATGCAAAAAATTAAATTTACAAGCTAGTAAAGCTATCTATTTGTAGAGTTGCTAGCCCTAATAAGCACGCGATATTCGTGTTGAAGCTTGGATCTAAAAATTTGAAGAAGTAGTTTATACAATTAGGATCAAATGCTCGATATCTATTCGAGACAAAGTAACTTCGAATCTCTTGTGCTATATTTATCTCGCGATAGTTATTGCTAGCTTGTGCGTAGAAGGTGTCAATACGATGCGCATCTATAAAGGTTGTCCAATTGCGTATTACGTCGACTTGCTCGAGAGCTTCGTAAATCGTTACTAGGGTCAATCGCTATATAGAATCGATTTGTTGCGCCTCGCAAGAAAACATGTTAAAGAAGAGCGCATTAAAGAGATCGAACTTGTTGATAAAGCAATCGTACAATATTAGAGTAATGTTTATGCGTTTTCTCGTAAGATCAAAGTGTGTCTCTATATCGAATTGATCGACCAAGATTGTACTATAAACATCTCGCCCTTCCTTTAGAATGAACCAAAACTTCTCTAAATTAGTTGCGTCGTTTAGCATTTGACATAACATACTAATAATGACAATCTTAATCTAGGTAGAGTCTCGTGACTTCAATTCTAATAAGGGTAATAAATTAGCGATCTACAACATAACGTTTATAGTTACTATGTCCACGTCGTAAAGCTTTGAACTTAGGGACAAGACAAGATCGCGAAGCGATATCGAGTTGCGAAAGATAAGCATTTGGCACTTCGAAGCTACGAAGGTTTTGACGCGACAAACGACACTATAAATTACCTAATGTTATTTGTTCGAATAAGTAAGAATCTCCCAAATAATGCCTTCGAACAACTTTGTGATCGAGAAGGTCTCGAATTTATTTTTGTTGCTTGTAAAGATAATAAGCAAATGTGAAATGTAACGAAAGTCTATCTTTAGTTCGATCAATAAGTTGGTTTGCATTACTTGGGCGACATAATGTTCGATATAGATATGTGGCGCATAACACAAATCTACAAATATTAGCAAGATTATCGACTTGCGATCGCAAAAGAAGACAACGTAACGAAACAACTATTAAAGTTGAACAAGAGAGTCGCTTATAGTAATCGACTTGAATAAGCTTTGATTAATAACACTAATATACACTTAACTACTTTTGAGTAGATGTAGTTCGCGATAAAAGGCATTTAGCTTCTTGTGAACTTCGACGACAATAATATTGGGCAACACATAGATTCACGACTCGAGCGATTCGTCGTCGACGAGAAAGCGCGACTAGAAGTTCTACGATATTTAATGTATTATGACGCTTATTTAAAAAGCCATGCGTACGATCTATGTTGCGAGCAAAGATATATTAGTTAATATTAAGAAGATGGCGACGATCGTGATTGCAAACAAATTAGTATCTAGACTTGTAAAAATTGAGTTCTTTCGCTAGAGAATATACGAGTTGTTCGCAAGATTCTTTTCAAAGTAATTGCTTAAAAGATTAACAACTCTCTTCTATTTGTTAAGTCTAAGAAATATTGTCAATGCAATGTCTTTACTCACTCAATAAATGTTGCTAGTTGCAAAACGCACAATAGCGACTTACTTATCAATTTCCTCAACGAGTCTTGGCGCAACATGGTCTCGTCCCCAAGATGCAAGACGCTCTAAAAGGGGGACACTAGCAATCTAAGATAACTAGAGAGTTGACGCATTTCGTCGCGAACAACTAAGATAATCTCGTCAATAAATCGAACTACGATCAAATATCGACGATTCTTGTTGTAGAGATGCAATTTGCGAAGAAGCTATGACAATATTATTGAAACACAAGCAAAGATAATTATATATGTTGTATATAAAAAAGATGCGTTTGTTCGCAACGAATTTAACATTGCAAAAAATAATTTATTTCAAGTTCGCGTTGTAAAGTTCGATCGCAATTATTAATTAAAGCCTCAAATTATATTACGTGCTTAATTAAAGCGTTAGATTATATTACGTGCTATTGCTTTGTGTTCGAATTGTTATTAATTTATTTTATAGTTATATATTACGCATAAAGTGTATATAGATAACGACATCTTTCAACTCAATAAATGTTATAATAAACTTATTATTATATAATTATATTGCTTTTATTTTAATGCAAATGTTGTTATATTGCTTGTTCGACTAACTTTAATATTAAATTATTAAATTATTGTTAATCAACAACTTAAGATTTATTTAACGCGTTAAATTAGATCAATTATAAGAAATTGTAAATCTTTTACAATTATTATTATTATTCGATTATTTTATTACATTCTCGTTCTATATAATTATAAATGTATAGTTATATTTTATTACGTATTATGTTTTTTCGCTTGTAACAAATTACGTACTTACGATAAACAATTCTCGAAATCGATTTCGTAAAATCGAAGAAGAGAAACAAATTAATCGAAACGCTTAACAACAACGTTATTAGAAGCAAAACGCGTATATTATTAATATTAGATATGTCGTCGCAAAAGTTATTAAACAAACTGCATCTTATCGCGAGTCGTTAGTTTTTATAAATAAATTATAAACAAAAGTTCGAGATTTCGTTTCGAGTGCATTAATAGCGATTGTTACGATTATTCGAAGCATTGTTAACGATAAAGCTATAATTAACAAGTAATTTAACATTATTTTGCAAAATTTAACGCAATTGAATTTTTAACAAAAATCGCTTAACGCGTTCTTTTCTTTCGTTGTTTTAAGAAATAATATTGCTAACGTTATTTTCAACAATTAAGTCTTTAGAAAACGAGATTAAAGTTAATTCGAAACAACTTGCATTAAACGCTTTAATATCGAAGAACATTAATATTAACGAGATTTAAATATTAAATATTAATTTTATCGCTTCGACAATATTCTTGTTAAGAAATTTTTTAATTCGAGAATTTCAAAAGTTTGCAATAACACAAATCTTTGTATTAAATGCAAAATTATTATTATTTATCGATTGCTCTTCTACTAGTTTGCAAGAATTATTTTCGAATAATTTAATTGTTAATTTTAGTTTTATTGTCGCAAATTTCGATTCTAATAAAACGAAAATCTCGATTCTTTTGTTGCTTATAATTGTTCTTTTATTAAGAGTTTTCTTAATCGAGAAACAATGTTTAATCGCATATAATGTTAATCAAAATTTGCAATCTCTATATAAAGAATTGTTAATAAATTTGTTCAATAAAGTATCGAAGTTCTTTACTTAACTTAATATTGATTCTTTATTATTTAACAAGTATTCTTTTCTTCGCAATTATTTATTTTTTGAAATTTTTCTCTTTCGCTATTTAAGACTTTAAATGCGAGCGAAGTTGCTTCAAGATATCTTCGATTAATTATAAATTAATCTTTTGCTTATTATTAGATAAATTAACATTTGTTCAATTAATTCAATTATATTTCGAAATATTAATTATAATTCTTAATCGCGTTTACAATATTTCTTTATTTGTATTCTTTTTTTTACATATTCGCTTCGCGACTAGCGAATTGAAATCGATTTATAACGACGCGAACATTGATAAACAAGTCTAGGAACTTTCTTGTTCGATTAACTTAAAGCTTCGATTTTGAAGAGTAATATAGATACTAGAAAAGAAATTATGTTAAATTGAAATTTATCGTTAATTTATTTCTTGCTTCTTGCTATTGACTCTTTGTCTAAATATAGCGATTACTTGAAGAGAATCTTGTTTGCTTAAATAATTCTCTCTATATTGTTATCTAATTGCTACATTATTGCAATGTGTTTACATCAATATTATTGCAAGTTGCGAGAAGCTATAGACTTGCTCAAATATATTCAACTATTTTGTCTATTAATTTTAAACCCTTTCTTCGTAACTTTGCTAGCGATTGTTAGCGAATTGCTTCTATAATTAATAAAGCTTTAAGCTTCGTGAACTTTATTCGTCTTCACAACTATAACATTAAGTAGCGCAAAATCGACGCATATTTCCAATAAATAAGTTGAATCTCTTATAGCTATAATATTTAATTTGTACTTTTAATATTAATATAATTGCGACGCTCAAAGCAAACGTCTTTTCGCTATCTCGAATTTCGAGAAAAGAGCAATTTATCCATTATCGCGATTACATAATCGTAAGTATTCGAGTATAGAAATTGAGAAGCATAAAAGAGAATTTCGATTGTAACAATTTAGAGAATAATAAGCGACGTAATAGCTAATCGACGAAGAAATTGTTATTAGACTTTCGTTATTTCACGAAGAATTTCTTTCAAGTACAAATCTCTTTCGAAAATACTACTTATGTACTTGAAGATCTAATATTTCTAAAACGTAGAATTGCACTAAGCTTATATATTAACTGCTTAAGTGTTTATTTTTAGCGTTAAATCTATTCTTCGAAGACTTGCTTTATTAATATTATATTAATTCTTTCTTCGATTTAAGTCTTATTTATTACTTTATTATATTCGTTGAACGACCTTTATTCGACGAACTTATTCGCAATTTAGCGCACTCTAACTTCGATATCTTGACGCTTCTATTTTAGAACGAAATTGATAATTTCGAAATAATAGATACGAGCTTCACGAGTAGTAAGATAAGTGCTAAGGTTAAAAGAAGCGAAAGGTTTGTACATATTAATTCGAAACTAGGGACGATTATAATTAACGTGAACTACTTGCTTATAAGATAAAGTAATAATTGTTAAAGAAACACGATTTATAGAATGTCAAAGTCTTCTTATTGAAAGAAACAAGATTTATAGAGTTTAAAATTCAACGATATTGCGAAAAGAGACGATGATAGTATGAAAGGCGATTCTCGAAAGATACAGTATTGCTTATTTTAGCGCTTCTAATCTTGTTATAGTTGTTGAAGCTCTTTCGTGCTGCTGCAAAGACTAGACATCAAGATGGAAGTCTATTATTGCAGGCGAATATCTTCGTAGAAAAAGAGCGACTATGTACATCTAAGATGTATAAACGTGCGCAATAAAGAAACAATTAAATCAATCGAAATTTCGTTAACACAAGTTGTTGTTTCCCATTTCCAATCATGCAAGTCGAGCCTTACTTTATCGAACATTCAACTAAATTCCCTAATTTCTAGTTCTCGCCTTTCGTCTTCTTCTTTGTCTTCTTCCTTAGTCTTTTCCTTCTTCTAATGAAGCGCAGATCAGGAGGTCTCTCAATCTGCAATCTTCTCAATAGAGTGTTCACGTTGTAGTGGGACGAAGTCGCACCTTCAGAAATCACGAGGATACTAACTACTTTTGGTAGAGGTTTCCCAAACAAGATACGCATTGAGTCGAGAATTTAGAGAAGAATTTAGACTATTACTTATAGAGATTTCTCAAACGCGTTTTTTCTTTATCTTCTTTTTATTCTTTTATCTATCTTCTTTCTATCTTTTTACTTATTTTCGATATTAATCTTTTGTCTTATTTATAGATATATAGAGAATACATATAGCAAACAAGCATTTTCTATTTATTTATCTATTTACTAGATTGCTTGTTCTTTTGTCTTTAGATTAACTCTTCTATTTTGCTTCTTAATATTAAAGCTTAACGCAAGAAATATCTTTTTTAAAATATTAAATAAAGCATTGATTAAACAATAGAAAGAGACACAATATCTTTACAATACACGCATTGATAAGTTTGAGCAAGCTCGATTTAAACGCATCTATAAGTTTACATTAGTTGTTTGCTCTATTTTCGAAAACTTAAAAGCAAATACTTTAAGCTTTAAATTCGAAAAATCGATATATTGCACAAATATTAAAGTTCGTACTTAAAGCAATGAAAGAGTTGTCGAACAAAAAAAAAGCTTAACTACATAAAGATTTCTAAATTATATTTAACAAAATAAATAAAGAGAAAACTTATACTCGTATTTAAGAAAAAGCTCGATCAAAAAATAAACTATTGAAGCTATCGAATAATAAGAATAATTGAGACGAGATAAAACAAGTAACATATCGCAAAATAGCTTGTTAGCAAACTCGTTAGCAAGTTTAGAAGACTATTGTTTTCTCAACTTGCTTAGTTGTTTTGTCAATCTTATCTTTAATACTTGCATTGTCTTTCTTGTTTACTCGAGATACTTAAAAATTATCTAGAATATTAATTAGAAAATTTATTGTTTCTTTGTCTTGTTTCTTTGCTTTCTTAATCTTTTTTTTATTTGTTCGAGATTTGTAGCAATTCTTCGCTTAAATTACTTCTCTTTTCTTAGCTATCTTAGTCTCTTCCTTGTTTGCTTAATTGTTTGCTCGAAGAGATAAAAAATTATATAGAAAACGTTCGATTATATCTTTATCTAATAGCTTATTTGCAAATTCGACTATCTCTTTATCTTGTAACTTAATTGCTCGAATTTCTTTTTATAGTTTAATTTCTCTCTTAGTTCGAGACTTACTTGCAAGAATTTTCTCTATTAGTAATTTATCTATTAAGTTGTATTTATTTGTCAAGAATTTATATATTATATTTTATAAACTTAACAAAGAAGAATACGCATTGCAAGATTAAAGACAACGTGTCTTTCTTAAATCTATTTACTTAATTTCGCTCTTTAGCTTTGCTTTCTTATTGCGTTTACTAAAGCAATTTCTTTAAAAATCGAAGACAAAACTATTTTTTTAAACTTAATAATTCGATTATGCAATTAAATATTTAGTAACAAAGTAACTAATTAATTGCTTGTAAGATTATACAACTATCTAATTATCTTGTTGTTTATCTATTTTGTTTGCTTTACAATTAAATTGTTGACTAGCTATTAATTTATTAGCTAGCTATCTATCTTGCATATTTTATAGTTAAATATTGCTAACTATTGATCTATTAGCTAGTTATTTATATTCTTGTTTTCTTTTTTTCGCATTTAGTTGTTTAATAAGTTACTAAGCGCTTTGCTTGTTTTACAATCGAATTAGCTTGCTAGCTATTAATCTACCAACTAGTTATCTATTTTGGTTGTTTTATAGTTAAATTGCTTGCTAGCTATCGATCTACTAGCTAGTTATTTATTTTGCTTGTTTTATAGTCAAATATTGCTAGCTATCGATCTATTAACTAGTTATCTATATTATTGTCTTTGCTCTTAAAAAAATCTCGTCTACTAGTTATCAATCTATTAGCTAGTTATTTATTTTTATATTTGTTCTTAAAAAAGAAAGCTTGTTATTTAGTTATTAATCTACTAGCTAACTCTTTATCTTTTGTCTTTGTCTTTGCTTTTTGCTTTCGCTTTTATCTTTTATCTACTATTTAATATAAGTTAAATAGATACTTATAAGACGAGCATTAAATAGAAGAGAGAACTATGTAGTAAAACAAAGTCGCATTTTGTTAGGATTAGAGTTTTGATAGCTAGTATATAGTTGATTGACAAGAATACAAGCTATGCAGAACTAACTATATATAGGAAATGGGTATAAGTACTATAAGTGCCAAGACGCTAGACGTTACTCGTAGTATACTCGAAACTAAAGAACGAAAACTTAAAGAATAACTAGAGGGCAAAATCTATCTAATCTAGAATTGTAATACTATCTTTTTTTTTATTTGCGAATTTCGACAAAGCAATGTTAAGTCTTCTAGTTAGCGTTTTCAATTAACTTTAGTTAATCTTAAGTACTTGTTAAGTAAAAGTTTCGATTAATATCGAATACGTATTAAATATTGTTTGGCAATTAAAATTGAAGTTTTTGATACGCATCAAACAAGAGAATAAATTTGTTAAATAGAAGAGATAGTCGAAAATTTTTAAAACAAAATATACAACAAACAACAATATAAGTGTGCATACTATAAATAGTGTTCTAATTAATTCTTAACTACTCTTAATTAGTGTCGAACACGTTTGTCGAATACAATCTAATGCTTGAAATCAAACGTCAAGTAATTGTTAAGTAACAAAAATCGAGTTTCAAGCAATTGTCGAACAATAAATATCGAGTTTCGAGTAATTTGTCAAACGACAACAAGATCGAAAGAGAGAAAAAAAAGATAAATAAATTTTAAGAAAATATTAAATGTGAAAAAATTGAAGAGAGTACAAAAGATTACTAACTCTAACTTTAAGAGAAGATCTAGATTACGTAACGCGAAATCTAGAGAATCGACAACAAGATAGAAGTCGATCAGTTACGTAATCTAAGAGAGATTGACAACAACAAAATAGATAACAACGTTAAAAAGTCGAAATTTGTCGAATTTTAACTATATTCGAACACGTTTGTTTAAATTTGTCACACAAAGAAAGAAAATAACGTAAAAGTAACTTGACAACAATTTATATACAATCGTGCGTATATTTAGAAATGCTAAGTCAATCTCTATTTAAAAGACATTTAAGATAGACGTCTTAAAATGTCTAACAAAAGTACTATAGAGGCGACGACAAAAACTACGAGTATATATTGAGTAACTCTTAACAATAGTAATGCATTAGTAATACGTTTTCGAAATTCTTGTTAATTGACGCATAAGACACAATAGAATAAGATATTTAACAAAAGCACTATAGAGACAAGAGCAAAAACTGCGAATATATATCGAGTAACTTTTAACAATAATAATATATTAATAATGTGTTTTCGGAATTCTTGTTAACTAACGCAAAAAACAAAGTAATATATTGAATTTCTTAATTTGAAAAATTATTTAATTTTAATTGCGAATATATAACAAATAACTTCTAGCAATAGTAATATATTAGCAATATCTTTTTGAGATCGATTCTAGATACAACGACGAGAGCTATAGATATATATTGGGCAAAGTTTGACAACAATAACATTAGAGCGCAAGAGTATATAAACGCAAATTATTCTACTTATTAGATTCTTAATTAAGAGACGTTTTGAATATCTAGTAAGATTTTGTTGCGTCTAAATATTAATAGTAGAAGTCAACAATAAAGTTAAAGTAGTTGTTAACTATAGAATAGTTTAACTATTTAGATCTATTGTTGTAGTTTGTGTAGTCTATAAAGAGAATTTAATATTGTAGTATTTTGCGTCTATAATTAGTAATAATTAGACTCGAATTTAT
>JAABUL010003805.1_pt1 | contig 21506 bp, 19 predicted proteins | sample 5559151 | NCBI WGS metagenome assembly JAABUL01 (sample SAMN10711876, study PRJNA513368) | rock metagenome | isolation source: Antarctica rocks | place: Antarctica: Victoria Land, Pudding Butte sud | reverse complement strand
GCCCCAGCACGTAGGCCACGGCGCCGTTGGCGCGGATATCCTCGGTCGCCAGCAGATGCTCCTCCCAGAAGCCGCTCAGGTCGGCGCTGGCCTGACGGAAGGCCGCGAACGAGCGCGCGGGCAGCCGTCGCGCGCGGCGCAGCGCCTCGAGGGCGACGCCGGTGTAGGCGAGGAGCGCCAGCCCCACCCGCCAATCTTCGCGCGCGATCAGGGCCAGGATGCCGATGAGCAGCAGCCCATTACCCAGCACGCGGATCACGAAGGCTGAGAAGAACGTGGCGAGGACGGCCGTGTCGCCGTCGACGCGCTCGATCAGCTCGCCGGGCGGATGCGCCTTGTGGAACGAGGGGTCAAGGCGCAGGCAGTGCAGGGTCAAGTCGGCGCGCAGCCCATTGGTCGCGGTCCAGCCGACATCCTCGCTTAGGTACGTGGCCAAGCTGGAGACGACCTGAGTGACGACCACGACGGCGAGGAACAGCACGGCGGCGTTGGTCAGCGTGCTCGCCGCGCCGCCGCGCCGCGCCGTGTCGATAAAGAAGCGCAGGATCTGTGGGTTGACGAGTTGCAGGCCAATGTCGCCCAGCAGCAGCACGGCGAGCAGCGCCACGCGCCTCCGTTGCGGCCGGAGATACGTAACCAGTAGATCCCTGTAGCCACGGTAGCCGCCGGCCAGCTGTATCGCCATGTCCTACTCCTCCACGCGCTACCCTTTTCGTGATGCCCTTCGTCGACTACGGTGTCGCGTTTCAGAGGGCGAGTTGTCGTAAGCTCAAGCCGACCGCACGTTCTCTTTTGGCTGGGGTTCAAGATTGAAGGTATAGCGATTTTCCTGCTTGAAGAAATGGACGGGTGGAAGTGCAAGCGAGAGATTAAAGTGATGGGCTACCCAACTAGCCAGCGCGTATGCAAGGCCTTCCTCCTGATAATCTGTCGGATTAAATGATATATCGTCAATCTGTATGACGAGGGGGCCATCCCTCTGCACTATCTCCGCCATGCCCTCTCCAGTGAGGCGGAGCCCAGCAGCTAGCATTTGATGCTCTTGTTGTGATAGCTTCAGGCCCAAGCCCGGATCAACCGAAAGCCAAAGCCCTTGTCTTATTTTGGTAGCTGTGCGTTCACCGTCGGCAAGAGGCAAGACATCGGCCGTGATGTCTATAGCTATACCCCATGAAGATTTGATTATTCGATAGCTATACGTGCTTTTCATGCGCTCCCCCAGCCCAGACCGATCCGTTCCCGTTGGCCACGGCAATCCATCGCTATGCAATCGAGCCACATCGGCAGGACCTTGGACCGTGAAGAAGCTGATATATCGCGTCACTAGAACGGAGCGTTTACGTAACCGCTTTGGTGATAGCTCTTCCAACCAAGGTGTATTAGGTATGGTCAACGTGACCTCGCTCAAAGTGACATTCCAGCTCGCGCAGGAACGCGTTGATCTCGCTTCGGGTAGCGTCACGTCGCGGCATAGTCAAGGGCTTCTTCGCGTAGGTCGTCAAGCACATGCCGTCCGACATCCTCCCACGCTCCGACGTGGTCCGTGGGGAACGGGCTGTCGCGGTTGAGCAGGTCGCCGAAGGCGTCTAACGTGGCGCGGCCGTAGTCCTCGTGGGGCAAGGGAACACCGAGGCGCCTTGCGAGCCCGTCCACGTCGATACGCTCCCACCCAGGCATGTACAGATCGAGACTAAACGCCCACATAGATTGGAGGGCCGCCGCCGCGAGAACGCTCACCGCGACGAGCAGGCGTGACCGACCGACAAGGGTATCTGCCGTCATGAGCGCATCGGCGGCGTATTCGGGATGGCGTAACAGCAGGGCAACGGCGGCGGTTCGCAGGCGCGCATCCCTGCTCGTAACGAGATCACCTACGAGGGGGGGGAATGGGCGCGGCAGCCGGCGACGCATACGGGGATCGATTGCCTCGCCATGCGATCCCACCGCCGATGTAGTGGATGTCGTGGGCGTGCAGACGATCCCCGTATGCGTCGCGCACCACTTCCTTGGCAGCGTCTACATCTATCGCCATGGGCGCTTTGCCCTCGTGTAAGGACCCGTTGAACTGGTTGGTTCACACGAAAGAGGATGTCCCCGATGCGCCATCGGAACCCGCGTCGACGTCAAGCCCCATGTGTTGAGCTAGGGCGAAGCGAACCTCCGTGCGGATCATGGGATTCATGAGGTATCCTATTACCCCGCTGTCCCGTTTGATGCGCAATACAGACACTGTACGCACCTGGTGGCATAGGATGATAGCGTCGGCCGTCTGTCCCGCTTCCCCTTCGGGGAGCGCAACCTCCCCAGGGTATCGCGGCTTGGTACGCTGCGCAGTGATAGGGCAGATTGAGACGCGGCCCAATGCATGAAAGGGCTCATAAGAAACGACGAGACAACGCCGCTCACCGCCTTGTTCATGCCCTTTTATCTCAACCGACCCGACGGCGCCTAGATCGATGATGAAAACAGCCCAGCGAAGTCTACGTTCTGTGCTCATATCCGCCAAGCGGCATCGTCATCCGCAGCAAAGAGTGCATCCAGGGCGTGCGCTTCCTCTTGGAACTCTGGATCTTTCGCCGCCTTCGCCCATAGTACGGTGTGCTCAATATCCCGGGTGGAGCGATCAATCCCCTTGATCGCCTTTTCAACCAACGCATCCTGCGTCGGCGCAATGTGATACACCTCGACGAGCCGTTTGACCGTCGCGATTGACGCGGGCGAAAGATTATATGTGCGCTTCACACGTAGTACCCCGCTTGCTCAACATGCCTTCTTTGACACCCCAATGATATAACACGCTCCTCAACGTGTCAATGGGCACGTCGAAGGGTTGGTCAAAATGGTCACGCCTCCCGCGCTCGTTGCCGACTGCCCGAACTCCCAGCGTCGATGCTAGATATCCAGATTGCGGACCTTCTTGGCGTGGGTCTCGATGAACTTACGGCGCGGGGGCACATCGGCGCCCATCAGCATGTCGAAGATGACGTTGGACTCGGCGGCGTCCTCGATCTCCACGCGCAGGAGTTGGCGCACTTCGGGGTTCATCGTGGTCGTCCATAATTGCTCAGGGTTCATCTCGCCCAGCCCTTTGTAGCGCTGGATGTGCGGGTTGCGGTTTTGACTGAGTTCGGACGTGATACGCTCTTTCTCCTCGTCGCTGTAGGCGTAGCGCACCGTCTTACCCTGCGTGACCTGGTAGAGCGGCGGCTGCGCGATGTACAGGTAGCCATTGTCGACCAGCGGGCGCATGTAGCGGAAAAAGAACGTCAGCAGCAGCGTGCGGATGTGCGCGCCGTCCACGTCGGCGTCGGTCATGATGATGACGCGGTGGTAGCGCAGCTTGTCGATGTTGAAGTGATCCTCGCCGATGCTGGTCCCCAAGGCCATCACGAGGTTCTTGATGCCCTCGTAGCCCAGGATCTTGTCCAGGCGCGCCTTCTCCACGTTGAGGATCTTGCCCTTGAGCGGCAGGATCGCCTGGAAGAGGCGGTCGCGGCCCTGCTTGGCCGAGCCGCCGGCCGAGTCGCCCTCCACGATGTAGAGCTCGCTCTTGGCGGGATCGCGCTCCTGGCAGTCCGCGAGCTTGCCGGGTAGGCCCACACCCTCCAGCGCGCCCTTGCGCGTCACAAGGTCGCGCGCCTTACGCGCCGCCTCGCGCGCCCGCGCGGCGATGAGTCCCTTCTCGATGATGCGGCGTCCATCGGCGGGATTTTCCTCCAGATACTGCATCAACTGCTCGTTGACCAGCGTTTCGGTGAAGGTGCGCATCTCCGCGTTGTTGAGCTTGCCCTTGGTCTGGCTCTCGAACTGTGGGTCGGCCAGCTTGACCGAGATAATGGCCGTCAGGCCCTCGCGCGAATCCTCGCCCGAGAGGTTGGCGTCCTTCTCGCCCAGCAGGCCCATCTTACGGCCGTACTTGTTGAGCGTATTGGTCAACGCGGAGCGGAAGCCAGTCAGGTGCGTGCCGCCATCAACCGTGTTGATGTTGTTGGCGAAGGTCAGGACCGACTCGTTGTAGTCGTCGCTATACTGCAGCGCCACCTCGATGTTGGAGCCAGGAAAATCGCGGGCCAGGTAGATCGGACGCTCGATGATCGTCTTGCGGCTACGGTTGAGGTGCCGCACGAAGGAGATGATACCCCCGTCGAAATAGAAGGTGCGCTCACGCTCCTGCCCCGCGCGCTCGTCGCGTAGCGAGATGGTCAGCCCTCTGTTGAGGTAGCACATCTGGCGGAAGCGCTGGGCCAGCGTATCGAAGTTGTAGTCGTCGGTCTCCATGATCGCGGTATCGGCCTTGAAGGTTGTCGTGGTGCCGCGACGGCCCTCTGACGACCCGACCACCGCGACATCGTCTTCTGGCACGCCATAGACGTAGGTCTGACGCCACAGCTTACCGGAGGTCGGACCTTCCATAGGGCGCACGTCGACCCGCGCCCACGAGGACAGCGCGTTGACCACGGAGACGCCAACGCCATGCAGGCCGCTGGAGACCTTGTAACCCTCGCCGCCGAACTTACCGCCGGCGTGTAGCGTCGTCATAATCAACTCAAGCGCCGACACGCCCTTCTGATGGTGGATGCCGACGGGAACGCCGCGCCCGTTGTCGCTCACCGACACGCTGTGGTCGGCGTGGATGGTGACGGTGATGGTGTCCGCGACGCCCGCGAGCGCCTCGTCGACGGAGTTGTCTACCACCTCGTAGACGAGGTGGTGCAGCCCGTGGATATCGGTGCTGCCGATGTACATACCGGGGCGTTTGCGCACCGGATCAAGCCCTTCAAGGACCTGAATTGCGGTCTCATCGTATGTCGAAGTCATACTCTAATTCTACTATATATGGAGCTATCTTTGTGCGTATGTCGTATGATGTTCCTCGCTCACCCTCGCGTATCGCCCCGATAACCGCCATGTGTCCGCGCACCTGTATGATAGGGGGTAAAAGTTGCATCAATAAGGCAGTAGAGCGCATATGCTAGATAAATAGCGACACAACGCCACAATGGTTGGCAGGCGGCAAGAAGGTGTGTTACGCTTGCGCCCGACAGAGGGCAGGAAAAGGGCGGTTCTATTTAGCGATATATCAGGAGTAGTGGATTGTGAACTTCCAGGACAAGACCTTACGGTGTCGGGACTACGGGGACGAGTACATGTTTACCGTCGGTGAGCAGGAGTGGTTCGCCTCGAAGAACTTCGTCAACGAGCCGACGCGCTGTCAGGCGTGCCGGGCCGCGAACCGTGTACGTCAGGCCGCCGTCTCCGGCGCGACGGAGGCGCCTATCATCCGCGCCCTGCACCCTGTCACCTGCGCTCAATGCGGGTACCCTGCGCAGGTGCCCTTCCTACCGCGCCTCGACAAGCCTGTCTATTGTAGTACATGCTTCGACCACGTCCGCGCCGCGCGGCCGCGGATTATCCAGTAGCCTTTTTGCTGGCCACGTTGTTCTAGCACAGCCTAACCAGACCAAACAGCCCGCTAAGCCGTCCCCTCTACCCTCTCGTTAAAGAAAGCCCCCAGGGCATACGCCCTGGGGGCTTTCTTTTTAGGGACAGACTATGCGAGGGAGCGCACGTTTCCCGCGTGCATGAAAGCGGCGCCGTAGTCAACCTAGCAGTTTGTCGGAGAGAACGTGTTTTTTCGGAGGAAAGTGCGCTTGGAGGCCGTTTTGAGGTCAAGATACGGGCTACAGACGCGATTTTGCCCTCCCACACACGATAAATGAGGTCGGCAAGCTTCTCTCCGACAGACTGCTAGTGGCGCCCACCTTCACCCGTTGCGATCCGCCCACATTGCTCAGACACAATCATTTGTGATACCGTACTACACGGAATGAGGAGGTGGCAATGAACGAGCATGGTTCCAACAACGTCGGTGATGGAGAGCAACCGCACAATAGAGGCGACCTTGGGGAGGCGATTCAGGCGCTGCTCGGACGCCTGGGTGAGGCGTTGCAGGGGCCGGAGGCCCAGCAGGTCAAGTCTGAGTTGGAGGCGACAGCGCGCGACGTTGGCCGGCAGATCAACGACGCGCTCGAAGGGCCGCAAGCGCAGGCGCTCAAAGAGCGCGTGGCTGACCTGCTGCGCGCGATCCAACAACGTCTGCACTAGAGTTCGCATCGCGCGGACTGGTTGGGAGGTGACGCATGCCCTTTTACCCCAGTGACAAAATTGCGCCATCCGCGCTGCGGACGGACGAGTTCCTGGTGCGCCCGTTGCGTGCGACCGACGTAGACCTCGACTACGACGCCGTTGTCTCGAGTCGCGCCGAGTTGTGGCTGCGTAGCGGCGGTACGTGGCCGCGCGAGGGCTTTACCCGCGAGGAGAACCTGTCCGACCTGCGAGAGCACGAGCAGGAACACCGCGACGGCGCCGCCTTCACCTTCACGGTCATGGACCCGACCGAGACCGCGTGCCTCGGTTGCATCTACATGAATCCCCTGGCGCGTATGCTGGAGCGCGCCAGCGCGACCTGCGAGGAACGCGCCGGTGTCGGCGAACACGAGGCGTGGGTGACGTTTTGGGTGCGGCAGAGTCGCCTCGCCGACGGTCTCGACGGGCGTTTACTCGCGGCGTTGGTCCGTTGGTTCCAGACCGACTGGGCCTTCGACCGGGTCGCTTTCGCTGCCGCCATGGCGCAGGAGCGCCAGATACGCCTGTTCGCGAATATGGGTATGCGCCCACTGTACGATCTCCCACGCTCGGTCGTGTACGCGCCCTGATACCCATAAAAGCGACGCGAGGGGACCGCTCCTTTTTAAGGGGCGGAAAGTGCCGTCCTTGCTCGCGGGCTGGCGAACGTGGTGGCTCCGGTCGCCTAGAAGCCCCCGAATTGATCCGGGGGAGCAGTCACATTGGCTATAGCGCATAGGACCACCGTTCGGTATGCTGACGGGGTAAAGCTTGTTCGCTGGCGCGCTGGAGGAACTTTGGACAGGATGGTACTGGGGTATGATGGTACTGGGGTATAGGGTATGACTGCCGCGACGGTGCATCCATTCCCGCCGCGGCAGGACTCGACGCCGGGCGGACCGCTGCGGACGCTCAAGTATCTGCTGCTGGCGATGCGGCCGAAGCAGTGGACGAAGAATGGCGTCGTCTTCATCGCTGTCGTCTTCGCGCACCGCCTCGGCGCCCCGCGCGACGTGCTGCTGGGCCTGCTGGCCGTGCTCGTCTACTGCCTCGTTTCAGGCGTCGTCTACATCGTCAACGACCTCGTTGATCTGGAGAAGGACCGCCAGCACCCGCTCAAACGCAACCGTCCGCTGGCCTCGGGGCGGTTATCTCCACGTTTCGCGCTGATCGCCGCGGTCCTGATCTTCCTCGCCATGCTGGTTGTTTCGGCCGCCGCCTCACCGCTGTTCCTGGCGACAGTTGTCGCATATGTGGCGCTCAACGTGGCCTATTCGTTCTATCTGAAGAATATCGTGCTGGTCGACCTGTTCGGTATCGCCGGCGGTTTCTTGTTGCGGGCGGCCGGCGGCGCCGCGATCATCGGGGTCGGAGTTAGCCCCTGGCTCTACCTATGCACGTTACTGGGCGCGCTCTTCATCGGGCTGGGCAAGCGGCGCCACGAAATACTCGTGCTGGAGGGGATGGCGGCGAGCCACCGCAAGATTCTGGGCGAGTACACGACCGAGTTTCTGGAGCAACTCATCACAATCGTCGCCTCGTCTACGCTCGTTTCCTACGCGCTCTACACGTACTCCAGCTACCCCGACACACACGCCATGATGGCTACGATCCCCTTCGCCGTCTACGGCATCTTCCGCTACCTCTTCCTGGTACACCTCAAGAACGAGGGTGGAGCGCCGGAAGAGATCCTGCTGCGCGACCGCCCGTTGCTCATCGACATTGGCCTGTGGGTCGCTACCGCGGCCATCATTTTGTATGTGTTCAACTTTAAGTAATCAGTAGTCAGTAGTCGGTAGTCAGAAAGTTCTATTTGGCCGTCGACTGGCGACCGTCGGCTACTGACTACTGACTACTGACTACTGACTACTGACTACTAAGTAGGGTACCGCCATCATCACGCCGCAACTACGCCGCCGCTTCCTGCTCTCGCTCTTGTTCGGGTTGCTCGTCGTCACGGCCCTCTCCTTCGTGGCCGACGCTCCGCGCGTGCTCGACGCGGCGCGTCACTTCGCCTGGGCCTACGTGCCGGCGATCCTGGCCCTGACGACGTTCAACTACATTTTGCGCTGGGTCAAATGGCAGTACTACCTGCGTTTGATCGGCGTGCCGGTCGGCCGCGAGGACAGCGCGGCTATCTTCGGTTGTGGCCTCTCCATGGCCATGACGCCCGGCAAAGTCGGCGAACTGCTCAAAGCGTGGCTGCTGCGCGCGCGCGCCGGTACGCCGATGTCGGTCTCCGCCCCCATCATCCTGGCCGAGCGGCTCACTGACGGCGTGGCTATGCTCGTGCTGGCCTCAGTCGGGCTGCTTTTGTACCGGCATGGCTGGCAGGTGTTGCTGCTCATCGCGCTGGTCGCCGTGGCCGCCGTGACCGTGGTGCAGTCGCGCACGCTCTCACTGCGCATCCTGGCGGCGCTGGAGGGCGTCCCCGCGCTCGGCAAGCGCGCGCACAACCTGCGCCAGTTCTATGAGAGCGCCTACGTGCTGCTGGGTCCGCGCCCGCTGCTCACGGCGCTGGCCATCGGCGTCGTCTCATGGTCGGGCGAGTGCGTAGCCTTCTTCCTGGTGCTGGTGGGGCTGGGCTTCCCGCCCTCGGTGGGCCTGCTGATCCGCGCCGCCTTCGTGCTGGCGACAAGCACGCTGGTCGGCTCGGCCTCGCTGCTGCCGGGGGGACTCGGCGCGGCTGAGGCCAGCAGCGCCGGCCTGCTGCGTCTGGTGTTGCCGGGCATCTCGGGACCCAAGGCGGTCGTGGCGACACTGCTGATCCGCTTCTGTACGCTCTGGTTTGGCGTGGCCGTCGGCGTCGCCTCGCTGGCGCTCTTCCGCAAGCGCCTCGGCCTGACCAGCGCGACGCCCACTCCCGACGAGCCAGCGTCCACGCGTGGTGGTGAGCCCTCGGTCACGTCCAACGCCTAAGTTGTCCGCCTTTATTTGGCGATCATCACGTCGGTCGACTTGACGATGACGGTCACGGTGTCACCGACCGCGAGGCCCAGGCGCTCGGTCGAGGTCACGGTGATCGCGGCGACCATCTCCTGGCCGCCCACGTCGACCACGACCTCGGCCATCACCGCGCCTGTCTCGATGCTCTTGATGGTCCCCTGCAATTGGTTGCGCGCGCTCAGTTCCATGTCAATCCCTTACTCTGTTTACTCTATTTGTTCTGTTTACTTTGTCGTCGCTACTGATTGTCCCAACCGGGCAATAGGATTAGTGTACCTTCGCGCGCCACCACGCCGAAATGCCGCATATCCAGCGTGAGCACGCGGCCGCCATTGCGCTCGGCGCAGGCGATAACGGCGGCGTCGGCGAAGCCCAGTGGGAAGTCAGCGTATCTGCGCACGAGTTCGCGAATGCGTGGGATGTCCTGCTCGCCACAATCCAATGTATAACTGCCCATTTCAATATCCGAGATAAACGACACGAGCGTGCCGTACGTCAACTTGCTCTCGATCATGTAAGTGATCTCCGAGAGGATACTGACAGGTATGATGGGAGGCCCTACTTCATCGAGCAGTGTGTCACGAACTTGAGCGTGCCTTCGATCCGCGTAGTTCACAAATGCAAGAAGACCGGACGAATCCAGTGTTATCACTCTGGCCGCCAATTGGCTTTGAGCCAGTCCTCGCTTTCTTCGCCTTGCAATTCAGCATTATCTCCCGCGCCTAGTGACCTGAAGAAGGGGTGTCCACGCTGACGGGATCTTATTTGGGCCTCGACATCGTCCTGGTGCATGATAGGCGGAGGCTGCTGCCCTTGTTCGTCAATGAGGTGATTGAGCCAGTTGGCCTCTAGCCACTCATTGATGTTCGTGGTATTGATATTAGGGTCCGCGATAATGCCCTTGGATCGTAGCAACGGCCGCTCATAGGATTCCTCCTGCTCGTGATCTTCGTGCGTCCCGTGGCCGACTTCGATAGTCGAAGGCGCGTCTACGACCGCCTCCGCTGGACCGGATACGGAGTATCCTTGTTGGATGTAAGACTGTAATGCATCTCGCATGACGTCGTCTTGCGTCCGCCCGCTACTTTGGACGATCTGTTCAAGTCCCCGTTCAAGCTCCGGTGGTAGGTCGAGAATCACTTTTGCCATGCCGATACCTCCGTGCGTAACAACAACCAATACTGCTATAGTAGCATCCTCAACTAACCTACGCGCGTCGTCGCTTGTACGCCGTCACGATGGGTTGGTAGTACCTGCTCTCGTCGGGCATGAGCCACGTCACATCGTCGAAGCCTTCGTCGCTGAGGACATCGTCGAGTTCGCGGCGCGATAGGGCGCGGTACCGCGTGGTGTAGCTGTTTGTCTCCCAAGCGCCCTCCTTCTTCTCACGTAGGATGAACTGGGTGACCGTGTACGCAAGGCCGTCGTCCAGCCAATCCCAGACCTGGAACGCGACGCGCCTGCCATCCGCATCGTCGAACACACGGGGCACTGTGGAGCGCGGTCTCTCCGCTACAAGCGCATCGTAGTCGCGGACGCTCACGAGGAACAAGCCGCCATCCCGCAGCTTGGCTCGCATGTTGTGGACGGCCAGCCGCACGTCATCCGTGCTCAACAGATGCGGCAGCGCGTTGTCACATGATATAACGACATCGAACACGCCATCAACCTGTGTATCCAGAGTGCGCAGGTCGGCGACGCCAAATGTAATTGCCACGCCCGCCCGCTCCGCCTCTCGCCGGGCGCGCTCGACCGCCGCAGGGCTGATGTCGGTCCCGTGGACGCGGTAGCCGTGTTCGGCCAGCCCGATAGCCTGCGTCCCGATGCCGCAGGAGCAATCGAGGACGGAGAGAGGCGCGCCGTCCAGTTGGCGGCGTATGATCCCGTCTAGCACATCGCCCTGCCGCCGGATCGCCTGGCGCCAATCGGCGAAGATGAGGTGGTAGGCGCCGGCGAGTTGATCGTAGAATTGCATGACGGAGTCGTCCATGAGAATGATCCCCAGATTGCTGGCCTATGAACTGCAGTATAGTCGCGCATGGTACCGTTATTGCCCTCTTCGTGGCCTATCGGGCGGGCGTCGCACCTTTCCCGCTGTGGCGGCGGCTCGGATTGCCGTCCCTCGTGGAGTTGGCCCTGCCCGATTACGCGATGACGGCGATCACCGACGAGATTGGCGCCCGCGAGTGACACGGACAGGCGGGCGCTGTTTGTGCCCGTCAAACGGGTGTGCCATACTTTAGGCGCTACATTACGTACAGTAGAAACAATTAATAGGGGACCCGAAGAATGATCAACCCGGACATCTTCAAGGCCTACGACATCCGCGGCACCTACCCCGATCAGATGAACGAGGAGGTGGCCCGCGTCGTCGGCGCCGCCGCGATCGAGCATTTCGGCGTTTCGCGCATCGCCGTCGGCCGCGACATGCGCCTCTCCTCGCCGGCCCTGTTCGAAGCGTTCAAGGACGGCGTCACCGAGCAGGGCGCTGAGGTGATCGACCTCGGCATGGTCAGCTCCGACGAACTCTACTTCGCCGTCGGCAAGTTTGGCTATCCGGCCGGGGTCATGATCACGGCCTCGCACAACCCCAAGCAGTACAACGGCCTCAAGTTCTGCCTCGCCGGGGCCGTCCCCGTCTCGTCGCAGACCGGCCTCGACGACATCAAGAAGATCGCGCTCTCTAACCCTCCCGCGCCCAAGCCCGAGCGCGGCGCGGTCTCACACCAGGACGTGCTGCGCGGCTTCGTGGCCGAAGTGCGCGGGTTCATCGACCCCGCCACGCTGCGTCCGCTCAAGCTGGCCGTCGACGCCGGCAACGGTATGGCCGGCATTACCGTGCCGGCTGCGATGCAGGGCTTGCCGATCACGCTCGAACCGCTCTATTTCGAGCCCGACGGCAACTTCCCGCACCACCCCGCCTCGCCGATCGAGCCTGAGAACATGGTCGACCTACAGAAGCTGGTGCGCGACAGCGGCGCGGATATTGGCGCGGCCTTCGACGGCGACGCCGACCGCGTCTTCATCGTCGATGAGAAGGGCGACCTCGTCGACGGCAGCGCGGTCACGCAGTTGGTGGCGCGTTCGCTCCTGCACAAGAACCCCGGCAGCACAATACTGTACAACGTCAACGTCTCCACCTGTGTGCCCCAAATGGTTGAACAAATGGGCGGCCATGCCCTCCGCACCCGCGTAGGGCACTCCTTTATCAAGGCGCAGATGCGCGAGAACAACGCCATCTTCGGCGGCGAGCACTCGGGGCACTTCTACTTCCGCGACTTCTGGTTCGCCGACTCGGGGCTCATCGCGCTCCTGACCGTGCTCGAAGTTGTTTCCGAGGCGGGCAAGCCTGTCTCGCAGTTGATCCAAGAGCTGTGCACGCGCGTGCGCAGCGGCGAGGTCAACTCGCATGTGTCCGACACGCAGGCCAAGGAGAACGAGCTCAAAGAGCGCTACAAGGACGGCGCGCTCGATACGCTCGACGGTATCACCATCACCTACCCGACCTGGTGGTTCAACGTGCGTCCCTCCAACACCGAGCCGCTGTTGCGCCTCAATGTCGAGGCCGACAACCAGCAGCTAATGGAGCAGAAGCGCGACGAGCTATTGGGCGTTATCCGCGAAGGGCAGCCGCGACAATCATGACGCCGATACAACGCGCCATCATCATCGTGCTGGACGGCGTCGGCGTCGGCGCGCTGCCCGACGCGGCCCAGTTCGGGGAGGCCGATGTCCTGGCCGACTCGCTCGGCCATACCGCCGAGGCGGTCGGCGGACTCGACCTGCCGCACATGCAGCGCCTGGGCCTGGGCAACATTGGCCGCTTCGCCGGCATCGCCCCGCGCCAGGATACAGACGGCGCTTACGGGCGTATGGCGGAGCGGTCGCCCGGCAAGGACACCGTGACCGGCCACTGGGAGATGATCGGCGTCGTGTCACAGCAGGCTCCGCCGTTTTATCCGCACGGTTTCCCGACCGAGGTCCTGATACCCTTCGAGGAGATGGCTGGGCGCGGCGTCATCGGCAACAAACCGGCGTCGGGTACGGACATCATCGCCGAGTTGGGCGACGAGCACACGCGTGGCGGCAAGCTGATCGTCTATACCTCGGGCGACTCGGTGTTCCAGATCGCCGCCCATGAGGACATCGTGCCGTTGCCCGAACTCTATCGCACCTGCGAAGGGGCGCGGGCGCTGCTGCGTGGACCACACGCCGTCGGGCGCGTCATCGCGCGACCCTTCACCGGCGTGAGTGGTCACTACACGCGCGATAACGAAGCGCGGCGCGACTGGGCGCTGTCGCCGCCGTATCCGCACTTGCTTGATCACGCGGTCGAAGCCGGCCTGGAGGTACAGGGCATCGGCAAGATTCAGGATATCTTCGCCGGCCGCGGCGTCACGTCCTCCGCGCATGTGCTCAACAACCCCGACGGCATCGCGGCCACGCTTGCGGCCTTGAAAGGGCCGTCGCGCGGCATCATTTTCACCAACCTGATTGAGTTCGACATGATCTACGGCCACCGCAAAGACCCGCACGGCTACGCGCGCGCCCTCAAGGACTTCGACGACGCCCTGCCGGCCATCCAAGAGGCCATGGGCGTGGGCGATGTGCTGTTCATCACGGGTGACCACGGCGTTGACCCCGTCGGGCCCGGTACCGATCATACGCGCGAATACGTGCCCCTACTCGTGGCCGGCGCGCCGGTCCGCCCCCGCGTTGACCTCGGCACGCGCGCCAGCTTCGCGGACCTCGGCGCCACCGTTGCCGCGCTGCTCGGCCTGTCGCCGCTCTCAATGGGGACGAGCTTCGCCCGCGATTTGACGGGGTGAGGGTCACATTGGTATGGGATACTGGAGATGAGAGCGTGTATGGCGGCTAGTGAGGACGTGCCGGTATGACGACCGCACAACGGATGACCTTGTCCCTGAACAATATTTTCCCCGACGAGGACGCGTCTTGAAACGACTGGACCGCGTGATCAAGGATGCGATCATCCATTTCCTGCAGGCCCTATTGTGGGCGCTTTTTGGCGTCATCGGCCTGTGGGGACGCGTCGCCGCGCTGAAGGAGCCGTATCCGCGCTTTGAGCCGGACAAGGTGCGTAAGATCTTGGTGTTGCGGCTCGATCTGCTGGGCGACGTGCTGCTCTCTATGCCGGCGGTCGAGGCCTTACACGAGCGTTACCCCCAGGCCGAGATCTGGATGATGACGCTCCCCTACACGGCTGACATCCCCGCGCGCTATCCATTCGTGACGCGTGTCGTGACCCTCGACACTAACGAGATCCGTTCGCTACGCGGCTTGCTGAATCCAGTGACCCTCAAGAAGTGGCTCGGCTTCTACCTGCTCCTGCGCCGCCAGCGCTTCGACCTGGCCGTCAGCCTGTTTGGCCTGACGGCCAGCATCTGGGCCTTCATGAGCGGGGCCACGCATCGCATCGGCTACCGCAAGGAGGCCTACCCGCTCTTGCACACGCGCACGTTGCCCGGTATGCGCTACGACCATCGCGAACACGAGGCGCGCTGGTGCCTGCGGCTGGCCGCGTTGGCCGGCGCGTCCTCCACCCCGCGCTATATGCATTTAGATGTCGAGCAGAGTGCGGCGGAGCGCGTGTCGCGCCTGCTAGCGGAACGGGGAGTGACGTCCCATACGCTGCTCATCGGCGTCCATGCCGGCTCGATCAACGGCAGCGCCAAGCGCTGGCCCGCCCTGCACTGGGCCGCGTTGGCCGACCGTCTGCACGAGCAGTACGGCGCCACCGTGGTCCTGACGGGTTCGAAGAGCGAGTTGCCGATCGCCGAGGAGGTGACGGCGGCGATGGACACGACCCCACTGGTGTTGACGGGCCAGACCTCGCTAAACGAACTAGCCGCCCTATTGGCGCGCTGTGACCTCGTGTTGAGCGGCGACAGCGGTCCGCTGCACATGGCCGTGGCCCTCAATAAACCGACCATCTCGGTGTATGGCCCGACCGACCCTGGTCTCAGCGGGCCGTACCCGCGTCCTGGACAGACCGCCATCGTGCTGCGCATGGACATGGGCTGCTCGCCGTGCTACAACGCCCTCGCCACGGCCGAGTGCCCGTACGGCAACACCGACTGCATGCATCACCTCACCGTCGACCGCATGTACGCGGCCGTGCGGCGCGTCCTGCGCGAACAGGGCGTCGCGCCGTTGCCGCGCGATAAGCGCGGCGTGGGGGATCTGGTAGACAGCGCGCGGTGATCTTCGAGCGTACGGGGCCTGCGACTGCGGTCGCATGGCAGCGGGCGGGCGCTGCGGCGCCGGAACGTTGGCATAGTCGTAGGGGCGTATGGTATACGCCCTGGTCGCCAACCAGGGCGTATGCCATACGCCCCTACTGATTGGTCTCTCGGCTCCGCGGAGCCAACAGCTCAACCGACCGCAGTCGGCGTTGGTCTGCCATGCGACCGCAGTCGCTGGCCCTATGGGGCAGGCCCCATAGGTAGGCTGGTCACCCGAACAGCGTAGCCAACTCGTAGAGCACGGGGTCAGCGGGGCGGCGGCGCTTGGCTTCGGCCAGGGGCACGGCCATGATTCTGTTGCCCTTGAGCGCGACCATGCGGTCCCATTGCCCCTCCCGCGCCAAATCGACAGCCATGGCGCCGAAGCGCGTCGCCATCATGCGGTCGTATACGGTCGGCGAACCGCCGCGCTGTAGGTGGCCCAGCACGGTCACGCGCGTTTCGTAGCCGGTGCGTTCCTCGATTTCCATGGCGATGATCTCGCCGATGCTGGGCCGCGCGATGCGCGCGGCCAGGGTTGTGCGTGGTTGCTCTTCCGCCGGCGCTGGCAGCCCGGCGACCCGCATACCTTCGGCCACGACGATGATCGTGAAATCGCGTCCGGCGTCGTGACGGGCGCGCAACCGCTGCACCACCTCGTCGATGCTCACGTCGATCTCGGGGACCAACACCATGTGAGCGCTCCCGCAGAGCGCGCCGGCCAGCGCGACCCATCCCGTGTCGCGGCCCATCGCCTCGACGACCATCACGCGGTGGTGGGCGCTGGCCGTCGTCTGTAGTTTGTCCACCGCGTCGGCGACGGTGCTGACGGCCGAGTCATAGCCGATACAGTAGTCGGTGCCGCCTACGTCGTTGTCCATCGTCCCCGGCACGCCGACCGCGCGCACACCGCGCTTGGCCATCGTATGCGCGGCGGCGAGGCCATCGCTATCGCCGATGACGATGAGCCCGTCGATCTCCAGGGTATCGAGCGCGGCCATCACCTCATCGAGGCGGTTATCGCCCTCACGCAGGGGGTTGAGGCGCCCCGCGCCGAGGATCGTGCCGCCGAGCGGCAGGATGTCGCGCACGGTCGTTTCGTTGACGACGTGCGCGTCGAGCGAGAGCAGACCGGCCCAGCCGTTCATAATGCCGACGGTAGCGCAATCGGAGAGGGTGGCGCGCCCCACGACGGCGCGAACCACGGCGTTCAAGCCGGGGCAGTCGGCCCCGGACGTTAGCACACCTAAGCGAGACATAGGGACATCCGATTCCGAGTGTTGAGTGTCGAGTGTCGAGTGTCGAGTAGTTAGTAATTAGAAAGGTTCATTGGGGTCAATGCGTCACTAAACACTAACTACTAACTGCTAACTGCTAAAGGAAAGGTGCCGGAGGTGGGAGTCGAACCCACACGAGGTTGCCCTCAGCGGTGTTTGAGACCGCCGCGTCTGCCATTCCGCCACTCCGGCGCCGTCGCGCATTTCCAACAACCATGTCCCTCGCCAATAGGGCGCGGGCCAGTTATCTCAGCGCAAGTGCAGTATAGGCCCGATGGGGAGGTAGGGTCAAGGGGCCTATACGTCCTTTCTCGGCGCCACGCGGCTTTTCTGCTACCATAGCCACTAATAGGCTGTTGTAGCGCGGGTGGTGCAGTAGGTATGCTTCAGGTAACATGGTTCATCTCTCCGCGCGTGGCGCGGTTATGGTGGCGGCGCGCCAGCTTGCGTACGAAGATGTACCTTTCATACCTGATCCTTATCAGTGTTCCGTTGATCGTGGTGGCTCTCGCCGCCTATGAAACGGCGACGACGACGATTGAGCGCAACGCGCAGGATTTCTCGGCCCAACTGACCGGCGATATCCGCGCCAATCTCGATAGCTACGAGCAACAGGCCGCGCGCCTGACCTACTACCCATTTCTGGCCGCCAATGTCCAGCGCATCCTGCACTCCTACCAGTCGGGGCCGCCCGCCACGCCCAGCTATCAGGACGTGGCGGATATGCGCTACGAGTTGTCCTACCTGGGTCACGCCCACCTCGACCTCGCTGGGATCTATGTGGCTACGAGCAACGGTACCCTGTTTTCCTGGACCGCCTCGGGCGACCTCACGCCGCACCCCTTCACGACGACGGCTGATTGGTACCAGGCGGCCCTGCGCGCCGACCCGCGTACGGTCTATCTGCCCACGCGTGGACAGGAGATGATCCTGGTGGCGACGGGTAAGGTTATCTCGCTCGTGCGCGCCCTCCACGACGCGCGGGGCGCGCGCCTCGGCGTCGTGCGCGTCGATCTCGAAGCCTCGGCGCTGGCCAGTGTGGCGCAGCGGGTCAGCCTGGGCACACAGGGGCGCTTGATCATCGCGACCGGGCAGGGCGCTGTCGTCTATCCCATCGACCCAGACGCGGCGACACAGCTGCTGGCGCGCAAGATAGCGGCGCGGCAGGGCGCCGTGGCCGGACCAGGCCGGTTGCGCCTCGACATCGCCGGCCAGTCACTGCTGGCGACGAGCGATCGCTCGGTGGCAAGCGGGTGGGTCGTCGCCGGCGTCGTGCCGGCCGCGCGGCTGCTCGCCGGGGCCAACTACTTGCGTGTGTTCATCCTGAGCGTGGCCGTGCTGTGCATCGTGGCCGGCGCGCTGTGCGCGACGCTCGTGCTGGGGCGGCTGACCCGCCCGCTGCGGCAGCTGCGCGGGGCCATGCGCCGTGTCGAGGAGCGCGACCTGACGACGCGCATCGTGGTACAGTCTGAGGACGACGTCGGGCAACTGGCGCATGGCTTCAACACTATGCTCGACGAGTTGCGCCGCCTCGTCGACGACGTGTTGCGCGCGCAACTCCACGAGCGCGAGGCCGAACTACATGCGCTGCAGAATCAAATAAACCCTCATTTCCTCTACAATACGTTGGAGTCTATCAATATGATGGCGCTGACGCACGGCGACCGCGACATCTCGCGCATGGTCACCTCGCTCGGCCGCCTGCTGCGCCTGACTCTCTCGTCAGCCGAGGCGCTGATCCCGCTCGACGCCGAACTGGAGCATGTGCGGCACTACCTGGTGGTGCAGCGCATGCGCTATGGCGACCGCATCAGTATGTCCGTCGAGGTGGACCCGGCGCTGCTTGGCTGTATCGTGCCCAAGCTAACGCTGCAACCGCTGGTCGAGAACGCGCTCTATCATGGGCTGGAGCCGCGGCCCGGCGCGGGATGTGTCGTCGTGCGCGGCTGTCGTATGGGGGACGACCTGGCGCTGACCATCGAGGATGATGGCGCCGGTATGGACGCCGCGCGGCTCGCGATGGTGCGCGCTCAACTGGAGGAAGAGGCGCCGCGCGACCGCCGCTCAATTGGGCTCGCTAACGTGCACAAGCGCCTCAAGCTGTATTACGGACCCACGTACGGCGTGAGCATCGCCAGCGCGCCGGGCGAGGGGACGCGCGTGACGCTGACGCTCCCGCGAACCTTGCGCGCGGAGGGGGTGGTGGAGGGGGTGGAGAAGACGACGCCGTTCGTGACGGATGTGACGGATGTAGTAGATAGGGTCCACGAGGAGAGAAACGACGATGTTTCGCTTGCTAATCGCCGATGACGAAGACCTGGTGCGCCGTGGCCTGGCCGCGTTGATCCAGCGCGAGGCGCCCGAGTTCACCGTCGTCGGGGCGGCCGCCGATGGTCTGGAAGCGCTGCGGCTGGCCGAGGAAACCTCTCCCGACATCGTGTGCACGGATATACGTATGCCGGGTCTGAGCGGCCTCGACCTGATCGAGCGCCTGCGCATGGCGCGGCCAGGGTTGCGCTCCATCATCCTCAGTGGGTACGACGATTTCGCGTACGCGCGCCGCGCCATCGGACTCGGCGTCGCCGAATACTTGCTTAAGCCGGTCGACGCGGACCAGTTGTTGAAGATCCTGGCGCGTCTGCGCGCGGGGATCGCCGCGGAGCGCCAGGACGAGCGGTTGCGCCTGGAGGCCGCACGCATCACCGCCGAGCAGACGGTGCGGCGCTTGCTCGACGGCGCCGCCGTCGATGCGGCGGCGCTGTCCGCGTGCCTGCCTCCGTCGCGCGCGTGGGGGCTTATCCTGGTATACCCCGTCAAAGACCAAGACCCGCTCCGGAACCAAGAGCGGAAGCGTGCGGCCCTGCTGTCGTGGGAGGACGCTCTCGGCGCGTGTTGTCGCGATCACCTGCCCGCGGCGACCGTCGTCCTCGACGGCTATGGCTACTACTGCGCGCTCTTTCCGCTCGATGGCGGGGAGTGCGCGCGCGCGGCGACGGCGGCGCGGGCGCTGCACGCCGCCCTGCGCGCGGTGGGGTGGCCGGCGCTAGTGACCGTAGCGCGACCAAGCAGCGGTTTCGACGACCTCAAGACCGCCTACGCGGAGGCGATCGCGCGCGCCGACTACTATACGTCCGGCGCGAGCGACACGCCGCTGCTGTGTTGGGAGTTGTTGTCCGCGCGACCGGAGGCGCAAGCGGAGCGCTGGCCGGCGCTGCCGCGTGGGCGCCGCGACGCGCTCCTCGGCGCGGTGACGGAGGGATCGGAGGAGGACGCGGCGCGCGCGGCGGGAGAGTTCATGGCCTACCTGCGCGGACGGCTGGCCCCCGGCGCGGCGCGCGCGCTATGGGTCGAGATGGTCGTGCTCTTGATCGACCATGCGCAGGAGCGGGGCGTGCGTGTCGACGCGATCCTCGACGCGCGGCACGATCCTCGCACGTTTTTGCTGGAGGCGGTCGACGCCGGCGAGTTGGAGGCGCGCCTCGTCTACCTGGCGACGCATGCCGTGCGCGCGGCGCAGGCGGTGGCGAAGCGTCATGCGCCGCGCGGCACGATCGCCGAGCTACGCTCCTATATCGACGAGCATCTCGACGGAGACCTGACGATCACCACGCTGGCGCGTCGCGTACACCTCAACGCCAAGTATTTGGGCGAACTCTTCAAAGATGTGACGAGCGAGCCACTTGGTGAGTACATTATTCGCACGCGCATGAGGCGGGCTTGTGCGCTACTGGCCGATTCCTCGTCGAAGGTCTACGAGATCGCCGAGCAAGTTGGCTACGGTAGCCCGCGTCACTTCGCCACGATGTTCCGCGCTACGGTCGGCCTCTCACCCGCCGAATACCGTGAGCGCCGGCGACAAGAACTGCCCGCCGGTTCGTTGGCGGAGGCCCCGTAATGCGACGATTGAGACGCCGAAGCGTATCTTCCGGGAGCGCCGACGGCGCCGTAAACGTGGAGTACTCACTGGGACCGCCGCCGCTCGCTGGCGCTGCCCGGCGGCAAACGGTCGCGGGCAAGGTCCGCGAAGAGGCGGCGGGTCCTACTGGGAGCGCGGGACGCTCGCTGCGCTGCTCGCCCGTCCCCGGCGTTCGCGGGCGTAGGTTGGCCATCCCCGCAGGGCCGGCGCATCGCCTCCCGTCCCGCGCTCATCCCGGCGCGCACACTGGGGCGGACGAGACGTCCGCGCTCCCAGTGCCTACCGGGACGGGCGAGCAGCGCAGCGAGCGTCCCGCGCTCCCAGGACTTTTCGCAGACCCTGTGGTCGCTCCTGACGAACTTTCAGCCGACGAAGGATGCCGCCGAGACGGCGGCGGTCCCAGTAGATACGGCGGCGGCTGCCAGGACGGTCAGCGGACCGGCGCCGACGCTCCTAGGGAATTGACCCGCCGCGGCCTGCTCCGCTCCGGCGCCGCGCTCTCCCTGGGCCTCGCGGGCGCCGCCGCGGCCCCCGCGCTCATACGCCCACGCGTGGCGAAAGCCCCCACGAGTGGGAAGGATGTGACGCGCTTGGCCTTCTGGGGCGGTTGGACGGGGCCGGATGGGGCGGTGATGCAGCGCCTGGTCGGCCTCTTCAACAATACGAACCAAGACGTGCAGGTGACGCTGACCTTGTACAATTGGGACCTGATTTTCGATCGTTGGCGCGAGGAGTTCGACGGCGGTACGCCGCCCGATGTCATATGCCTCCACGCCACCGAGGTGGCCGAGTTCGCCGCGCGCGGCATGCTGCGCGACATCACGTCCGAGGCGCGGCGGTTCCTGCCCAGCGCCGCCAATTTCTTTCCGCCGCCGTGGCGCCTGTGCCATGTCGACGGCGGCCTCTACGCCGTTCCGCTCGATATCCACCCACTTGGCCTCTACATCAACGCGGCCGCCGCACGCCGCGCCGGCCTGGACCCGCGGCGTCCGCCGG
>JAABUL010003804.1_pt1 | contig 21506 bp, 25 predicted proteins | sample 5559151 | NCBI WGS metagenome assembly JAABUL01 (sample SAMN10711876, study PRJNA513368) | rock metagenome | isolation source: Antarctica rocks | place: Antarctica: Victoria Land, Pudding Butte sud | reverse complement strand
TCGGTGCTTGAGGTGGTACTGGATACATTCCCTCTCTTTGCAGTAAGTCCATTCGGTTTAGACCGAAGGCCTTGATCTTCACTACGGCATCTGTGTCTCTGGGCTTCGGTTTGGGGGTTTCGGTGATAAACAGCGCATCAGCATTGCCTTTGCCTCCCTTTATGTCTGGACGCGTATTCTAGATTAGCGAGTACCCTCTCAGCGCCGATTTAGCGATCAACCAAAGACTGAAATGCTGTCAAAGACGGAGGATAGCTTTACCAACAGCGCGCATGGTCTCGCCCATTGTACCTTTCCTTAGGAGCCCGTTGGCAATTGGAAAGAGAGCAACGGAAAGATTCGTGTCAAATGAACGTATGGAACTTCGACCATAGTAGGGTACTTTGCCTAAAATCTGAGAGTAACCACGGATAAAACTATGTCAACTTCTGGATGGAAACTTTGCAAATGACCTCACCCGTTGAGTTCCGGTCGGGCGGACATAACAAGCTTCAGGTGTCATAGTACGAGTAGGGTTAGCCCTAACTCAATCAGTACCTACCTTAGGTACCTTACATGGTTGCTAGGATCACCCGTCAGTTTGATTGAAAAGAAATCTCGTATCGTTGATGAGGTCTGAGTTTGATGTTTTCAAAGATGATAGAATACTCTCTTCCAGCCAGCGCCCAGGTCTTTACACTATCAGCAAAATGTTCGCTTCACAGTCATCTCAACGCAAACGGTAAGATGAGCTCCGATCCCTACGCTAACAACCGACTGAAGTGTTTTCTAGACATTCAAAGGAAATCCGGGGTCGAGCCTCGTTATTGAACATATGAACGTGCCTGTAGGCCGCCTAATCAATGTTGTACATCTTAATCATCTCCGCCAACTTCCGAGACTCAGCCGAATAGTTAATAGCATTGGCTCCTGACACCTGATATCGTACTCTTGACGATTGTTAGCATGGGCAAAATTGCTTTGTCAAAGATTAAGGCTAACCTCTGTTGGTCCTGGAAGTTGTCCATTTTCGCCCGACATTTGAATATCCACGATTTACAAGTCGCGTCTTGGAAGATCTCTCCAGCAGCCTGGTCGTTGTTTTCTTTTAATTCCATCAGCTGATCCGCACTCATGCCCATAATCAGCCGGCCAACGTCGTCGAAGCAACTGAGCCACAATTGCCCAGTATGATCGCTGGCGTTAATAGACATAATGTACCGATGCTCTGGCTTCGGATGGGACTTGTCACATCTTTCGCACCGCCATTGCCCAGGTTCCAACTCGACCACTTTCTTGTTGCAGCCTTCCGATAAACATGCTGGATATGAGAAATTTTCTTGCTTGACATAGATGATGGTTGCCTTGACAGTAAAATAGTCGGTGTTCTCTGTCATACCGAGATTCTCCTCTTTGACTTGGAGAATTGTCTTGAAGGGGTCGCCTCGACCACCAGCAGCGCCCATGGAACCGCTCATACCGGCATGCGAAGCAAAGGTGTCATTTCTTCCTTGGGCATCATACCATCCTTTGAGCTTGTGCGCGTCATCTATATCAGGATCTACTGTCATGGAACCGGAACTGAGTAAACTCAGACTTCTTCCGTTGAAGTCGGACACTTTGACGCCTTTGAACGCAACTACCGACTCTGGCATGACATCGAAAGCTGTTGCAGAATTTCCCCAGATGGTGAGTCTCACAGAGTAGCCAGTGTTATCTACAAGCGTCAACTCACGCTTGTCGTATGGTTTGCTGGTACTTTTCGACACAATTTGAGATGTCTCCCCGACCTCCTTGAGGATCCCAATTGTATCGATGGTTGTATCTTTCTCAACTGTTTGAAGGTCCCCAATGTTGGTGAAATTGAAACGTACTTGAGGCACGCCACCTTGCTCTTCTGCCTATGATAAGGTTAAATCATCTTCCATGACAGAAAGCATGAAGCTTATAGGCGTACCTTCTCCACTACCGTATCACGTTCAAAGGTAAGCTCGTAATCGTTGTTGAGGTTTGTGAACTGCTTCTTGGCCAACTGGACCCGGCAAGGTGCACTGATGTAGTAAACGCCACCCTCTTGAAACAGCTCGTAAAGCGCATCACATTGATCATTGAAGCCGGTGCCTCGGATCTCTCCACTCTCATCTAGGAGGTTGACACTAAACAACTTACCTTCTCCGTTCTTATTGTGCCATGTCTTGATGTCTGATTTGTTTGTACATCGGGCTTTTATGGTCCACTTATGAGCGTACGGTGACAGTGCTTCGATAGGATAGATATTTGCATGTGCTGGCGACGTAGCTGTGCTTGTTCTTGAAGGTAGCGATTGCTGCTGATGCTGCTGAACAGGTTTGTTGCCGTAAAAACCATCGCTACCTATGGTGGTAGACTGGGGCTTGACGTCCTCCTGCTTGAACTCCAACGCTTTTGGCTCGCCTATCTTCTCACATTCACCGAGACCTTCGAGGACCTCGAGGTCAAGAACGATTATAATTCTGAGTATAATGTAAGCATATATCCCCTGAGGATGATCCATGGATCATACCTCTTTCCCTTTACCTGATTTGCCTGAAACGACTTCAAACGAACAAAACATCCCTTTTTCAATTTTCCATCATGGACGACGTGGTTGACCTCTGTAGAATTCAGTCACTTCTACGGTAATGACTGCGAGCAGGTAAAAATAATATTGAGAGGGGCATAAAATACTTACGAGTTGCAAGCATGCTCTGAACAAAGTTCAAAATGTCGCTAAAAACAACCCGGTACCGCTCCGGAGCGCCCTGCTGACCGGCCAGAGGCTTGACCTGTACGCATTGTAGGATAGGCTGTGAAACTGTAGCATTTGGATCATCACTGGAATTGAAGATGGCGCTGTAGAAGTATCAGTATAGGCCTAGATTGGAGTATCTTCTGCTTCACGCCTACTTCAAGGAACCTTGGTTGATGTGTGAAGCTGCATCAGCCGCCATGATGAAGTTTGAGTAACCGAGTATCGACTGTAGCTATTGTGAATCGCTTTTGTTGTTGTTCTTGCTGCGAACTGTGTAACATCAGAAGGTAGTGGCGGTTGTTTCTATGATTGATGTCTGATAGGCAGACGCGTTGTTTGGACGTGTAAAGCCGTTTCGTGTCACCTGTCATTGCCCCACCATCTCGTTTATTTACATAGATTACAATACTCGTTTCAAGAGGGGCAGCTAAAACCAGGCAGATACCTTTCCCTTTCACGTACAATTCTGACATACGAAGAACACAACATGGCAGACCCCGAAGTTGCTACGAAGGCGCCTGAGAGCGATGCTCAAGATCAAAGTGCGATGCCTAGTGACACTCCTGCACAGAAAGGCGAAAGCATGGGGGTTAGCTACTCTCGGCCCACAATCTGAACTGCAACTGACGAAGCCATTTAGGAACACTGCGTGACAGATCGCCCATCCCGTAAGCTCAATACTTTTCTCTACATGTTTCAGCCATGCTAAGAGAGAATATTAGCTGCCGACGCTCCAACTGGTGTGGGTCTAGGATAACTTCTTGACGGACTCTGGGGGCTTACTATAGTCGGGTAGGAAATATCAAAGATCGCAGACGTAGAAGTATGCACAATCCATAGATTGGGGAAATAGCAGATAATTCATTCATTCAGGTCTACATTTCGAAACCGAGCGACTACCCTCACTTACCTTCCAAACTTCTGCTCATGTTGAGTAGCGGAACTGGGATACATTCCCATAATAACCAACTTCAAGCGGACAAATATGCTGGCGAAGGATTTCTAGTGGTTATGCCCGATCAGTATGTCCATTAAAGTAAGATGAAATCAATGTTAATGCGTCTATTTCAAGGTTTGCAGGCGACGCAATACCCAACATCAAAATCGATGCTCATGCACAAAACGAAGAACCTTCTTTAATAGAGAAGGTCAAGGTAGGGGTGGCAGAGACAGCCAAATCTTTTAGAATAGACATGTGGCTGGCACGGCAAACACAAGAAAAGGTCTTACCAATCTTGCGAAAGGTGATAGAGGGCGCAAAGGAAGAATTTGCGGATGCGGTCGCAAATGGTGGGGGAATCTATGCTGTAGGGTATTGTTTTGGTGGAAAATATGTATGTCTATTCGGTTCTGAATTACCAGCGACGGTGGCCCATGGCCAAGCCCTGAAAGATGAGGAGCAAGGAATGGCGAAAGATGGGCCTTTGGTCAAAGCTGGCGCTTTCGCTCATGGTATGAGTGTATCATTTCTTAACGAGGGTCCGATACTAAAGCTTCTAGGCACCCTCATTACCAAGGAGGACCTAGAAAGTGTGAAGTCGCCAATCTCAATGGCGTGCGCAGGTACGTTCAACCCTTCAATGGAGAACGCCATAGAGATGCCCCACCCCCGGAGCGGAATTATTGCATTATTCCTCGCACTTTCCCTTGCCTAAGGAGTAAACTGACCGAATTAATAGAAAATGACCCGCTATTCCCGGATGACGTTCGTATTGCAGGTCAGAAGTTCTTGGAAGAACACAAAATAGAACATGAAATGAAAGTGTATCCAGGTGCACCACACGGTCAGTAGATTGGCAACGCCCTACATCGGGCTCCAACCCAGACGTGGCAATACACGTACCATTTTGGCGGCCCGTGCTAGATGTAGTACGTCTATCAGGCTAACACAAAGCACAGGTTTCGCGGTCGTCGGAGAATACGAAGATCCCAAGATTCAAGAAGCGCAAAGATCGGCGTTCGACCAGATGGTCGCATGGTTAAAGTCCCATTGATAGATTTGTATGTTGGACTGGATACAGTGATTCCAGGGCTACTTCGGTGGACGCCGCCCTAATTTCATGAGTCTTTCCAAGTTTTCAAATCCTCGTAGCCATAGCATACGATCCACCTTTTCATGACCAGGTGAGCCCATTTGGGAGTCAACCAGTCAAAGAAAGCTGCAAAATCAATGATTGATTATAGCCTAACAACGAGGTTCAGCTTCTTTACAATAGTAAAATAGACCACGCTCAGTTTCTAGACTCGTAGTGTTGAAAATGAGAAGAGGTTGATGCACGGATGTTTGGAAGGGTGTTTCGCGAGGAAATTTAAAGTATTTATACGAGACACTAGTACCGTAATATACCTCTATGAATGTGTAATGAACGGAATACACACTAGTTTATTTATGTCAATACGTAAGGCCTCAGGACCCCTCGCGAACATCGAATTGCACTCTTCAAGCGATACCGCCTTGGAATCTACATCTGTCCCTCGCGATGGCTTGTACTCATATAGACGCTGCTGGTAAATACTCCTATCCTGCGCTTGGACTAGCTGTGGTGCTCACACCTGTTCTTCAGAGCTGCGTCCACCAACTGCAATGCAGTCTGTCTATAGAGAAGACTGTACACAGTGCTTCGACTCCATAGTACATTTCCCAGACAAGTATCTATCGGTGTTTGCACAAGGACTCATTGAACCAATCTCAGGATGATCCATCGGGACTGAATGTCTGTCTGTACTGCTTCAACGGAGGCTGTACAACGGAGAGAGATCATGCAAGACTGCATAGTCAGGCCTCAAAACATCCGTTGGTACTCAATATCCAGAGGAGTAGAAAGAAGATCAAGGTCAGCAAAACCTCGAGGTGATCCTTCCGAGCGGAGACCGGACAAGAGCACAGCGTTTTGGAAGGCTGTGACCGCTGGTACACAAATCGCTGACCGGCTATTGTAGCGCGACGAGCCTCCCAAGAAGGTATCGAAGCTTGCGATAGCTGCAGAGACGGAGGCAGACCGCTACGACACCAAGACGCAAGTTCAATGCTATGAATGTGGTGTGGATGATGTCCAGAGCACAAGTGGAAAGCTTTCAGAGGTAGTGGATGCCGTGCTTAAAGCCAATACGTTCGCCAGACAGGCAGAAGTTCAAGCTTGGGAGCAAGAAATCACACCGTGCGAGCACACGCTATGTTTAATGCAAGAAGAGGCCCGTCAGATTGACTCTCAGGGTATGCTATACCTCCGCCTCCCCAATAGGGACGAACTGATTGAAGACCTAGATCTTGGCCACTGTTCGATGTGTGATCTAAAGGAGAATTTATGGCTTTGTCTCCAGTGCGGAAATCTTGGATGCGGCCGATCCCAGTTCGGAGGAGTCGGTGGCAATAGCCATGGGCTCAAACATACTGAGCTCACAACACATGCTGTGGCTGTTAAGTTGGGCTCTATAACGCCCGAGGGAACGGCCGACATATATTGCTACTCTTGCAATGATGAGCGTACCGATCCAGACCTTGTCGCACATTTAGCACACTGGGGGATCAACATCGCTGAGCGACAAAAAACAGAGAAAAGTCTGGTGGAAATGCAGATTGAGCAGAATCTAAAATGGGAGTTTTCAATGACTACCGAAGATGGAAAAGAGTTGAAGCCATTGTTTGGACGAGGATTTACTGGATTGGAGAACTTGGGTAACAGCTGTTACATGGCTAGTATACTGCAGTGTCTTTTTTCTATGCCAGCATTCCAAGACCGCTATTACCACCCGAATGAGCTCCCTCCAATGTCTCAAACGCCTGCGGAAGATCTCGAGACACAGTTAAGAAAAATGGCGGATGGACTACTATCAGGTCGCTACTCACTTCCTGACTCGGACGTCATTGCCTCAGAATATTCTCCTGAGGTTCCCCATCAAAAGGGCCTTGCACCAGCTATGCTCAAATATCTGATTGGTCGTGGCCATGAAGAGTTCTCCACTATGCGCCAACAAGACGCTTTTGAGCTCCTCCTCCACCTATTCAAGCTCGTCACCCGTTCTTTACATACCGCTCCATTGAGTGATCCTGTCCAGTCCTTCCGCTTTGTCATGGAACAACGTCTTCAATGTACATCCTGCCTAAAAGTTCGCTATCGAAATGACGAACAAGACAATGTCTCTATTCCTGTGCCTGTTCGACGAAAACTTCGCGTCGTCAACGGAGATCCTGGTGATGAAAAGCAAAAGCATGAGTTTGAGCCTGTCACGCTCAAAGAATGTCTCGACATATTCACTAGCTCAGAGCTAGTCGAGCTTACATGTCCCGCCTGTGGCAGCAAGGACGGTTTCACTAAACGCTCGATGTTTAAGACTTTTCCAAATACACTAGCCGTGAATGCTCGTCGCTTTGAGCTTGTCAACTGGGTCCCCACGAAGTTGGACGTTCCTGTTGTAGTAGGGGATGAACCATTCGATCTAGACGCCTATATGTCAGCTGGACAACATGACGACGAAGAGCTTCTTCCCGAGGATGCTGGAGATGTGAGTAGAGCTGGCGCTGGTTTCTTGCCCAATGAACCAGCGCTCGCGCAACTGGAGGCTATGGGGTTTCCTCGCGTACGGTGCGAAAAGGCGTTACATGCGACGGGTAATTCCGATGCAGAAACGGCTATGGCCTGGCTCTTCGAACATATGGAAGACCTAGACATAGATACTCCGGTTGATCTTGGTGGCGCAGGTGGACAGAACGTTGCTGGTGGTGTGAATTCAGAAAGTATCGAGGCACTAGGGGCTATGGGTATCAGTGCGCCACAGGCAAGAAAAGCGTTGAAAGAGACAGACGGGGATGTCAATAGAGCTCTTGACTGGGTCTTCAGCCATCCAGATGACCAAGGTGACCTTGGAGGTGAAGAAACCAGAGATGCTCCTGCGGAAAGCGAGAAGAAGATGGCTGGCAGTGCAAAGTCGCCGGCGACCTTCAAGCTCCAGAGTATCGTATGTCACAAGGGAGCTAGTATTCATGCTGGGTAAGTCATAAACGATGACCCAAACACGTGAACGATACCGCTGACACTGGGGACTTAGACACTATGTGGCCTTCATACGGAAGTACGTTGCTCACGAAGGCAAAGCGAGTTGGGTACTCTTCAACGACGAGAAGGTCGTCAAGGCCGTCGATGTGGACGAGATGAAGAAGTTCGCTTACGTGTATTTCTTCCATCGGGTGTAGTTGCCCCATGCAGGAATGGAGCCACGCAACAAAGATGCAGTGGAATTGTGGTAAGATGATACGCATGCATTACTTTGGCGTCATGACTAGATGAAAACCGAAACTGGTAGAAACGATCTTGGAGCATAGTATGGCACAGCTAGAGCAAATATTTTGTTCCCACGTACTACTAGCGTACGTCGGACTCGGAGATCAATGTCCTGCTTACTTTAACTCTCTTTCCTACCCACGCTACTTCTACAGTAACCTGAAGGTTTTCGGGTTAGCATCACTATGCGAGAGGTACCTTACCTTGTGTCTCGCTCAAAGAAGCGCAGAGCTAGCCCCAAAAGTCAACCTCATACCGTCTTTCCCCAACCATCGTCTCTCATGCCAAACCATCGAGTAAATCAATGGCGCTGTCGAGACTCACTTCAGCAAGACATCGCGTTATGACGGATTTTATTTATTCCCGTTGGTCGATTCGTACTAGCTACAAAGTCTCATGGACTAGACTGCTCGTCGTCCTAAATGGGCGTTGTTACTGATGATGATGATGAAAATAGATTACTTCTGAGTAATGTTTACTGTAGCTAGATGTATACTAACTAGATATTATCAACTGCGGCGAACCATCTTTAACCCTCTCCCCAATTTTTTCTCCCCCAAACCTTGTACACGAAACGAATACCATGATTCCTAGCCCACCTGAACAGCCTGGCCTTATCATCTCATTTAAGAGTATATTCAAGCGCATAATTAAAGCTATCAATGTTAATTTGCGCAAGCGCTTTTGACTGTATTGCCTTGTTGCATCTGTCTTTTTCAGGATCCGGGACTGTATTGAAAAGTGTTGCTCCTTGCAAAATAGATGTGCTTACTGCCTGTCATCGAGAAAGAATCGAACAGTTTTTGATAAAACGGGGAGCTCGTGACCCCAGTCTGTCAAGTGAATCGATGCAGCACAAAGCATCAGCTTGGGATCGTTCAAAGGATTGATGAATGCGGCGTGTGAGAGAAAAGGGCGGGATACGGAGTTGAGATGGGTTGACGACGGTGGCAATGAATCTTAAAGGGATCGGTTGGACGAGGGGAGGGGTGGCAGGGTTAGGAGGATGAGGAGATGGTGATGGAGGTGATGGATGTGATGTAGGATGAAGGTGATGAGGAATAGGCTGAGGGATGATGATGAAGGGAGGAGAAGAGGGTTGGAAAGGCGAACGACACGATGAGAACAGGGATGAAGCACGTGCACAGACTTAATAATCTGTTATGTAGTGAGGAGTAGTTATGATGGCGGGGGTTTGGGGCGGTGGGGATGGGGATGAAGGTGGTAATGGGGGTCGAGCGTGGTAGAGGAACGACGACGACGGCGATGACGGGGAGAAGTGTTTATGCTAAGTTAAGAGCGAAATGTGCACTTAAGAGACTGGGGTATAATAAAAGTGGGTGGCCCCGCGAACTGGGAAAATGGGAGATGGCCTTAGTGATTATAAGGGGAGGTGAGTAAGGTAATTGCTGATTTAGCCGGTTTTTCAAACAAAGGTCAGTTTGCGGATGAACGGGATGCTAGGGGACGGAAGAATATTGATAATCGTTAGTGTCACGAGGCGATGGATGTTGGAGCAGTTGCGGGAAGCCTTTACCTTAACAGGGGATGCAGCTTCGAGAAGTTGGTCTACCTATTTGAAGGTGATATTAAGCCTCGGCGAGATGTTCCACCTCAGAGACAATCCAAATATCCAGAGTATTTCACACCATCGTAAAAGGAGGTGAGCCCACCTTACATATCGTCATGTCGTAATCGCATCACCACCTTCTATATTTTGCGTCTTCGTAATCACATCGGCATCTGTGAGTTCCTCAGCTTCGATGAAATCATTGCAGTCGTGAGCCTCGACGTCATCTCCGTTCATCCCTTGCAACAACGAGTTTATACCGCTTGCTATGTTTTGATCATGGTCGAGCGGGCCGGTGCTGCTTACACATCTTTGAAGGAACTCTGAGGAAAAGGTTGCAACGCTTGGTGGTGCGGAACCGAATAATGAAACCGAATCGTGTGGTGAGGTGTGTGGCTGTGATAACAAGCGGCCTTCAGTTTGATTGACGCTCGCACTCAACCCTTCGTCATCTGGACTAGTAACGTGGTACTCAAAAGTTGTTTGATAAGACTAGTTGAGTGAACCCGAAGGAGAGGCCTTATTGCATAGTGTATCTTTCATTGCCCTGATAAGGAGGTTCTGGTTCTTCTTGATCATTCTTGGTGTGATGCCTTCCTCACGTAAAGTTCTCCCTAGATTCATCCATGTCTGATGGCCTTCTGGCGAGGATGCATCAAGACTGTTGCGCATGAACGGGATTCCTTGTCGTCGTGATCCTAATATCTCTTTCAGTTGGACTTCGATACGAGATTGAGATTCTTCGAGGCGCTCCTGGGCGGACGTCATCTGTTTTTGGGAGCATTCTGTACGTTGCTGAGAATCTTGAATGCGGTCCTGGTTTGATCTAGTGCTATGGTCAGCAACGACGTGGTAGAACTCTAAGGAGAAAGGGATTCTGATTTTTAACGGGACATTATAAGCTGTCATAAATTCCACCTGTGCGGTAATTGCGCGTCGGAGTTTTGGTATCTTTTTAGCAAAGCTTGCGGTCCGAATACTTTCGCCAAAGTTCATTATTCCAAATAATATCCGCGGCCCCTTGTCTACGTCTTCATCTCTATCCATGTGTGGATCGTTTGAATCTTGTCGTAATCTGCGATATCTGAACCGTTCCCTATACGTACGGTATATGGTCGGAGGGCTACTATCCATGATCGAGGAGCGGAGTTCTTCAAACTTAAGAATATGGTGCGACAGTACGTCGTGCTCTTCCCAGCTCAGGCGACCGTTTGCATCTCGAAGATTTTCACCTACCTTCAACAGAACCTGGCGAAAAGTTAAGACATCTTTTGCGAAAGTAGGACATTCTGTCGGTCCTGTCTTCAACGCGTTGTAGACATGTGATGCAAGCTGAGCGCAAGTAACAAAGTCCGATATACTATTGCCAAAAGCTCATTGTTCCTTGAGAGATCGCTTTACGCCTCAACGTGTAAGCAAGTCCATAGCCAAAGATTCGTAGTCCAGGTGTAATCAAATGCCTCGCTCTCGATCGCAAGGCTGCCAAAAGCCTGACATTATCACATGACATACAGAGCAGCCTTATCCTGGGCCTGGTGTCCCAATTAGCGTGGCTGACTGAGCTCCTGCGTCTCCGGATCTTTCTGTAGCACGGACGAGGCAACGATTTGAGCATTTGTTCATCCTGAAACCTCCTAGGAGAACCTGGAGTATCTGTCCTGTGGTGTAGACGCAGGAGTTGTCGTCACACTGGAAGCGTCATAATCTCTAGCGCACGGATGGGATGTCTGTCCCGCTTCCCCGTCTCGCGCGGCTGTGTTACGGAAGGAAGGTATGAGGTAGCACAAGGCAGATTCGTACTCCCTAAGGTGCGTACAGTAGTACGGAATCAGGGTGCTGTGTGTTGCAGTGGTGTCGTGGTGTTGGTTCATCTGCATGTCTAATTGGTCCACCGCGGCAAGATAGGCTTAGCGCCTGCAGCGCTTGTGCAGTCCAGCCTCCAGCTCACTTCGTCACCTTGTGCCTACTACCTACGAGACAAAGCCACCAATCCACATGGTCCGCCTCGGCCAGCCTATTGTACCACTCCACGATTTTATCGCGCGGTACGTCAATGATCCCCATTGGACGTAGATCGACTTGATCTTCTACATGTTCGTTAAGAATGCAGCCTGCAATGGATGGTCTATAGAGGCAGTGCAGGAATCTTTGGCATGCTTGATGCGTATCTGCAGCATTTTCTCCCCCCTTGAAACAACGAATATCGTGACCAAACTCAAGTTTCCTTCTCGAAGCCCCATTTCATTTCCCATCTTGCGTGGTATTACAAGATGTAAAGAGTCCTTGTTTGTAGGTCTTTTGACTGATTGAAATGAGTACAACGAGTACATCATGTGTCCCTAAAAGGGGTCCTAGATGTGCCAAAATCAGCTTGTGTAGATCAGCTAAATGCACCTTTAGCTTTAGTGTTTTGTTCTGGAACCTGAGACAGCCACATTTGGACCTACCGGGATGGTGGGCTATGAAAAGCACATACTGCATGGATTGGCGAATGTGCCTCATCACAGCCGAGGACATGAAAAGGAAGAGGTACCATCACTAAATCTCAAGCTAACAAAGATTATAAGATACCAATAGCTTTTTCTTGACCAAAGAAACTCTCTCAGACACGCATTGTGCTTTGTACTTAAAATCGATTGACTTTACTGCCCTTCGACCAGAATTGCTCAGGATATGTCCTTTCGCCTTAGGTTTTCGTCGAGATCCTGACCACGACGCCGGAAATCCCTCGAGTAAACGAACTCCAAAACTCAAACCCTGGGCCACCCGGCATTCCGACTATCTGGCTGTTCATACGATTTCTCGGAGTAAAATCTAAAATCTTTTACTGTAACCGAATCCCTAATGGGTTCTCCATTCAAGCCCAGGCAGCAACCTGTTTCTCTGCAAGATCTTCTGGACCGACTTGGCAAAACCCCTATTTTCTGCCTCGGTTCTCCGTTTCCGCACGTCACAACATGCAAAATTGAAGTCCACTTGGACAATCAGGAGTTAGTGAAGGCACAAAAGGCAATACAAGACTTCAAAGTGGTCGGCCAATCCCATTCCCATCCACAGAGTTGTATGGACGTTTTAAAAAACCTTGCAATCTCCTGTTCTTGTGGTGGCCACGAGGAAAATGGAGAACAGTTTGCCTACCATTGGCTGGCAGAGACGTCCTTACCTAACATGCTCAAACATATGGGCTGGGAGAAAGATATGGCTACCTGGACGATTCTGGGTTTTGATAAAGACCAGGAATGCTCACCGCTGAAGTGCAGATTCGAGAAGCCCAAGCGCGATCGCATTTGCTCCTCTCTGAACAAACTCGCCATAGGCGGAATCCTTGCAGAGGAAGCTTTGCGAGACTTAACGAAACATTGGCTTTGTAAGCACCACAAAGCCAAAGCGGAGCTGCTCACTCAGCTGCTCTCGGAGAAGCTTTTGAAGTACATGCTGGGCAAGGGTATCTCATCCAAGACTGGAGACATTGGCAAAGGAGAGACTCTGGATCATCCAGACGAAACTGAACAAAAAACACAAAGAAAGGCCGACAATGAGCTAATAGAAATTGCGGACTCGAGTAACAACACCTACAACCCTGTCACACCGCCAAATACGCGCCCACCCATGGTTGAAACGTCCGCTTCGGAAAGGACCGCGAGGACGAAGGATACAAACCCTTTCTTGTCTCCCAACAACCGTCGGGCTGCCAGCGCGAGTGCAGCCTTGGGCGCGCCTGGAATTCGATCTGATGACGCTAGAAAACGCAAAAGAATCTCTAGCTCACCAGTTCACGAGTCCAGCCCACTACGTCAAGAAGCTACGAGTGAGAATGGATCAATAAATAGAGACTCTGAAGTCGGATCGCCCTTTCAGCATGCAGCGCCAAACGACCTAGCGGCTGACATGGATCCCTCGTCAGTCACACTAGGACAGAGGCGCAGTTCTGAGCTGCTATATGGCATGCCGAATGATGAGCTAGCGGATAACGAGTCCGCAACGTCAGAGGCTGATGCCGGAGCGGCTGTTTCTGGAGTTTCTGACGAGGAGCAAAGTGTTCCACCATGTTCACTACTATCATCAAACGCAGCTGATCAGCCAGAAGGAACGCCCCTTTTTCCCACTTGGACGAGGTATAAAGACGTGAGGCATCGGCATGACATAGTCACTAGCATATGCAAACTCATGAAGCAGAACATCAACACTAATACCCAAAGTCCTAAGGACGGATGGATTTACATATTCAGCAGTCCCCAATTTCCTGGCTATGTAAAGATAGGGCTTACCACCAATGAGATCAGGACCCGAAAAAACCAAATAGAGTCTAAATGCAAAGTCTACGACCTCGACATGGTCAAGGGGGAGGAGTGTTTCAAGAAAATTTCTTGGCCCGTCCGCCTCGAGAAACTCATCCATAAGGACTTGAGCAACGAGCGACGCAAGTTCACTTGCTCATGCAAGAAGTCGGCCAGCGAACACGATAAGGAAGAAAATAACAGGAACCAGATTCAGCACGCCGAATGGTTTGCTATAGGTGAGACCCGAGCAAAGCAGGTGGTCAAGAGATGGAAGGACTTTATGCGGCTCGAAATTTACTCCAAGGACGGAAAGCTCAGGGAGGATGTGCTACGAAAGGTCGATAAGTGGCAGCGGCATCCTGAAACGTTCGGTGACCCCTGGTGCGATTGGAAGGCCCATTCGGCCTTCGTTGTGGTTCACTGGTTACTTTCTTTGACCATTTGTATTTCTTTCGTCATATGGTCATGGCGGCTATCATTGATGTTGGGCGCGGCGTTTCCTCTGTTTTCCATTTGGTACGATGCGCGAATGAAGCCTGTGTCTTTCTAAGTTTGAAATGGCGTTTTGTTTGGCAAATATGGCGTCCTCTAATTTCAGTTTTTCGACCTGTCATCTTCCTTTCTGACTTTTGAAGTACTTACCCATGATACATCCGGCGTCGTATGCACTTCTAGTATCGGGCTCAAGCCCGGCTGCTTTTCCGACGGCCAACTGCAAATGTTGGAAATTTCAAATTTCTCGTCGTAATTCCACTGTTGCTCTCATCTGCATATACAATAGGAAGACTCTATAAGACCAGATAACCTGGCTGCGGACCCCGGTCGACACACAATCTTTTATCTATCACGGGCGGTAAACATTCTTCCATACTCGTTCTTGATCCAAGATGATGTTAAGAACCACCAGCACTCGTGCTTCATCATATTCGCTGACAACCCCTAGCCCTCCTCACCGCTCGGACTTCGTGTAAGATTTTCATTCGCAACTTTTCTTGGAATATAACAGACATCGCACAAGCTACCGTTTTCAACTTTAGATCGTCCACCTACTCTTCGAAAGGAAATCTTCGAACCCCAAATTTCCCTTCTTCCTTTCTGCCACCTTCTCTTCCACCCCCCTACCATCACCACGAACACCACCCGCATTTTCTCTGTTACATACAAGAAAATGGATTGATTTGGATGATATGGAAGTTGTTGATCTTATTGCGGTGGCAGTACGGTCGTGGTGTGCCATGCGGTCAGGAGGGGGTAGGTACGGTGGGAGGATGGGGAATGGGGATGGGGTGGGACCATTGTCCCGATCTGCATACACAAAGTCTCATTCATACCTGTTTGTCAACAACTTGCATCGCGCTCATAAAAACACAGGCCGGGGGGGGGGGGGGGGGGGAAGGGAGAGAAAGGATGCTTTTGCTGGAGTCGCGGATCTAGAGAAGGGTGTGAGGAGCTAGCCTCAGGGAATAGGCTACGTACGGCCTCCCAAGGTGACAATTCTTTCTGCATTCGGGGGTACCTTCTTGTAATCATTGACTTATATCATTCATTACATGTGACTTTGGCGATAGAAGCACAACACAACGCGAGTTGAGGATTTGTACGTCCGATTGCCACCACCGTACCTGAACGCCCTCTGCATATGACTTGCTTGAGACAAATTGCTCGCCACCACATTGCTCCTAAACCTTTCCGTGCTGACAGCAGACTCATTTTCTGTTCTCCTTCAGCCGTAACACGTTTGCCTTTGGAAGCTTTGCATTTATCAATTTCCTGCTTTCCCCAGTCCAGTCCCGCGTACTTCTTTTCAAACGCAATCCTTCCATCTCGCCACTAAGCCGTCGCAGTCTGCTGCGCCGGCGTCCCCGTTACCGTCTCAATCTCCACCCTCGGCATACTCGACCCCGTGCCTCCAAGATCTGTTGACTTGGCCTTGGGATTCTTGGTGTAGTAGTTTGATATTGCCGATTTGATAGCGTCCTCGGCTAGCATGGAGCAGTGGACTAACACCCGCATCAGTCCTTATTCTCCCAACCCACCCAATACAAGCCCAAGAAAACTCACGCTTCACAGGTGGCAAACACAATTCCTTCGCAATCTCCGTATTCCTAATCTTCCCCGCATCCTCCAACGTCATACCCCTCACCAGCTCTGTCAAATAACTGCTGCTTGCAATAGCGCTTCCACATCCAAACGTCTTAAACTTGACATCGCTGATGGTGTTGCTATTGGGATCAACGCGGATTTGCAGCTTCATGACGTCGCCGCAAGCGGGAGCTCCGACGAGACCAGTGCCGACATCTGTGTCAGCTTTGGACATTGAGCCGACATTTCGCGGGGAGGAGTAGTGGTCGAGCAGTGAGGGGAATGTTAGCTTGGATCGAGAAAGAGGATGCGGTGGGGTACGGGTGGGTGGACGGAAACGATATAAATACGGAGATGTGGGAGAAGCTGGTTACTTATCTTTCTCATGGTAGCTCCTTTGCGCTGAGACGGCTGCCGGTGCTGTGATGTGGACTTGAGAGATGATGGATGGTCTGGCGGTGGTTGATAGGATTCTGCTGGCCGCGCGGGGTGCCGTAGTGGCGATTCTTCTAAGCATCATGAAAGGCAGTTCCGAGTAGATATTACACACTATGTAGATGGACTGTAGATGAAACACAACAGCCTTAGGTCGAGGTATTTGATGCCGAGTCTTTTGATGTCTTTGATTGTAGAAGACAGTTGCAGTTAGCGATGATGCATTTTATGGATTTAGTGGTAAGCGGCACCCCACGTGATCTATGCAAATCTACCAATCAGGTTTGCTCGGCAACGGGTCAGCAGAATTTGAGAGATTTTCAAACTTCCAGGTGCATACACAGGGTGACAGGAGTATGATCGAACTATTCTATGTACAACCAGGCTGATCCAGACATGGCCTAGTACATCTGAGCAACTCCGATGCTATGCAATCCATTCAAATCATAGCCCATACCTTCAGGCTCCCTCACGTCTTCATACTTGCCAACGCCCTTTATGCCAGCTCGCAAAGAATCATTGCCACCTCAAAATACTCAAAGATCCCCCATCATGTCTTCATCATCTGGGGCATACTCGTCTGGACCGTGGGAATGACTTGGTTCGAGATCTCCATTAGGACTCAGTTCCTTACTCCTCTGCGCCTTCTTAGCCCAATCAATGTACTCTTTACTGAGTCCCATCTTCCGGTCAAGTTCTTTGACATGATTTGAAAGGGCTGTCGTATGGGAAAACTGCTTGATAATATCTTCGCTTGTTTGCTCTTCCGTACGTGCCAGAGGACCTGTTGTCGAAGAGGTTGCGAAGCGTAAGACCCAATTTCGAACATCATTAGCTTGGGTGATGGTGGCGTTGAGCTGGCCAGCCGAGATTAACGATATTAAGTGATGTGCAGTTCCATTGTAATCATTGGGATTGTCGGATGTTCGCTTGGCGACGTCTGCGATAGTTAGAGCTATGTAGGTTTGGCCGAGCTTCAAGATGGAGAAGCGGCGGAAAGCATCGATGACCTGGAATACAAGACCCATATTGCGGTCCTTGGAGAATTTTAGCAAAATGCTTACCAGATATAAACATTGATAATGGACGACTGTTCGAACAGGGTTTCAACATACATCTTGCCATATGGCCTGACCCGCGTCAACCTCGGCTTTTAGTTTGTCCGCCGTTGTCTCCTTGGATATTCCATCTCTAAAAACTTCTGCCAGATTGTCGTACGCTTTAGCAATGCCTCGGTATATTTTTGCAGCATGACCGTTTGTCGTCTTGGGCATCGGCAAAGGCTAGAAGGTCGGTTAGAGACTTACAATTGAGCTTGTGCTTGAAGACATGATCCTACTTACCCGACCTTCAAATAAGAGATTCACGAGAACCCATTTCTTATATGCGTGGACTTGTATCATACTCGGTGCGTTGGTCGTTGGAGATATGATGACTAGTTCCAGGAACAGTTGCGCCCGCTCCCAGTTCTTCAACCCCATGTAGAGCATTGCACCAAAGAGGAGATACTGTAGGTGATCTCTATAATCCAGCTTGTCCGTCAAGCCTGATGGGATTGTTATGAATGTTGAACTGGTTTTATACTCTGAACAGGGTAACTGATTGCCCGAGTTGGCAGATGCCTTTTCTGAAATTGGTGGGAAGTGAAAGATGTCATTGTCGAGTACTGGTAAGGCAGCGCGAAATGCACGAGCGTCCAGGCAAAGATGGGCGAAGACGAGGTGTGAAGATGTAAAGGTGGAGCTTGATGGATCGAGGCGGAGAATCGCAGACCTAACCAGAGGTACGGCCAAGTGCGGCTACGCAAACGGGTAAGAAGTTGCGGTTCAGCAAGGGAGATAGCGGTATAAAACTAACCTTCAATGCGGTCCTCGCCGCTTTCGCAACCATGTCAATTAGGCGCGTGAACAAATTCCCAGCGTATCTGATTTGCACCGGATCGAAGCGCTCCGTAAAGTCTTCTACCTTTGCCCACAAGGCACCACCTGGCAGGAGTCTACTAGATTGGCTTCCCACTACTTGTTTTCCACCTTGGGGTCCACTGATATGGGCGAGGAGGACATAGAGAAAGGGAAGTGTGTTGATGTTCGGGTTCAGTATCTGAGTAGTAAGACAAAGGTCAGCTCTCCAAGTTTGGGCTCACTGAGCTCAATTTCCGAAGGTAGGAAGGTAGTGATAGCATAAGTATGTACTCTAGTAACTCACATCAAGTAGATCACCACCCCCAGAGACACCAGCCGTAAGCTGATTTGCAGGGGTTTTGTTAAGCAGCTGTACCACAATCTTAATCTGTTTGTCGTAATCGGCATCAGGCAACGGCGTTACAGGCGGAGGATGAGGGGGGAAGGAGAGGAGTTGAGGTAAGATGGCATCCATATCTGCGCTGTCTGTTTCCGTTACTGGGCCCAACCATGCACCTCCAGACTCCAAGTCTTCAACGCGGGTTGGGGGGTGGACCTTGTTACGAATTGAGGTAAGTATTTGAACCGCAGTATCGCATCCTAGTGTGATCGCGTCCAGCCCTACCCGGCCGATCATCATCCAGGCTCGGGCCATAGTTCTTCCAGTGGGGTCATCAATGGCATTGGGCCAATCGCATGATGGGCACGAAACATGACCACAGACAACAAGGACTGCTGATGGTAGGAGAGAACTTGCATACACAACTCTTTTGAACATCGTGGGTGATCTACGGCGCTAGGGTAATGTGCTCGGCGTCCATTTACGTTCCATCACAGTCTCCAGGAGGCTGTCAGTCGAATCACCATGTCACTCTCAAATTCCTCGCCTCTAGAGGTTGCGAAAGCTGCTTCCATCTCATCACGGAGCCTGGCCACTCTATCTACTGAAGCACGGAACAAGGCACTTACTGCAATACATGAAGCACTTGTCAAGTCAAAAGAAACTATCTTGGCAGCTAATGCGAAAGACCTGGAACTGGCCAACAAAGCTACTGGAAATGGAGAGCTAAGCCAGAGTGCACTCAAAAGATTAGATCTAGGTAGAAGAGGTAAATGGGAAGACATGCTACAAGGCATACTAGACGTCCGAGACCTCGAAGATCCTGGTGAGGATATGATTAGTTGCAAGACATTCTGCAGTGGCTGACTGATCGTACTTTGGGTCATACAGAAGCTCTGCACCACAGCTGGGAAAGACTCTACCGGCCCTGACATTGATGCAACTATAAGAATTTATTTTGAAGGTGATAAGCCTCTTTGGCAACGCTGAGCTTCGACCACTGTGGTGCATGGCTTCTTGAGGCCCTGTACGCTTCAGTTGGAAAAATGACCCTGAGGACACGTCTGGATGATGGCCTGGATCTGGAGCGAGTCAGCTGCCCAATCGGAGTTCTGCTCCTAATCTTTGAGGCACGTCCGGAGGTTATTGCCAATATAGCATCATTGGCCATTAAGTCGGGAAACGCTGCCATCCTGAAAGGTAGGCAATGACTTCAATGGAAGAGTGTCAACGTCGTGTTAACACCCTTTAGGTGGCAAAGAATCCACAGAATCATTCAAAGCAATCTCCACCGTCATAGCTACAGCCTTGACAAAGACTGCCGTGCCAAATGCGTCGATCCAGCTTCTCACAACCCGCGATGTCATCCCCGCCCTCCTCGACCTCGACAAATACATCGACCTCGTTATTCCCCGCGGTTCCAACGAATTAGTGCGCTATATTAAGAACAACACACGCATCCCTGTCCTTGGCCACGCCGACGGCCTCTGCAGCATTTACATCCATGCCAACGCCGACCCTGCAATGAGTATCAAAGTGCTATTAGACGCCAAGCTCGGCTACCCTGCAGCTTGCAATGCTGTCGAAACCCTGCTTATTGATGAAGTCGCGCTTCAGTCCATACTTCCGGGCGTAGCATCAGCACTCTTGGAACAAGGCGTTTCCCTCCGTTGTGACGCCCCCTCGAAAGCCGCTTTAACAACTTCCCTCCCAAAGCACCAGTCCGCTGTCCTCCAATTGTCCACTGAAGAAGACTACGCTACAGAATTCCTCTCCCCCACCCTCGCCATCAAAACCATCCCCTCCAGAACCTCCCCCACGCAATCCGTCGACATAGCCATTGCCCACATAAACGCACATTCATCTAAACACACTGATGCCATCCTTACAAGCTCCAAGGACCTCGCCCGCCGTTTCCAATCAGGCGTTGATAGCGCCTGTGTTTTCTGGAACACGAGCACGCGCATGGCAGATGGAATGCGCTTTGGCTTTGGCACAGAGGTGGGAATTAGCACTAATAAGATTCATGCGAGGGGTCCAGTAGGGCTAGAGGGACTGATGATTTACAAGTATTTAATTAGTGGGAACGGGCAAGTTGCTGGGGAGTATGGGTTAGGGGGAAAAGCTTGGAAGCATGAGAGATTGACTTTGGATTTGTGAAGAATGAAAGTGGCGAAGCCCAGTGGTTGTGACTTTCAGGTTTAAAAAACTCCACCCGAGTGCTAGATACCGAGAGAAGCCTCAAAAGTATTTCAGATACGTGTTTGCTGTTGTAAATATCACATTATTCTATTTATCGTGTGACTCGTGTGTCGCTTTCGAGAGAATGCGCTAGTAGCCTTAATCTAAGCGAGGCGCACGGTAACTTACAAGCACCCAAAAAATTGAACAACAACTATCACAACACGACAACACCAACCGCAAAGATGGGTAAGTTGCTGGATATGTTCCTCGTTGCTGAGTCTTCGTTCAGAGGCCTTACCCTGTGGTTCCTCTTTGCAAGGAACTACGTAATGGACCGGCATCAAGAACCATGAGACGAAACGTAAGGGGTACTTAGCTGACATGTAAGTCGCATAGGTATCGACCTCGATGACCACCACGTCCGCTCCAGCCATCGTAAGGCGCCCAAGAGCGACAATGTCTACCTCAAACTACTCGTCAAACTCTACCGCTTCCTAGCTCGTACGTCTTCTTGCCCCCCGAGTAGTATTACCCTCAATCTCAATCTAACCATATTCGGATCAACAGGCCGAACAACCTCGCCCTTCAACCGTGTTGTTCTTCGTCGCCTCTTCATGTCCCGTATCAATCGCCCTCCCCTGTCACTCTCACGTCTCGCCGCTCTCTCCCGACCCGAGAAGACCCTC
>JAABUL010003802.1_pt1 | contig 21518 bp, 19 predicted proteins | sample 5559151 | NCBI WGS metagenome assembly JAABUL01 (sample SAMN10711876, study PRJNA513368) | rock metagenome | isolation source: Antarctica rocks | place: Antarctica: Victoria Land, Pudding Butte sud | reverse complement strand
CTCTCAATCTAGTGGTGTCGCACATCCTTGACCGATACGAGCTCCGTGGAAACAGCTGCAGTGTTCCATGCAGCCTGCTTACAATGGCTGCAGCTATCCTGAAGATGTTCCTACCTCACCCAACTTCGTACGTAGAGCCGAAGAACATCGATGCCTTCGCCCGCTTTCCGTTGGGCCCAGGATAGGTTATCAGTTTAAGAAAACAGGAAACGCATTTTCACATATTTGTTATAGGCCCTGAGGTCTATTCAATAATCGTTATGTACTGATGACTCGGAGGTCCTTTCCGGCCAAAGACGGAAGCCTTACAACCTTCACATACATAAAAGTGCCTTGGGGAAACCCAACGGCCTAAAAGCGTGAGTGGAATCATAATCTAAAGACCTCCCTCTTTGGATATGAACCTGGAAGATGCAAAGTCCCCGACCTAAAGGCTGGACATGACCATTGCAGTTTCACATGCGGGCTGTGGCAGCTTTAGAACGCTCATACATGGCCCGTTCAAAGGCCCTTTGCAGCTCTATGGACTTCGGGTCGCCTGGCGGCATGATCTGCGAGGCGTACATACCGCAGAGTTCAGCTTCGCGGTCAATAAACTAAAAGCATCCAATCAGTCATATGTTCAATATGAGACGAGAGACGGGGCAATACCCAACACAAGTTCGGCAACCCGGTCCAGGTCATAGTCCCCTTACTTCTCCAGCCAGGGATATGATCAAGGCAAAGCAAACCCCCCAGGCCCCAGTCCTTTTCACAATCTATGGGTAGCGTTGCTCCGAAAAGGTTGTTCAAGTCTGGAATTTTACATAGCTTCATCCAGGCTTTCTGGCTCAACTCTGTCAGCTGTGGTGTGAAAAGCTCTGCCGCACCCTCCTTTTTTAACAACTTTCCATTGTCGGCCAGTAGACTGTGTATCACTTTGAGGTATTCTGGCGCGTAAGCACTAAGGCCTTGACCTCCCATGCAATCTTTTACTCCTTCATATGGTATAGGGCCGTCATATGGCGTTGCCTTCTCATCTGGCGCTTTCCGAATACTCATGCCTGCTTTCTTTACCTTTGGTTTAGGTCTTCCCTCTACGAAGAACGTCATATCTTTAATGCCAAGAGGCTGCCAGATATATTTCTCAAAGTAAGTCTCAAGTGTCATACTAGGATTGACACGTTCGACCATCTTCCCGGCCCAATCATGTCCGGCACCATACGTCCAGGACGTGCCTGGTTCGAACACCAGTGGATAAAGAAATCTCGTTGCTACAGTCTCGCCTGCAGACGGCTTCTCGCCTCGGCTTTTGCGCCATCGGAGCAAGCCTGGATGGACGGCATCATAAGCAATACCGGAGGAGTGCGTTAATAGCAATCTACACAACGACATCAAGAACTGACTCACATTGAGATTGTAGTACTTACCTCAGTGTGATAGCTTTCGTCGCCTTCTTGAATTTCAGTTCGCCAGGCGGCTCATCGGCTTCGGAGATGATTTCGATATCTTTGAATTCCGGCAACACCCTCACGACATCCTCGTCTAGTTGCAGAAGACCTCGCTCGACGCACTGCAACGCAGCTATTGAAGTCAAGAGTTTCGTACACGATGCTAATCCCATTATTGCATCCTGTTCGAGGGGTTCTTGATGACCATCTTCAAGGGAACGAACTCCAAACGATTTACTGTAACGAAATTTGCCTAAAAATATACTATGTTGAATACTATAATTCAAAAGATGAATAGCGGAGGTACCTGTTTTGTCAGTAGCTACCAGCACCGCTCCGGGGATCTCTCTATCCCTGCAGGCTGCCCGGAAGGTTTCTTCCAACGAGAACATTATGAGCAATGGAAGAAGCAGGATCAATCACCAACTCGTTCAACTACTCAGCATTACGAGCACGAATTTTCTCTCGTTTTCACTCTTTACTCATATAGCAATCTTTGAGCAAAGTATTTTCGATCCCCTAGAACCCTCGCATTGATGCCTATCTCCTCAATTGGAAAGTGTCGAGGTCTTTGGTGTGATATCACGTGATAGTCACATGGCTGCCAGATAACTGTGTAGACAAATCAGGGTTGCGCTGTGGCTTCATCCCTCTTTTATCAAGTCATGAATTGGCAAGAGGAGAGGACAAAAATTATGATCCGGCACCCAAGTCAGGCAGTCTGGCACTTAACTCGGGCTAGACGCAATAGCAATGTGAGATCTGCCTTTGCCCGTCAGGAATGACCCTGTCCAAGTCGTCACTCTTTGAGTAACTTCTTCTTGGCCTCGGCTTACTTTTTATCGATGTTTTTCTTATGAATTATTTTTCTGCTTTGTATTCAATGTCTCTGGTCTCCCCGGTTTCTCGAGGAATGTTGGGGCTCAACCTTAATGCGTACGTGCAGAGTCGGTAAGAGAATCCAAAGTGTGACACTAAAAACGGTGAAGAACAAGCCTGTTTTCACCGAGAATCGCGCTTGATGGATGCTGCAGCAGCCGTTGTAGAATACAGGTTGAAGGCATTTCACTTGAGACCAAAACCCGTCATCAGACTGGTATCCGAACGCATGCTGAGAATCCGAGACTGCCACAGAGAAGGATTTCTCCAACAAAGTCAAAAGAAAGCGGCTTCATGATCGACATGTACTCTCTCAGGAAGCCCACAGCCACCGTGAGGTTTTCGCCTTCGGCTTTCAACCAAGGGCAGAGATCCACAAATGGAAACACACCGGTCTTAAATCGAGGAATCAACATCTGAAATCGCTTACTCACCTGAGCAATGCTCGCAGCTTCAAAGGCTTGCGAAGAAAGGATCTTTACAGATAGACTGAATAACTTGAACCAGCGTAGAAGTCCTCCTCATATCGACACCTTTATTTACTGATATCACTCCCGCCAGTCAAAAACAAAAGATACATATCCTTAAAACCTTCAATTAACGCTACTTGCTTCCCCCCCTGTGTCTCTACATAAGAGCCTCCAAGAACTTTACATTCTTTATGCCTAACCACCAAAACGGAGATACCTGGTGCTAGTCTTTAGCATACCTTAGCTACTATATGTACATAGATCGCCTACCCAACCAAAAAAGTCCTTTCTCCATTTTAAGACTTGATACAGGGTACAGTAAAAGAAGGCAGAGCCAAGGCCACATCAGCGTATTCCGTTCTTGAACGAGCACACGTTACGCGATGTGTGTCACTCGGGGGGCATGCATGTTCGTAGTGTCATTGAATAGTGCTTGGCTAGGCGTACGGAGTCGTCGTTTACTTCGTATACCCTTGAGGATGAGTGGGTGGTGGGTGGTGGGTGGTGAGGGAGAGGGAGAGGGAGAGGGAGAGGGAGAGGGAGAGGGAGGGGGAGCGGAAGCGGAAGCGGAAGCGGAAGAGGGAGGAGATTGTGTAAGATTCAAAGATGGGACGGAAAAGCAACTCTCAAAAACACACACATGATCAAAAACCCCCCTTATTAAAATCATACCCGCCTACAAAATAATTATAAGTCCTATTACAGAACTCGTGAAACCCCATCATAGCGAAAATAGCAAATAAATTAAAATAAAATCGCGCCTCGAGATAACCTATCCCGGCGACGCTCCTGGGCTACCTGTCCCGTTCCAACTACCTTAGTCCGCTAGTTTGGATCCATCATACCCTACAGTACCTACTTTATCTCATGCCCATCATAGACATATCCATGATATCATACAATCATTACCAATGCCGTTCCCGGCATCCCAAGCCTCTTGTCCAAACTCCACAAGGCCCATAAAGCAAAAGCAAGCTCCCGCATCTCGCAGCACTTTCATCATCTCGAATACGGCCGATTCATCGCCGCAATCTCCCTCGCAATCGTCGCCCACTCCAGCTCCCTCTTGATCGGCTCGCCGCGCTTCTGCTGCTGAACCTCGTCCCATTTGAGGAGTTCGTAGGCGAAGCGGAGGTGGGGCTGGATAATGACGTTGAGGCGGCGGGCGCGGACGTAGCAGCTGAGGTTTGGGGTGTTAGCTTCCGGAAGGGTGGAGCAAAGTGGGTGAGATCTGGAAGGAGGACTTACTATGCGCGTGGGAATGAGAGAGCGAGGGAAGCCATGACTTCTGCGATGCAGATTGTTGCTGAGCGAGAGACGCCGACGCGACAGTGGACTAGCGTTGCTGTGCCATCTTCTTTACCTTTTTCTGCAACGGCCATTGTCAGTACGACTTGGAGGAAAAGTGGTTAACCTGGAGGCTCTTACGAATGAACGCCAGACACCTTTCATATTCCTTCATCAACGGATCCAAGCCATTGTCCTGCACCCGGTCGATGAAAAGCAAGTTTTTCAGACCCCAGCTATCGATCTGGTTCTTTGTCCAATTTACTGGCTCGCCAACACTGAGTACCTTGTTGATACCCATTGCTCTTAGCAGCTCTGGGTTATTTGCATGATTTAGATTACCAAGGTACATGTACGGAAGTATTCGACTCGGTAAGCTCCCATCCATTTTCGAGAGCCATGCTGGTTCCGTTTGCACAGCGCCTAAGATACCATTCGCTGCACCCGGCGACAACTCTAATATCTTTGATTGCAGTTGTGCAAGTAAAGCGACGTCAGACGGGTAGGCGAAGAAATTGCGTTTCTTCTCGCAGTGGAGGCGTAGCCAAGCTTCGTGCACGGGAATTCGTTCGGCGTACATGAAGTAAGCTAATGCAAGTAACGTGCTCTCAGTATACCCATCGGTGCAGTGGATGAAGATCTTTCGTGGGTGGGGCGAGAGTAATTTCATGGGGATATCGCCATCAGAGTCCTGCTCGTCATCGCTCGTGTCTGGTGTAAAATCTGGATTCGCCAGCCGATGCATCCATTGACAGATTTCCGTCAGAGGACCAGTCCCTGAATTCGATAACTTCGGTGGCATGATACTCCCTGACGAAGGGAATTCTAGGTGCTGTGGGGCGAAGTGGCTAAGCTCGCCGATACGCTTAAGCGTATGATGGTCTGGAGCTTGTGCAAGATCGCTCGCCTCAATGAAGACATCATATAAGGGCTCTTCTTCTCGGGTTTCGACATATCGGCACAGTGAGGAATCGGGGCTGGGGCCTAGCCACACATTTTTCGCAATTTCAGATGCTTTTGACATGTTGCACATTTCCTGCCGCTCCCACTGAACTAGGATTGATTAGAATCAATTCCTCCCGAGAATTTGGAAAACTTCTTGTAACTCACAGAAGTCCATGACCGCACCTGTCGACTGCTCCCGAGAGTCGATTGCTACAAGCTCTGGGTGGTTCTTCTCGAACTCGCTGAACCTGCCTGCGAGTAAATGGTTAGAATATGTCTCACAACAATTGAAGTAAGCAAACCAACGCTTGGCATCACTTACTAGAAACGACAAAGGTTTCGAAGCGCGGAATTTCCTGTCCAGCCGAGGAATGCTTCTCACGCCAGGCGCTTTGTGCATTAGCAAGTCTTTTGGCAGCGTCATGGGCCCCGCTTTCTGGCGTGCCCTCATCTCCATAAACGACTAGATCGGACATCATAGCCATCTTGGTAGCCTGAATATGAAAGTTGCGGACTGAGAAGCCTTCTCTAGGGTCCACATCCAGGAAGGTAGCATTCTGACCATTGTTTGGAGATAATAGCTCATCTGGTGCCAACGCCCCTTTTAATCTCGATTTTGTCAGGTCTCCGTCTGCCTTTACGATTGTAATTCCTCGAAAACATGTTGGCGTAGCGCGCAAGGATTTTCGTCGAGCAATGAAAAACGCTTGCTGGACCTGGTTGTTGGGATGCAACCCGTGTAGCCATGGGAACAGCTTCTTGGGCTCTGGAAAAGGTTGTGCCGAGAGATAATCAAGTGCTGCAGCTAGCCGGAGCGAATCGATTGAGTAGATTGGAGGCGATTCGGAGACTTTGCGATATGCGTCAGCTGGATGAAGGAGCGAGAGGGTCTGGACTTGAGGGTGTTTGGTAGGCGGAGAGGCGGGTGGAGTTGCGGGCGTTTGTTGTTGCAATTTCGGAGGAGGACCCGGAGAGCAATAGGGGAGGTGCTTGTTAGGGATTGGGGCGGCGGCAAGCTTGGAAATGTCAAGGCTAAGGGTCGGGCCTTGTGAGGGCGGAGGGGTGGGGGACTGTTGCAGATAGTGCTGTTGAGCTACTGCTGCGGCCATTGTGCAAATTTCTATTTTTAAAGTGCAAGCTTCACTCGCTCGGATTCTTCCACCGGCTCAGTTTATCAGCAATATGCTCGGAGCCTTGTTGTATAGCATAGGTTGCGAAGTCTAGACAAGCAAGGTCAACAGCTGCGATGCGAGCTCGCTGGGCGGAACATTTACCGAGTCGCAACATCTGAGGGAGAAACCCCCGCTCAACCACAATCTGTGGAAGCTGATGTGATAGCACTGCAAGGGAGCGATTGACCGTGATTGCTGAGGCCAGCATCAATTGCTAATCAAGAGCAGACTTGAGCGAAGCGATATATAGCACCGTGTTGTTCCAATGCTATCTACCGGTCGGTTGATGTAATAAGAGCTGTGAATGTCAAGTTGTATAGGTAGACGTTTCAGCTCACAGCGAGTCAATCGAGTCAAGGTTGGAGTGAGATGGCTCAGGCAATCTCGAGCAAGATTACAGCCATGAGCAGCAATTTGTTGAAGTTGTTGCAAAAAGTAGAAGTAGAAAGCGGTTGAGACAGATAATATTAGTGTTACTATTATTCCTCATCCTTCTGTAGGTAAGTTCTGATCACCTCGAAGCAGACAGAAAACAGTCCCTCTCACCCCCGCCCCAGGTAGGTGCGGCCGCTAAGGCATTACCGGGTAGCGCGGCTTGGCACCCCGCCTCGCGCCTCGACTTGCATGGAGTGAAGAGTAGGGAATTGTATCACCAGGAACACCTTACCTTACCTACTTACAGGTACAGAAGTCTTGATTCAAAACCCTCTCAGCTCTCCATTCCAGGAGCATCGATGCATGAACGTGCTCTCCTTACTAGAAGGACTGGCGAGATGGCATTGTTCACAGCGTCAAATTCAACGGGTCCAGAACACTGACGGTCGGTTGCCAGGATCATCCCATCCTGCGAAGATGGTGGACTCGTCCCGCATTGGACGATGCAAGTCATCGTCGATCTTTATCGCTGCCGAGCACTTCCATCTTTCTCCACAGAACTAATACCGTGCAGCTGGTCTCAACGGTCGTCGGTGGGCGAAAAGGCACGAGAAAGTCCGCCACCCCCGAGTAAACCAGCTTTATGTTCTTTTCAGGACTTACTCAATGCGACATTTGCTTCAATTCTTCGCCAAGGCGCTCAAGGTAAAACTTGCTTATCTGCGACGGCAAACCGTGGAATGACCGGGCAATCTTCTCAATGTCTTTGCGCCCTTTTTCATACGGCTGCAGATCTCGATTACCATATACGTCTTTTCCAGCAGCATAGCCACTCTTGAGATTGCGGAAGAAGATGTTGACCGAAATGCTGATACTATCCATTGGACAGGCTGTGTGGAGCCACAGAGGAGGGATGAAGAGGACGTCTCCAGGCTGTAGTATGGCTTCCTGAGGATGAGCCAGCTGAAGCGATGGATGTTGAGCGACACCAGCATCGAAGAGGTTGAGCTTGGAACTGGACGCACCCGGCGGGATGTCGAGGTATAGTACATCAGAAGGTGGGTACAACAGGACTCGTTTAGTGCCACGGATCTGGCAGAGAACGTTGGCCATGACCTATCCCATTGCATATCAGCTTCAAGTTTAATTGACCAGGACCTCATCCTCACATCATAATGCAGCCACATAACCACAGGCCCAGAGATCCTAAGAGGCGAGCTGTGTGCGTTACGCGCAACCATCTCGAGCTGAGCTGGAAGACTAAAGTCCGAGGCAAGCACTGGAAAATCAATGGCAAGCTGGGCTGGCTGCTGCGAGGGCTTTTCTAACGCAAGGGATCTAAGATATTGCTTAGAACCTGCCGCGATCTGGTCGATGAATTCGCCGAATGGTTTCTTAACGTAGCTAAAGTTCTTCGTCTGAAAATTCATGTGCTGATCGGTAGCCTCATGCACCACAATCTGTAGACGTCAGACAAGGCCTGTGAAACTTACGACAGAATACCCACAAGCCTCTGAGCCCCAACTTTAACCTTCAGAGCCTCCAGAGACCATTCCGTGACGCAGGGTCCAAGGTCCATATCCTCCATCACGACAGGGTTGGAGATGTCCACTACACGCTTGAAACCCTTGGAATCCTCCAGATGCATTCTTGGGGTGATCGACATGGCGGTTTCAGTAAGAATCCGAGGTATGGTGGAGCTCGTCAAGGCGTCATTGCTTTCTTGCCGAGTCCGAGCACCGGAGTTTGGTTTCTGACCTTCATCATAGCTCCATCTTGACTCCGACTTGTGGGTGCCCATCTTAAGAGTGTAAATGCATTGATTCCAGTAAGTGCCGAATGAAAAGCACACTGCTCCACCTCCGGCAAGAGCGACCGAGTCTTGGTAAGCGTAAACGCTATGTCCCACGAGCAAAGGACCTGACCCACATTCAACAATCGATGGCTTCAATTTAGCGAAATCGCTTTCGCTAGAACCCGAAGGATTTGGAAAAAGACAGACCACATCGTGTTTCTGTGGCAGAAGGTATCGTGAAATGCCACCTATCAGCATAAGACCAGCGTATGACCACGTGAGACATGCTCCAAGTCTGTGGATTGCATTTGGAATGCCGCTCAACGGTTCTACGTCGAAGCCGTGCTTTTTAAGTTCAATGGAAGGTCTTGTCTCAATGTCGGAGATTTTCCATTCAAACATTTCAACACAGATTGTGCCATCTTCTGCCATACCGCCCAGTAAGATGCCTTGTTGCACCGCTGTTGATGCCATGACAGCACCAAATCTGGGTTCTATATTATTCCTATCAATCTTAAGTTTCTCCCAATCATCGTGGCCGCGCCAAAGGATCCAGTCACCAGATATTAGTCCTTTGCTTGATTTGCCTCCGTAAATGAGTACACCCTGATCGCCATCATTTAGCTCAACCATCGCCGCACAATGCCTGTAGAGCGGAATTGGGAGATCTTCTACTCTCTCCCAGGCTCCTCCGGAGCGGCGAAGCCAACAATCTGCCAAAGCACGGTCTGGCGATGTTCTCCCTCCCGCAAGAAGACAGTCAGTTCCCTTCAAACTGGTCATGGTGTGACACATCCGAGCTTCAATTGATGGTGGTGGCAAAGATTTATCGTCATAAACACGATGCTCCAACTTGAAGACATCCGAAGACTCGAGCCGGCGCTGCGTGCCAAGCCCACCATGGAGACCGAATACTTCAGGAGAGATTTGGTAAGCTGCACCAAACCGGCGCTGTCCTTGCCCCTTCGACAAAACCTCAAGCTCCAAACTCAAAGACATTGTTCCGCCTGCGAAGTGCTCGGCTAAGCTTGGAAAACACAGGTCAGCGACTGGCTCGGCTCTGGGAACATAGCTCTGCGAAAAGTTCATCGTGCCTTCTGGGCCCTTTACAGCAACAAGTAGGAAGTAATGGGAGGCAAACAAAGCGAATTCTTCCCATTCATCGAATGGCTCAATTTTGTTGAGTGCCAGTCGCTGTTCTGAGCTTAAGAAGGATGGATCACTCCATAGATCCCACAAATCTCGAGCAGTTGCTGAAAGCCAGCCAGCTCGTAAGAAACGGCGTTCTTGGTCTGCCAGTGCTGGATAACTATGAATAGACTTAAGTGATGTCTGTAGATTTCCAAAATGCTGAATCATTTTTTGCGCAAACGGATGGTCTGGCCCATCAGGCAAGTACTGTTCAAGCAGACAGAAGCGTACTTGCGGAATCAGTCATGCAGCATATTAAATCTTGAAGAGTCGGTCTGACATACCATCATCATATCGACTTGCCCATGCTATCAGTGAATCTGCAGCCTTAACATTCATGTATGTTACCGATACTTCTGCTGTACATAGTATCAAGTAATCAGACATATCAAACTCGCTTGTCAAAATAGAGTCTAGGGTCTTGGTGTTTGCGAGATCACAACCCAGAGCTATGTAATGTCCACTTCGAAGGAGTACTGAACCGGAATCTGCAAATGCATCTAGAGGTTGTAAAAGGTCCAGAAGTTGCGATGTTGCAAGAATGATTTCGCGCTTTTTCTTCATCAATTCCGGATAATCTATATCAACAAACATAACATTTCGACATTTCGAGCGTTCTCTAGCTAGCCATTGGAAAGCAAGAGGATCACTTATGACACTTCAGCCTCTGGATGAATAAATCTTGAATTTAGTAGGCGCGTCTTACTCACTACCCACATCCAAGGTTCATTACAATCTTCCTCTTGTCAGATGGTTCATCAAGGAACTTTTGGATCATATTTTCAACGGCATGCATTCGAAGCCAGTAGCCACGGTTGATTAACGGGCTTCGTCTCTGCGGTTTATTGACAAAATACCGGAGGAAGTGTGGTTCTGGGTAGTATAAGCGCTCTACACTTCGCTTTGACACAATGCTGCTGTTATTGGTCTGTAGCTGTTTTAGTTGACGAGCATGATGAAAGATCTAGAATTCCTTACTGCCATGATAGAGTCATCTTGTTTCTGTCTCTTCGACTTAGTGGTCTGAATGGGTGACATAATCGATTCTTCTCAAGGACTGTAGGTAGAGAAGGATGAAGCATGAGTGTGATGATATCACGGGTTAGAGAAATTCAAGGGTGCCGTAACCACGAAATCTTTCAATTTCCTCGCTAAGATTAGATTAATTAGGGTTCTTGCCGCTTGACGCTATCAAAGACCCCTGTAATCCATGACTGACCATGACCATGGTGCGAATTGCCCACGCGCACTGTCACAGAACGAGATACTTGATTTAGGCGACATAGGAGAAGGTACCACATCGAGGCTCTACTTTATCAACACTATACCTGATTCTCTCGAGTTGTTTGATTCTCTTCAGAGTAATGGCAAAATTGGACGTCTTCTGTCGTCGATAAACCCAGGAAATACAACCCCAGCTTCGAAGACCCTCTGTCGACTCTGCTGCTGGAGGAGCAGCTGTGTCTCACTATGTCCATGAACTTTGTGACTTTCAATCAGGACTACAGCCACTTGGCTGTAGGTGCGTACTCTGGCCCTTGGGGGAAATCACGCGGATTTCTAGGTCTAATATAAGTTATGTGCAGGCACCTCGAAAGGCTTCCGAATATACACCACAGATCCCTTTTCAAAATGCTTCGAAACAAAGTCCGGTGACATTGCGCTTCTTGAGATGCTCTTTTCAACATCGCTGGTTGCCTTGATCCTTTCACCGCGGAGGTTGCAGATTACAAATACTAAGGTACGTGGTTGTCTCCTCATGCCAGAGTATGAAGGTGCACGAGAAATTAGGAAAATAGAACTCGTCTTCCTACCGGACCTTTTCGAGACATGTTCTGACCGAAAGCCGTTGACCTTCTAGCGACAATCGACAATATGCGAGCTCACATTTCCTACCACAGTACTGGCAGTCCGACTGAATCGGAAAAGATTGGTGGTCATATTAGAGGATCAGATTTATCTCTACGATATAAGTAATATGAAGCTGCTATACACGATCGAGACCTCCCCAAATCCAAATGGTATACCCCGTTCCCTCACATACCAACCGAAACAACAACACCACTGACACCCATCCCAGCCATCTGTGCCCTCTCACCCTCTTCGGAAAACTGCTACCTCGCCTACCCCCTTCCCCAGAAAGCTCTCCCCTCCTCCTTCGCTCCACCTTCCCACGCCCCACCCGGCGCATCCCACATTCCTCCCACCACTGGCGACGTCCTTCTCTTCGACGCCCTAAAACTCGAAGCCATCAACGTCGTCGAAGCCCACCGCTCTCCACTCTCCTGCGTCACTCTCAACAGCACCGGCACCCTCCTCGCCACCGCCTCAGACAAAGGCACCATCATCCGCGTCTTCTCAATTCCCTCGGCGCGCAAACTCTACCAGTTCCGGCGCGGCTCCATGCCCAGCCGAATCTACAGTATGGCGTTCAACGCCACCTCCTCCCTCCTCTGCGTCTCCTCCGCCACCGACACCGTCCACATCTTCAAACTTGTCGCGCCCTCTGCCTCCCAACAAGCGCGCCCCACCAACAATAACACCGCCGACGACGAAAGCGCCCTCCGCCCCACCTCCCGCAGCAACAAAAGCGAACGCAGCCTCAGCCCCACAGGCTCAGACTCCCAACCCGACCTCACCCGCTCCATCTCCAACGGCTCCAACCCCTCCCTCCGCAAACACAACGGCACCCTCATGGGCATGATCCGGCGCACATCCCAGAATGTGGGGACCAGCTTCGCCGCCTCCGTGGGCGCATATCTCCCCTCCGCCGTCTCGGAGATGTGGGAACCGGCGCGGGATTTTGCGTGGTTGAAGATCCCCAAAGTCTCTACGGGAGGAGGAGGAGGTAGTGCTGGGGGAGGCGGAGGAGGCAGTACGATGCCGTTGCGGAGCGTAGTGGCGATGAGCAGTAGCAGTCCGCACGTGATGGTCGTGACGAACGAGGGGCATTTCTATGTGTTCGGGATTGATCTGGAGAAGGGTGGGGAGGGGACGTTGATTAAGCAGTATGAGGTTGGCGGGGAGAGTGAGAGATTGGGAGGGAGCATGGTTGATGATTGAGTGGGAGCGTACTTCCTGGTTGATGTACTGTGGAATATGAAATGCTTCTCTCTGGCTTCTTTTTGGGCTTAGCGGTACTCGGGTCTGGAGGCTATTGTCCGGGCATCTATAGTGGGCGCATTTGGGAGGTTTGGGAGCTGAGCGATATCTTGGGTCGGACTTTGTTTGCCAAGCAGATCACCTCTGCTCTGTATAACGTTGTATTGCCATTCTATGTTGATCTTGAATCATATATATGTATCGCTCGCCTCGTCCCTATAGACCCGATCCAGTATCTCCATCATGACTAGTCCGTCTATCAAGATTCCTTCTCTTTCTTCTTCCTTCCTTCTCTTGCCGTTTACATTCACACCCTCCCATCTTCTTTCTTGCCCTCTTCTCACGTCCCTCCCTTGCGATCTTCCATTCCTGCCCACTCCTCACGTTCCTCCCTTGCGATCTTCCATTCCTGCCCACTCCTCATCCGTCCCGGCCGCATCTCAACCACGGCCCATCCCGCTCACTCTGCGCCCTTCTTCTTTCCCAATCCAGGCAACAGACACCAGATCCCCGCATCAACCACTAACATCGCCAATACAATAGGCATCAGGACCCAGACACCCCTCGCCTGCGCAATCGCCCCGACCGCAAACGGCAAAATAGTTGCCCCCGCAGCCCCAAACGCTGCCGCGAATCCAATGCCCCCAACGTGCAGGTGCTTAGGGAGGAGTTTTGTGGCCGCGACGACGGCGGCGGGGAAGAGAGGGCCAATAAAGAAACCTTCGATGGCGATGCCGGTGGCAGAGGCGGGGAAATTGGGAACGAGCCAGAAGAGGAGGTGGGCGGCAATGGCGAGGAAGAGATAGATCTGAAGGGGTGGTTAGGGCTGCTGAAGAAGGGGAGAGGGTCGAGACAAACCAATATCGCCAGTTTCTCCCCAATCTTGCCAGTAACGAATCCTAAAACCAAACGGCCAACCATAAGTCCGAGCCAGAATCCTGTTGCGCTAGATCCGGCCGGTAATGCTTCTGCGTGCCGGACAATCCGCATGTACACAACGACCCACCCGCCTAGTGCAACCTCAATGCCGACATATACCATCAGGAACCAAGCGCAGACCCAGACTACCTTGTTGCCCAAAGCTTCAACAGTTCTCCCCCCTTTTTTCCCGCTGGTTCTAGGGTTCGCATCTCGATACTTCTTACCATTTTCCGTCCAGAACGCCGAGACGACCGCGACAAGTTCAATGACGGAGAGACCAATCATGAGATAGTAGAATGTGAACCATTGAGCGTGTGCCTTTGTGACCAAAGCTGTGGCGATGATAGGACTGAGCACGGCTCCAAGTCCGTATGATCCGTGCAAGAACCCTAGAAGCTCGTTCGCCCTTTGCATATTTCCTATATAGGCGTTCCAAGCAGCGTCTTCGAGACCGTTGCCGAAGCCAGCAAAAATGAATCCGACGACAAGGGCGGGATAAGGTGGATGTTGGGAGATAATGATGTACCCCGCAAGACGTGAGCCCGGGGCAAGGTAGGCGACACCTCGCTGGCCTTGAGACATGTGTATTCGGTTGTTGAACAGGGCGGCGCCGACGTAGCCGACTACGGGGGAGAGGAAGACGAGGGAAACGACGGTGTAGGAGATATTGTAATAGGTCTCGAGCTAGCAACTCAGATCAGATTGCTTTATTCACCTAGAGTATTGGAGATGGTCGTACGAAAGGTATTACGGCCTGAGTAAATCAGCATCACCCTGCAGCTGGAACATATGGGTACTGGATACCGACCCCGTACGCCGCATCATTGGCACCCATGATCAAGAGCCCCCAAAAGCACGCCAATGTCCTCCACATGTTGATCCTTGGGTGATTCCATTGTTGCAGCTGTGCAACTGGAGCAGTGGTTGGCGAAGGAAGATCAATCTGCGATTGACTCCTTCGTTCATGGCCAATTCGCTGGATCCTGTCGCCGGAGGCGTGCGAGGGTTGCTTGCTCAGTGGAGCATGGTGAGATTGGATGGGCTGCAACTCTATAGAGCATGCTGGGTCCGTTCTCATGTGGGTGGTGGTAGTGATGGTGGTGGTGGCCGCCATAATTTTGCTGCTCAATGCTCCTCAATCCGTAAAGACTGAGCAGGCCTTTATATAGGCCATTGGGAGAAAAGTCGCAATCATAAATCACTTTGGCGGGGTCGGCATTTCCCCGAGATACCCCGCCGCTAGAGTATCGTCCAGTCAGCAAAACCGCCCCAGCCCCGCCAGTAAGAGGGACGATGGGAGTACGGACGTCACAAAGGCTGTGCATTTACTAATCAATGCATTGTTGGAAAGCACTCTATTCCGTACCTACGATATAGACTGGAAATGACTCATTTGAAACGAAAGTCGCTCATGATCATGCGGGAACTTCAACCCAAAGCGGCTTCCGTGGCTTGGCTCTCTAAAATCCCTCATTGCCCGTCTGTTGACGCTTGATGAGCTAGCTTTACCCAGGCATGCTAGATAGGTACTTTAGCCAAAATCCGAAATTTTCTGGCGAGAGCTCTTGACGCTACTTTAAGGGCGGCTGGGGGGTTTTTGCAATGACCCCGGCAGACAACTCGCATACTTTTATTCGAGATATCTCCCGTAACAGAAAGCCTTCAGGTACGGAGTATATTTGCCTAAACACTAGTGGAGCATAGTATCTTACAACGAAGATCTCTCAGGAGCATCCTGAAATATGGAAATATCCTGTTGTTACAGCCGCACACAGAGCATAGCCGAGGCTTCAATGAGTTACTATGTATGGATTGTATACAGGCGTAGATGTACATACTTATCTACGACACTCCTCCTGCAAAGACACTCAGACGAAACCTTCGCATGAAAATTCTCTGATGTGTCGAACTGTACTAGTAGCGAAGAGCTCGCCTGGATTTCGAGTGCTCTTTCTGTGAATCTAAGTGACATATGTTTAGAGAAATATTCTGAGCTCAGAAATATCCTGCGAAGCTCATTATCCTGATATCAGAAGAAAAAGTTGCTGCAGATCATTGCAGAAACCCCCCAGCCGCCCTTAAAGTACATTCTAATGCTCTCTATAAGCTTAAGGGTTGACTTTATACACCATGCTCAAAACTGTCAGGACTCGTGATTGACAAGCAGGAACACAACAACTCCACTACAACCAGACTAGTACCCTAGTCGCCAAAGAAGAGTTCTACATCGACTGTCGCCAAAAGTCAAGGCCGCAGCGGGAGAGCTGTTAACCTTAGCACTTGAAAGCGGTTGGAACCTTGCGCATGACTACTGTACTATTGTCAGCTCTCAATAGAGGACAAGAGGGAATAACCAGCTCATCAAGTCATCTCAAGCATTAGATCGAAAGTTCCGCCAGGAAAATGATATTAGAATAACCGCGGCAATGCAGATCTCTGTAAAGTAAGTGTAGGATGTAATTTCCATTTGTTGATTATGGAATCTAAACAGAGGTAGGAAGATCTACTCGATTAGACCACTGAAGTTTAGATATCTTTTCCGCAGTCCTTATAAACTTTGAAAAACCTAAAGCTATTGGGTTTGACAATAGCTGTAAGTCAAGGGAAGATGCACGACATGGTGTTTCTGAGTATTGCCAAGAATCTTTACATTGAAGCACCCAAAGCTGCGTGCCACACCAGTATTCAACTCAGCTTGACAGAATGCGCAGTATTTGATAATTTGACGCAGATCTGACATAATAAGATTGGAGACTATCGCATTACAGATAGCCCGAGCAATTACTTCTTCAATGAAATGGAGAGAAATTGAAGAGGGAAAACGCAGACCGTCTACGTTTAAAAAATGTATAAGAATGTGCGAACAGTAATCTGACGCGAGGAAAGACTGTCACGCGTTAGAACGTGCCTCATAGAAAGCAGTGATTGCTCGAAAAAGACTGCAGATAACTTGTCTGCGTCTTTTCTGTATACTTGGTATTGTGGCAGTCCTAAATATTGTAGTTCTCCAGCTTTTCCCCTTAAAGTGCGCTCGCGCTGGGTTGAGGATAGAAATGCCAGATCAATGAGTATTCAAAGATATGTGGCAGTCATTTATGGTAAATTTGAGAGCTGCATATTAATATAGTTCAGTGAAAGGTACCGCAATATTTGTGGTCTTCTGAGGTGAATAGGGGTAAGTTTTATGAAAAATACTCCAGATCTGGTGGTGGCGCTTGTGGCTTGACGCGCGCTAACAGAGCTTCATCGCCCTGGCAGTGACAGGGCCTGTTTGCAATTGTTTGGCAGGAGCACAACAAGTCTACTACGAGTACCTAATAAAGCATTCGAAAATTCACGACGCCCATTCCTTCCTGTGAGGTAGATCAGCGTTTTCATCTAAAGCAGTTAATTTTGACCCAAGTCAGCCGTCATCAACTCGCCCACACTTTCCTCCGATTGGCGTCTTGCATTGTACGCGACTTCGACAATCGAGGTTATTTGCTCTGGAAAAAATCTGCTATTGCACTACCATCGTATCTGGCGCCTAGGGGGTAATAGATCATGGATTCCAAAATGGACGTAGACGTGGGGAAGTCGCCAGAGCCGCATCGACTATCACCTGCAACAGAGCCGGCGTCGATACCAACACTGGATGGATGGATAGAAAACCTCATGAGCTGCAAGCAGCTGGCTGAGAATGACGTGCAAAGGCTGTGCGAGAGGGTATATAACAATCGGTTGGATTGGGCTACATAGCGTTGTCCTGGGTAATTGCAGCAGCTAACGTTGGGTGTCCTCGAAAGGCTAGGGAGGTACTGCAAGACGAATCAAACGTGCAACCTGTGGTATGGATCCACGGGCACTCAATACGCTTTCATACTTATACATACTGATTCATAACAAATAGAAATGCCCAGTAACAGTATGTGGGGATATACATGGGCAGTTTCACGACTTGATGGAGCTATTTCGCATCGGCGGGCCCAATCCTGACACCAACTACCTCTTCATGGGTGAAGATAGCAATCTCACCTCAATAAAGCCATGCGCTGATAATTTGCATACAGGGGATTACGTCGATCGAGGGTACTACTCTGTCGAAACCGTAACACTTTTAGTCGCCTTGAAAATCCGATATCCTCAGCGCATCACCATCCTTCGTGGGAACCACGAGTCACGTCAGATTACCCAGGTCTACGGTTTCTACGATGAGTGCCTCCGAAAGTACGGCAACGCAAACGTTTGGAAGTTCTTTACCGACCTTTTCGACTATCTACCCTTGACTGCTCTCATAGACAACCAAATATTCTGCTTACATGGGGGCTTATCGCCGAGTATCGACACTCTCGACAACATAAGAGCGTTGGATAGAATTCAAGAGGTGCCGCATGAAGGACCGATGTGTGACTTGCTTTGGAGCGATCCTGATGACAGGTGCGGTTGGGGTATAAGTCCTCGAGGTGCAGGATATACGTTCGGGCAAGATATATCTGAAGCTTTCAATCACAACAATGGATTGACGCTGGTGGCGAGGGCGCATCAGCTCGTAATGGAGGGGTACAATTGGAGTCAGGACAGAAATGTGGTGACGATCTTTTCAGGTAAGGATTATAAAAAAATTACAATCCTTTCAACCATAGCTAATATTTATCTATAGCACCAAATTACTGCTACAGATGTGGAAACCAGGCCGCCATCATGGAAATTGACGAACACCTTAAATATACCTTGTGAGTAATGACAAGCCCTCGTGCCGCCCTCAAGCTAAACATGTCCAGTTTGCAATTCGATCCGTGCCCCAGAGCAGGAGAGCCGATGGTATCGCGGCGTACTCCTGATTACTTCTTGTAAAGCACTAGACTTTGGCGATGGTTCTTGCCGTTGCGTTTACTGCATAGTAGAAGTGCATTAATAAACGGCGTACACTCAAGACTAAGTTCTCTATTTCTTCCTTTTCTGCTGTGAGAGGTGAACGATCGAGCGCTGGATTTCAATCCTTAGCGTTCCCTAGGATTAATAGTCCCAGGATGAACGTTTCGAGTGCTTCTAATTCTTGTCGTAAAGCATAGCAAAAGGAACTTTCTATAAAGTGATTCTACTATTACCATTCCTTAGCACTAAATATAGAAGCCAAGGTGAGAAGCCATTCAGTTGCGGTCATTAGAAGCGAGGGCATGGGTAACGTAGATTCTCTCCTCTTAACGGAACACTATTGGATCTCGCTCCTTGATCTAAAGTACGAGGAGCATGCATTTTGCACTCAAGTCTGAATCGCATTCCGACATATCTTGTCTAAATATTCCTCAAGTGTCAAGAGAGTAAACCGCCAAATCTCATGCCATGGTTCCCATCGTGCAGTCTCCACTTCCAGTTGTCTCTACGGAGTATTTCTCATTTGGACCCAATGAGGGCCTTAGCATCCAAGATTTCCTTCGAGATTTAATCCGGTCTTCTTCACGTGCGGCTAAGATTAATTTTATACCTCCAGATCAAGAAAATGTAACGCATCAAAGCGAGCCGCTTGTGTTGCCTCTAATATTAGAGACCGCTGCAATTCCAGCCCAGCTTCAGTCATCATCTACAAATGTATCGAACAACGGGCCGTCTCCTTTGCATCAGCCCCCAGCCCCCAAGGAATCCGACACACGTAAACATAATGTCTTGCGAGTTGACAGTCATCTTGACTGTGGAGTCACCAATACCAAGTCACCAAGAATCGTACATACCTACTCGAAGAAGCAAAAAGGCATATCGCAGGAGTTCCCGACCTCTGCGACACTTCTACCGCCCTCACCTCCTGGTACAAGACTTGGCGATCAGCAACACGATCCAAGCGTGTACATGGGCACGGGAGTCCGAAGAAGGGATCAAGGGGTACCAGGAATAATCTTTGATGAACATATACCACCACCACCTCCGAGAGCGGCGAACGCAGCCATTTCAGAAGCACTGAAACGAAAGCCCGAGCGAACAATTAGAGAAGAGCGACCTGTGAAGGGAAAGAAGCGCTGTCGACGAGCCCCGGTTGAGGGACTCGTTCTCATCCATCGTATTTCTGACGAAGGAGCCCATCGTACGGAACCCGAGGTAAGTTGGAACTCAGCATCACCAACCTTCGCTAGGAAAGTCTTACTAAGGATCCTCGTTTTCCACGTTGCCTTCGACCCTTATGAGGAAGACCGCAAGCTGACTTCCTTCAGCATGAACAAGATCCCGAGAAAAACTTTGACCTTGACAGCGATCCTGTCGAGGGTCAGAATTCTTCCCCCATCACATCACCAACATCAAGTTGTAGACGACCAGCCAGGGACACGAACTCGAAGTCAGCTGGAAGACAGAAGCGTTCTAAGGTCTCCTATGGTCAAGGTAATGTGGATCCCAAGGACTTTCGAATTCCACAACGGCTCGTTACACCCTCGACTAATAGGGTTCCGGAGTGGACACCGGGCAGTGGCTTTAGTGGGTCTAGTATGGATTTCATTGGCAAAAGAAAGTGCTTCAAACCCAAGATACTAAAAGCCAAGCGCTCCGATCCCGCGTCAAAAGAAAGGGGCAGGACGTTGGACCTAACCACGAGGTTGGACATTACTAAATCGATGGAAGAATCTCGTGTCGTTCGAAGGGAGCGAGGACCGTTGCACGGAAAAACTCGGCAAGAAGATGACGTTTTGCTGTTTGAGACCACATCGACCCGAATTGGAGAACGAAGCCGCTCTTTCCAGCATACAAGAAATGCAGGTGACACAGTCACAACAGAACCATCAGAAAAGGTAGCCAGCTCCGTCGAGTATCAAAGATGCGCCATGGCTGATCATGGTCTACCTTCAAAGATTCCTTCGCAAAGACCCTCCATCTACCACTCGAACGCATTATCGTACCCTAATGGTAGCCAGGCAGACCATAGTCAACTGGCCACCGACGATCCGAGGTTCCAGCGAAATGGATGGCTGAAACGGGCGAAAAAGGTCGGCTTTGCCACTCCAGCCGGCCAGATTGAGCCCCAAGATCCAACAGATGAGAGACTCGGAGATGGCTTGCCATGTATAGTAGGAGAAGCGTACGGTGCGACAGAGGTAAGCGATTATGATGACAAAGTTAACGTTGGAAGACATCACGACAAGAGAAGTGAACAGACTAATATTGACTTTGAGAATGATGAAGATGTCAATCCCTTAGAAAGGCGATGCATCGATGCTAATACAGCTTCGGAAATGACCTTATGCAGGAGTCTGGAGCTGGGAATGACGCCAAGACCGAAGAGAAGGATGTCGAGGGTGCCGTTTGTGCCGCCGTTCAAGGGCATGTGAAGGATCCTTGGATTTATCTGGGCGTGTCGGAGTTTTTGTTTGCGACGGGTCTTTGTTCCTTTCCAGATCTATTTTGTGGAATGTCTGTCTGTGCATTGTTTCCTTTGGTTGCACCTAGAACATTGTAGCTGATGGTATCTCAGAGGTATCCATAGTTCTCGTCCCATACATAGAAACACTTTACTTTTCTTTGCCCAGCTTGTTTGTTCCTTGCCAGGTAATTCCGGACTCTTCCCTTCGATAATGCAACTACATAGTAAATCTACCCACTCCACGTTTCATACTCTATATCTACAGTATATCCAAGCCACTCTCGCTCTTTCGATCCCCCAACCCTTCCACCTCAACTTCCTTACCATCCCTTCAACCCTCCATACAATCTAGTCTCCCCCCTCACCAACTCCATCATTCATCCATCCATACCATACCATACCCATACCATACCATACCCATACCATACCCATACCCAACACCCATCACGCATCCACCCACCCACAGAAACCCCCCATCTCCCTTCCCATCTCCCATCTCCCATCTCCCATCTCCCTTCCCCCTTCCCCCTTCCCCATTCCCCCATCTCCCATCTTCCCCCTTCCCCCTCCCCCTTCCCAATCGCCAGCTTTTCTTTTCTTTTCTTTCTTTCTTTCTTTCTTTCTTTCTTT
>JAABUL010003801.1_pt1 | contig 21520 bp, 21 predicted proteins | sample 5559151 | NCBI WGS metagenome assembly JAABUL01 (sample SAMN10711876, study PRJNA513368) | rock metagenome | isolation source: Antarctica rocks | place: Antarctica: Victoria Land, Pudding Butte sud | reverse complement strand
CCTCTTCTCGATACCAACCCTCTTCCTCTTCCCCAACGGCAGCTTAATCCCAGGCCCCAACCCTGTCCTCAACCCCCCAAACCTCATCCTCTTCCTCCTCGCCGCCCCGCCTCTCTCCTCCGCCCTCCCCACCCCCTCATCCACCCAGGCCATTCTCTCGATTTTAAAACTCACGCCATCATGGTCGTGGCCCCAGGCGCGGGATTTGATGCCGTGGGCGGCGGTCGAGGCGTAAGACTCGAGGGTGGGAAGGATGAGGAGGGTTAGATGGAGGTCTTTGCCTATGGGAGGTATGATTGGTGAGGGAGGGGTGCACGACACGATCTCGGTTGTTCGTTTGTTCTTGGTGGCTGGTGTTGGTTTGGAGTCAGGAGCTATGTCTACGCAGAGCATGGACAGATCGATATCATCGCCCCAGTCGCCTCGGATCCAGCCGGCGTGGATAGCGGCGGCCAGGGGATCGCTGTCGTCGGTGTAGACGTCTGAGCCCCAGAGTGTGCGGCGGCGGCAGACGTCTTCTCGTTCGGTAGGCGTGAGGTAGTATCTTGGGACTCGGACGGTGAAGGTGCAATTATCTTGGCCGTCAAATCGGGCAATGGGTTTTGGTGTACTTGTGTAGCCTAGTTTGTTGTGGTGGAAGTCGGTGGAACTGATGGAGGTAATTGAAGGACAATACAATGTGGAGCCGAGATGGTGACGTGGCAGATGACGGATACTGTCTAGCAAGGAATCGTTGTTGATGGTAGTCTTCGGCATACGAGGAGGTACAACAGGGGGAGCTGCAGAAAGCTTTGGCTGGGGAGTTCGACGATGTTTTTGGTCAAGTTGGTGATGATGATGATACGGGATTGGGTTTCCTTGTTCGTCAAGGCCGTGATTGTGAGGACTGGAAACATGAGTAACTCTCTTAGGTCAAACACAGAGAGGGACACACTGGTAATTGTTGGACTTGTTCCTCTTTATACCCCTGGAACTAATAATACCGGTAGAAGCTCGACCTTCTCCATCGACATCCAACTTAAGATCGTCTTCCTTCGACTTCTTTGGACGTTTAGTGTTCCTTGACCGAGCCCGAGGCTTGTTGAATTCGGTTAGATCACTTCGATTTCCAAAGGGGGTTCTTCGCTCAGGCTCGTGATTCCGAATAGGACTTCGTTGGAAAGGTGTGGAAGTTTCGCTACGCATTGGGCCAGCACTGCCTACACCACTCCCAATACCGATAAACATCCTAGCAAACTCACTCTTGATGCCGGGATCACTCGCGGGAGTACTAAGTTTGCCTTGGGCGCCTTGTACAGCTTGAGGCAACGGTGATACACGACCACCCCGTTTCTGGTTCTCCATAAACAAAGACAGCGAGCTCTTCTGTAGTTGATTCATTTCCTCTCCGGTTCTTGTTTGGTGGTCAACGCCGTCGATTGTCGAGGGCGCACCTAAATTTGCCGGAACAGAAGCGGTCCTAGGGTACATGTTGTCTTGCCTAGCATCCGCATTCTCAACGAAGCGGGTCTGCTGGTTAGCTGGAAATTGAGATGTGCCATTATGTTGTGACCCCACTGCTACGAGGCGCTCTTCACGCAGGCGTCGGAGGGATTCAGGCGAGAACGGTGACTGGCTGAGATTGGGAGGGACAGGTGGGTTGCGCTCCAGCACGCGGTTCAGGATAGACCCGGCTTGCAGACCAACACGATTGCTAGTAGCTTCGGTTTTTGTAGAAGATTTAGTTAGAAACGAGTAATTCGAGCCACTGAGTCGATCCTGTTTAGGGCTCGTGTGCGCCGACGTATTGGCGAGTTTTCTTTCTGGTGGTGGAACAGCCTCTGGCTCTGGCATAGCCCGCGACACGATATAATCACGGCGCGCTTGGCCAAAGGCAGTAGCGCGATAATTATCATCTGTATTCCCAAGGTATCTCTTGGCACTTTGTAGCCGCCGAAGCTCGTCTATTTCCGACGTAGCCGAGTGCTGTTGCGTCTTGTCCTGCACTTCAAGAGGAGAAGTGCCGTACCCGCTGGGTTGACTATTCGGGCGCTGCATTATTCTGCCTGCGCTTTGGTGTCGGCTGTGTGCATCTTTCCAATCCTGCCGCGAGCCGGTCTCTGACAAAGGTGAGTATCGAGGCGGCTGAGTAGATGGCGTCGCTCCGAAATTGGAGATTTCGGACACCGTAGCCTCTGCACTGGCCGTAGGACGCTGCGGTGATCCACCGGAGAATGCACGATGTGGCCGTGCCGTTACACCTTGCGTAGGTTTGTATCTCTCAGGAGAATGCGATTGCGAATTCCCAACACCGTTGTGGTGAAGGCGGCTGGGTGATTTGGTGGGTATGGACGGTGATGCAGTAGTTGAGATGATCGTCGAAGGAGGATTCGAGTATGCTATAGTCTCGCGAGCCGATCTTCCTGGATCGGTCCCGAGCATCGACGAAATTGACATACTGCTTCCAGGGCGAGGGGCTGCCGACAATGCTGGAAGCTCGCGATTAGCAGAGAAAGGAGGAGGGGGCGGGGGCGGAGGCGGAGGTGGTCTATGCGACTGTGAGAGCTGAAGACCCTGTTGTGCGTGCGAAGTCTGTGGGGATGAGGGAGGCAGCATATGACGGCCATTGAAGGGTGGAGGGGGAGGAAGTGGTTGATCTAGGTGAATACGTGGTTATAGTCAGTCAGTGTGCAGAAATAGTATGTACACAGTGTCGCAAGCTTCAACGGTATGCTGTGACACAGTCTAGGTCGTGCAGTGAACTAGGTACCGATCTGTCGACTTGGAAAGCACGAACACTGGGCACTGCCGATGCGCTGCGGGGAAGGGTGCGCTTAAGAAGGGGGTAATCAAGTACCTTCAAGCATCGTTGGCGAAGCAGGTCTGTTTATCATCTGTCTTGTTGGCTCTCCCTGAAGGTTCCGCAGCTGTGACGAATGTCCATAGCTGGAAGGTTGAGCAGAAGGTGGTGGTGGTGGTGGTGGTGGTGGTGGTGGTAGGGTTTGCTGAGAAATGTTCGCAGAGTCCACATCTGAAACGGGTTTAATGCATGCGTCAGCAAGGAAGAGTCATCGGTACGCTAATGTGAAGATCCCGAGGATGACAGGGATGGAACGGGATGTGGGGAATCCTGGCAGATAGTACAGTATGAAAGTAATCGAAGGCATGCGGAAGTCGGAGGAAGATGGAAGTCAAGGCTGAGCATGGAAGAATGAAAATCAGGCTGGATTAATAGCAGATGGGGTGTCGTGACTAGCAGTTCGTAACCCATACAAAGCGTGGCTAAGCAGTAACACAACACAAGCTTGGCAAGCAAAATCCAAAGAAGAAGCGACCCTTGGTGATGATCCCTGGCTCTTCGAGCGTGAGACAGAGTAATGGAATGAAAGACGCAATACGTTGATAACGCAAAATCACTGGGGGGGGATTGTCCCATAGACAGAAGTCGCATCACCGCCTTCAATGATCAACGAAGGTATTGGATCAAATGACAGTGCAGCAGGACACGCAAGCACGAAGAGCGACAACAGAAGCTTTGACATTGCGGAGAGAGATATTAAGACAGGAATTCTGGTAAATACTCGTATACCAAACAAATCACATACCTGACGATATCCTCGAGCCGTAACGGTCTACCAGTCCAACATCAAAAGGCGTGGCCGAGCCGTAACTATTCCGCCGCGGCTGTGCGATGTTCGCAAAGTCGGAAGCGCCTGGGAAAAGGTTCGCGTTGAGCTGCGAATGAATGGGGAAGCTATATGGTCGAGTAGGGTTTGTCGGCGGACTCCTGCGCTGATCCTCGTGCTCGTTTCGACGGCGGGAGAAGGGATCACCGGCAGGCGGTATCTCCGGTCTGTGCGTGGCAGGCTGTGGTGTGTATGGAGGAGGTGGTATTGGGGCGAATCGCGGATCATGGGAGGGTTGGCTTGATGGTGGCCTGCTGAAGGGATGTGGGGCGGAACGGCGTTGGTCCATGGTCGAGCAGGAGCGCGATAAAGGGTGGCCGATGCGAGGGAATTCGATTCTATTGGAGAGAGTGGGTGGGTGGGATTCTCAGAGAAGAAACGTCCTCAGGATCCGAGTGGCGAGTGGGCATGAATTTAGTATTCATTCCTGTATCATCATTTTATTCCATGACAGTACTTCGGCGTATCTACGGAGTAGATGTGAGTTGGATGAAGAAGCAAAACGAGACAGGATTGGGGGGATTGGGAAGGCCTGGGGCACGCGGGAAGATGCGGGATCCCTGTTGTTGGTCCCTCTGTCACGACGTCACTTTCCCTGCCAATCTCCCGGAAGGATCTAGACCCAATTTGGTGTGGACGGCAAATCCCAGGGCATCCCGATTCCCGAGCATCATACCAGTCGGTATCGATATCGAGGTGGAAGTACGGACAGTACTCCATACTCCGTACAGTAACTAAATCGTCAATCTCCTTTTCCCTCCCTTTCTGAATATAGCCAACTCACTCGTCTGCTGCATGAGATGGCTGGCCATCGACGGCCTTGTGCACTTCAATCCTTCTGCCCCCGCAACTGTGCACGTGCCAGCTCTGGGCCTGGTCGTCGCCCAAGTCTCCGAGTCGCATCTATCTAGCAACACCGCTCTGCACATCAGGGATATGCTTCCTCTGCCAGGAAGCCCGTCGTCATCCTGGGCAATGTACAAGTCCAGACTGAAAGCTGCTTTGGACGGCGCAGACCCTCGGGTCTGCACTGCGTTCTGGTTGTTCGGTACGCTTCACTGTTCGCGTCTACGTCAGTATACTGACACTCTCAAGGCTTGATCAACAACGTCCTCTACGTCGTCATACTCTCGGCAGCTCTCGATCTAGTCGGCCCAGACATACCCAAGAGTGTCGTCCTTCTAGCAGACGTTTTACCCTCGTTTCTGATGAAACTCATTGCTCCTTATTTCATCCACGTCGTACCATATCAGATTCGCATACTCCTCCTAGTAGCGATATCCACCGTTGGCATGTTGCTCATCGCCCTGACGCCGGAATACACCGACGGGGGCACCGTTTCCACCAAGATGGCCGGAGTGATATTGGCGAGTCTCAGCAGTGGAATGGGCGAGCTGAGCTGCCTGGGTATGACGCACTTCTACGGCCCCTTCAGTTTAGCTGCTTGGGGGAGTGGAACCGGGGCTGCTGGGCTTGTAGGAGCAGGGGCATATGCGGTTGCCACTACGTCGGTCGGGTTGAGCGTGAAGAGCACTCTCCTCGCTTCGTCGTTTCTGCCAGTAATCATGCTGGTTAGCTTCTTCGCGGTCCTGCCGCTGGAGCCTTTGAGGCGGAAGCACGCATGGGACACGTCCACGGTTCTCTTCGAGGACGAGGACGACGTAGATGGTGAAGGTGATTTGACTGCAGACCGTGAAGATGAAGGGCTTCTTGGTGATTCTCAGCATTCCACCGTTTCTCTCGCCAGCAAAAAGATGCATCAATCCTGGCAAGCAACCTTTGCCAACAATTTAAAACGTGCCCGCGGCCTCTTCTTCCCATAGTACGTCCCCATCCTAGCCTTCACCCATCCCGGCGAGAAACCCACCACTCTCTCCCCCTTCTCCTCACTAATCCCCGATTCCCCCCCCTAGCATGCTCCCCCTCCTCCTCGTCTACACCTCCGAATACACCATCAACCAATCCCTGCACCCCCTCCTCCTCTTCCCCCTCCCCACCACCCCCTTCACGCACTACCGCTCCTTCTACCCCACCTACGCCACCCTCTACCAGCTCGGCGTCTTCCTCTCCCGCTCCTCCCTTCCCCTTTTCCGCCTCCGCAACCTCTACCTCCCCGCCCTCCTCCAATGCGCCAACCTGCTTATCCTCCTCCTGCACGCACTGTTTCCGTTCCTGCCAAATGTCTACGTCGTGTTCGGTATCGTGCTCTGGGAGGGCCTGTTGGGCGGGGCGGTGTATGTGAATACTTTTGCCGCGGTGGCGGAGGGCAGGGCGGGGGAGGAGAGGGAGTGGTGTCTTGGAGCCGTGAGTGTGAGTGATAGCGCGGGGATTTGCGTGGCCGGGGTGGTGGGGTTGGGGTTGGAGGGGGCGGTGTGCGCGTGGCAGGTTCGGAGGGGGAAGGATTGGTGTCGGCGGCTGTGAGGGGGGGTTTGGGGAGGGGTGGAGTGAGGTTGTGGTTTGGTTCGAACAACTATTCGTCGTATATAGGAGGAATATGATCTAACCTATAAGAAGGCATGGCTGCACACCTTCGAAGCAAAATATCTATAATTCGAGCACAATCATCACCTCCCCCTCGGAGCCATCTCCTGCTGCCCCATCGTCCCCTCCACCTCCTCCCTCCTCCCAACAACCACTTCCATCGCCTGCCCCAGAATGCCTAAGCCTTCCTCAATCTCCACCTCACTGATGATCAACGGCGGCACAAACCTCAACGTGTTAGTCCCGCACGTAATAACCAGCAACCCCCTCTCCCTCGCCGCCGTCACGATCGGTGTCGGATCTTGGGACAGCTGCAAGCCAAGGATGAGACCTCGTCCGCGGACTTCGGTGATGAGGGTTGGAAAGCGCCGTTGGAGAGTCGCGAAGCCGCGGCGGAAGATTTGTTCCTTTTCGAGGACTCCGCGTTGAAGCTCAGGCTCGGAGAGGCGAGAGAATATGTAGTGCGCTAGGCGGCAGGCGAGGGGGTTGCCGCCGAAGGTGGTACCGTGGTCGCCTGTGACGACGCATTTGGCTACTTCTTCCGAGACGATTGTGGCGCCGATTGGGAAGCCGTTGCCGAGTGCTTTGGCTGTGGTGAGGATGTCGGGGTGGGCTGAAGGGGGGAGGATTTGGTGGGCCCATAGTTGGCCTGTTCTGGAGAGGCCGCATTGGATTTCGTCGTAGATGAGGACGGCGCCTACTTCGTTGCAGCGGTTTCGGAGGGTTTGGAGGAAGGAGGGCGTGGCAACGTTAACACCGCCTTCGCCTTGGATGGGTTCGACTATCACGCCGCACGTCTTTTCTGTAACCAATCCTTTGATAGCTGTTTCGTCATTGTAGGCCCCGTACTTGAAGCCGGGTATCATAGGCGAGAAAGGTTTCTGGTACTTTGGGTTCGGGGTCGCTGATAAAGCGCCCATGGTCCGGCCATGGAAGGAGTTGTTAAAGGAAACGATCTCATGCTGTTCACCTGATGGCTGCCGTACTTTGCCGACTTTACGGGCGAATTTGATGGCGGCTTCGTTGGCTTCGCTGCCAGAGTTGCAGACGAAAACTTTGGATGCCTTGTGCATGGAACCTGAGGCTTGCGTTTTGGTAACGATTAGTTTTGAGAGTTCGCCTGTCCAGGGATTATGGTAAAGATTCGAGGTGTGTACTAGTGTCCGCGCCTGCGTGTTCAGTTTTCAGTACGGTATATAGCTTTGCCAGATCTGATGGTCTGACTTGCTGTGCTATCAATTTGCTCGTCTCTGGGTCACAATGGCCCAGTGCATTGACAGCGATGCCAGCTGTGAAATCTAAATACCGACGGTTCTCAATGTCCCATAGATAGCACCCCTCTCCTTTGACCATCATTGGTGGCGGACGAACGTATGTGGCTACCATGTAGGGGGTGTGTTGGCCAACTATCGCTGCGGTCGGGGAGTCTGAAGGAGGGTCAGGAGCGGGTAAGGAGGCTTCTTTCTGAAGCCCGTCAGCATGAATACAATCTCACTGTATACCGGACGAGCTCACGGAAATGTCATGTCGGCTTTCACGTGGGGGACTTGAGGTGGGGACAGCCATGGCGGTGGCATTGCGTCTGGATGGTTTTGCTCCAACGGCGGAGATGCAAGCAACACCATTCAGGCTTGAAACTGCACGCCGAGTAGCTGTTTGTAAAGCCATTCTACAACGATATCGGGGTGTGATGGCAAGACGGTGGAAAAAGGCAGTCGCTCGGCTACGCAGTAGCAAATGTCGAGATCTGGGGATGTGTGAGTCTTATCGATTAGAGACCGCGCTAGTCTACATTCGGAGAATCCGGGGAACAGACAGTCGATCCATCGCGTTCGCCTCTTTGTTTTTGGTTGGTTCTGTGAGCTATCACGAAAGGATCTTGAAGCCTTGAAGGTTGTCTATCGTACCTAGTGTTGATGCACGTGATGCTCAGGGCCTATCCTAATCGAGTTAGTCAGGGGTAATCTGTTGGTTTAGTTAGGTGAAGGTGAATCCACACACTTACCTTACACGACTACGCAAATGTTAGCACAGTAATGTCAAGCGAAATCGTCGGCAAAAAGAGCCCTTCGAATACTCTAGTACGGAACAAGGTAGTCTCCGCTTTTAGTGTTTCGCGCAGGAGGGATGCACGTGTATGACGCCATAACCCAACAGTCACCGCCCCACCCACGCCACCTTATTTACCGAACCGAACAGAACTACGTCAACACACATCTGACAGCTGATCCCCCCAACAGTCATGGCTGTCAGTCGAATAACGTATATATACACGGTTCTAATGTCCTCCGCCCTTCCTTAACATTCCTCACATCTATTCATCACTTCGACCACCTTGAACCGTCTCCCAGCCAACAAACTCCCATACCGTACACGGCTACCCCTTACTGTACCTTGTGTAGATTGACATTTTGTAGCTCGTCGCGCATACCATTATGTCGGCTACTGAGGCGGAGAAGACTTTTCAGAACGAGGAGTCGAAAAGTGAGGAAGCATCAGAAACATCGCCCAAGCCTACACGAGAGGATGGAAAAATCGAGCTCCAAGAATCGGATTGCTACGACCAGCTCGGTTTTGGTTTCCCCCTCTGGAAAAGATGGACCATTCTGACCGTCATTTTCTGGGTTCAAATGTCCATGAACTTCAATGCGAGCGTGTACGCAAACGGCATCATCCCCTTGTCCGAACAGTTTCATATCAGCAAGCAAGCGGCGAGGGTGGGACAGATGGTATTCTTGGTTGCATACGCCTTCGGAAGTGAATTGTGGGCGCCCTGGAGTGAAGAGCTGGGACGGTGGCCGGTTCTCCAGCTCAGTTTGTTCTTCGTCAACATTTGGCAAATACCTGCCGCACTCGCCCCGAATTTTGGAACTATCGTCGTGGCCCGTTTCCTTGGTGGCATCTCTTCTGCCGGTGGCTCTGTGACCATAGGCATGGTGGCCGACATGTGGGAGGCTGATGATCAGCAGTATGCCGTGGCCTATGTAGTACTTTCCTCGGTCGGTGGCTCAGTGCTTGGTCCAATCGTTGGAGGTTTTATCGAAGCGTATCTCTCGTGGCACTGGATCTTCTGGATTCAACTCATCTTTGGTGCCGCCGTTCAGGCTGCGCATTTTTTTCTGGTACCGGAGACTAGAGCTACCATCATGCTTGATAAGATAGCAAAGAAGAAGCGCAAGGCAGGAGAGACAAACATCTACGGTCCAAACGAGCTCAAAGAGCATCGAATGTCAATGAAGGAGATGCTGGTCATCTGGTATCGACCTTTTGAGATGTTTATCCGCGAGCCGATCGTGCTTTGTCTATCTCTACTCAGTGGTTTCAGCGACGCCTTGATCTTCACCTTCCTAGAGTCGTACGCCCCCGTTTTTAAACAATGGAACTTCAATACCTACCAGACTGGCCTTGCGTTTCTACCCATCGCCATCGGATACTTTATTGCCTATTTCTCCTTTTTCCCCTTTATTCATCGGCACCGGGCGATCCGACGCAAAGATCCAGATGCTCTTCAGCCGGAAGCTCGATTATATTGGCTTCTGTGGACCGCCCCTCTAGAGACTATTGGGCTTTTTGGATTTGCCTGGACGAGCCTGGGCCCGCCTCAGGTCCACTGGATAGCGCCTCTGATTTTTTCGGCTCTAGTAGGAATAGCCAATGTGAGTGCATCTGGTCTTCCTGTGTCACTCCAAAGAAGCGAAAGCTGATGCTGACACGTCGTCTTGCAGTACTGCATTTACATGGCTACAATCGATTATATGATTGCCAGTTACGGGCCATACTCCGCATCAGCCACTGGCGGCAACGCCTTGGCAAGGGATTTTCTCGCCGGTATCGCTGCCATGTACTCGACACCATTTTACAGCCTCCACATCAAACATAAACTTGAAGTTCCCACCACCATCCTTGCTGTTCTCGCCTTCCTTGTCACCATCCCAATCTTTATTTTTTACTGGAAAGGCCCCGTCGTCCGAGAGAGGTCGAAATTCGCCCAGACGCTCGCTAGTGATAAGAAAGCCCGAGGTGGTCGTTCTGTCGCCACGGAAGGGGACAAAGCTGACGCGAATAATATGGAGAAAGTGTAGAGAGGCATATTCTTCTTTCATTGGGGGTTGATTCCATGGAACACTTGCCCCTTGCGCTATTGGAAAACCTCGGGTTCTGGATAGGATTCATCCAGAGCTTTCAATCACTAGTCAAGATTACGCCCCTGAAGGACGCTTAGGGAAAATCTCACCCGAGACCAGGCGAGAGGACGATCATGTGTTATTTGTGGAAGGCTGAAAAGCACAACAATCTCTCAGTATTCCTTATCGAGATACATCACAGCGAAACGGATATATGGCATTACAAAGGGATTTTCCTTCTGGCATGTAGACTAGAATAAGAACACATAGAAACGAGGGTTCAACGGCCGAGACAACAATCCAATACATCACCACAATCTGACGGCTTTGCACGAATCTCTTTTGTTATCTTCTCGCGTCCAAGCTGAGTGTTTGTTGTTCAAAACCCCACGTATCCTTGACAATCGCTAGCAGCAGTGCATGCCAATAAAGCATCCCATAGCCATACATGTCCTCTAACCGCCTCCACCATTCCATTTCCAACATCATTGACTCCCACATGTTCCCCTAGGTATTACAGTAGGATATACATACTCCGGGTCAAAACCCCGTATTCCCGCTCACGCTCAGTTGGGATTTTTCCGGCGTTTCGACCGGTCGTTTTTATTCGAGTTGGCGTGACTGTTGGAGGGTGAGGAATCCTTGAAACATGGGGGTTTTGGCTTCAATGGGTGGGGGATTTTGTTGGGGAAGAAATGCTGTCGAGGAGGGATGGGATGGGATGAGCGGTGAGGTGGGGGTTGAGTGGTGGAATGGAATGCACGATTTTCGAGGATAGTTGGTGAGGGAGATGTGGGTGGGGTAATGAGGTGGTGTTGGTCGGGAAGGGTGTGGATTGCGGTTGGGTTGTATATGATGGCTGGCTTGGGAGATGGGGTTTGGAGCGCTTTTGACGCTTCGATGGGGGACGGCAGCAGGTGTTAAGGGGGCTTTTTGTTGTTGTTTTTCTTGTTGTGCTGCTGCTGTGGCCGCTTTGGCTTCTTCTCTTCCTGGTTTCTTTGCTCATTGCTCACGGTCAAACGACTCATTTTCGTTCTGGCTCATCAGCAATATTAACAATGAATTAGAACGCGGGCAAAATTCGAATCGGCACGGTTTCAAGTCTTCGATAACAGTACAGTCACAATGCCGACGCATCGTAAAAGATGAACATGAGGTCATTGTTGGAAGAGGAAATCAAGCAGAAGCGTACATTCAGAAAGAGCGAGAAGGAAACAAGTGAAAAGCAACGTCGTTGGTACTGAAGAGAGAATAACAAGCAGAGAAAGAGTATGTGTTGCAGGTAGTCGTCAACGTCCTCCTTAAGACGTATCAATCGTGAATGAAGAAACACTACTAGTACATACTGAAACCCGAAAAACCCGATTTCCCCGGCCACTCGACAGCGACGTAGGCTGACACTGTTATAAATCAATCTGGTGAAAGCTGATATATGTCTGGGGGCTGCAAAAAAGGTTCGGTGAGATTCTCACGGTGTCAAGAGGGGTGGAAAGTCGCTTCTAACATGGTTTTCCTGGGGGGCGAGAAAACCATGTTGAATCCCTCAATTTTATCCCAAGCATTCCAACGTTTGAGGAGCGGCAAACCACTCACAGTTCTGGCGTTGCGAGCAGAAGGGTCGACGGCCAGTGCACTCTAGCGAGGACGGAGATCTCTTCGCAGAGGGTCCCCTCAAAGTCGCAGAGCTATTAGCAGCGATAGTCCGAGCAAAGACAATAGCAATGATCAGAATTTCCCATTACTACTCACTACTAGGGACCTCCAAATTGTTGAAGACGACCTTCTTCGTCACCACCAAAGTCCGCAACACTTCCCGGTCGACATAACCCTCAGCTTCGCCCTGAACTCTCGCGCATGCCCTCCCGCAAAGATTAGGGTTTCCGTGGTGAGTGGATATATCTCGGGGACACTGATAAACCTTCTCCGTCCCCCAAGAAGGATGATATGTGCGCTCGGTATTTCCGTCCACGACGGCATCATAGCCCGCATCTACCCCTTCCCCTTTTCTCTCGTCGACCAAATACTGGACGCTCACTGCGCGCAAATAGCCTTTCTCCTTAAGCCATGTGTTCAGCGGCTGAATATTAAAATAGTCCGCTTCTACTTGCAAGGCACGGTATAGGGCGTGGTCGAAGCCGTTTTCGTTATAGAACACAGGAAGCACGACATTACGCCGCATGTAGCGAAGAAGATGCTCGAAGAGGTCAGGATCCGCGTCAACGAAGTAGGAGCCATCGCTGGAGCGGGATGATGAGAATCTGTCGGAGATGATGCCTGCGAGCGTTGTGGACCTGTCGATAAGGGTTGAGGCGCGGGTACTGAAACGGCGTTCGCCGACCTGGAGTTCGATGAGAGCGGAAGACGATGGGGCGGAGGGATTTGAAGACGATGGGGCGTAGGGAGCTGAGGTCATGGTGGATTTTTCTAATAGTGACGAGACTGGGGGGAGGTTGAGATGGTGGTCTGGCTTGTGGCGTGGTTTTATATAGACGGAGTGCTTTAAAGCAACTTGACGCATCCACATCGCGGGAGTGCGGCTGGTCCCTGTCAAAATTTCCTGAAACAATGAGATCTTTGTCCTGTACGAGCATCGTTCCGTGTACTATCGGTTTTGTGCTGGCGACACATAACCTCGGGAGTCATTCTGGTCATCTATGTTGTCTTCGCCTTCTTTTATCTTTATATTAATTGAAAGCCTAGCTTCTGGCATCCGCCGTACGTTTCTCAGGCCTTCTTCCTTTGAGCTTTTGCCTTCCGCATTCCTTAGGGAAAGCGCACGTGCGATTGTGCTTTTCAGGATCTGCTCCACTTTCTCGGTCGGTCCCAAGGGTTGTTTCGGACCGTGTCAAGTACATCAGTGGTGTCATTCATTCCTTGCCTGCTTTATAGCAATATCGTCCCTAAGTCGTAAATAAAAACTGGGCGGGAATCTGTTTCGAGAAGCTGCTTCCATTTCAAGCGAGCTTTGACCAGGGAACCTCGAACGTTGAGTACCTATATTAACACTCTAGGCCAATTGACCTGCCTATGCAAGTATCGTGCCATGTGGACGTAAGGTGAACAGACCGCTCAGGTTTGGCTTGGGTGCAATAGAGCTATGCTTTTGATCAGACTTTGGACAGGAGAAACTCAGCCTGATTGGTCTTATGAATGCTTCTGGGTTAACGAGATGTCAATTGTTAATGCAGCACTCCACTCATAACGGCGAGCGCGACGGCTCTGCTCGAAGCCAATTAAATATAAGGGAATTAGGGAATTAGAGAATTAACGCGAACGAGGAAGAAAAGAAATGGAATAAGGAAGCTTGGTATCAGACCGCGAATCAGCCAACTGTATCAAGAAAATTTTCACGTATTGTACTGCCGTTTCAGCTTCATGGCAAAGTCGAAGGTTGACACTCGCTCGCAGCGAGTGCGATGACATAATCTTCATCTTACCGAGATCTTTGATTTCATTTTTAGTGCTCTCAGGTTATAGAGAACGCATAAGGAAGACGTGGGTGGTCAAGCCATGGAAGCCGCTGAGTCGCCATCCAGCTAAGGTGCATAACCCTAAGACGGGAAGTGCCGCAACTTCCGTCCTTTGATCTTGCGATTGGCGCTGGTGCACAGCTTTTTTGGCAAATCCCAAGTGAGATCCCAATATGTAGCTAAAAGTCCCATGATGGATCTCCACGTGCAACTGACGGCTGAGGTGTATCATCAACCCAGGCCTGACTGGCTGCTGACAAGCGAAATGAAGCAAGAGGCGAAGGCGATTCGCTCCTTCAGTTCTTCAGCCTCTCCTACCTTATTGGATTTCGTCGCAGAGACTCCTCGTTAAAAGCCTAGAGATCGTTCTACGGTGCAGGGTGCCTGAGGCTCAGGAACATATATCTATGGCCTCGGCAGGAAACCGAAGCCAGAAGATGACGGACTTTACAGGATTGAATGGCTAAAGAACATCCCCTGATGACTGATCATTATATAGAAAAATAAGAACAGATGAAAGCTACCGCTGCACTATTGCACACCGATAGGAGCCATACAACTTACAAGAGATTGAGCGACACAGAAGAGCCTGGCCAGGCCGTTCTACAGTAAGGTACTCACTGTCTCAGCGCAGTATTCGGATGCAGGGCTAAAAGCCAACATGTATCATGTATACATCAATTTATCTTAGCCTAAATACTACTGTACTACGTACATGAAGTGGGTATATCCCGTGGACGCCTATGTTTTGGCAAAAAGGCACAGTCATACCATTCAAGGTTCGTGCAGCCCACTTCAGCACGCACTTTGTACTACGATTACGGAGGTACGGAATGCTGACTCCGTAATCAGATGGCAAGATTCAAAGTCCTCTGCGGCACGACAACGCAGTGTGGCTCATCTTGCTGCCTTTTGGACGTACTTTAGCTACTCCGTATGCGCCAATTTTTTACCTTATCTCGGGAATAAGCACTAAGGGATTACTTGCATTTCGATTCCCAATCCCATGGCTTGTTGCTTCTTCACAAATCCAACGAGCCAACATCCTCCGCCGAAGATAGTTCACGTGGGAAATGGATCCGTCTTCTAAACCTGTAGGTCATCCACCACCTGGGGCGCATTCGAATTTCGTCAATCCAGTGTCTCTAAGAACTCCCGTCATTACTGTCAACTCTGTATTTCTCGTCTTGGCGACCTTGGCAGTTGTGGTGAGGTTGTATGCGAAAGGGTTCGTAACTCGAGCGGCAGGGTGGGACGACTGTACGTTTGAAGAAGTGGACGCGAAAATCAAGTGCTGACAATTCTAGATGTTAGTGTTCTTGCGCTGGTAAATCTTTTCCACGGACTCTGTTCAACAATGTCGGTGGCTCATAGATGCTCATCCAGTTGGGTTCGGCAGCACGCTCTGGTCTCACATACTTTGGTAATTCCAACCTGTACATCAAGAATGGCAATAGATGATAGTTGACCACTTATCAGCGGTAAACCATAACTTCGGAAGGCACCTATGGGACATTCAAGCCAGCAGTCTGACGCCACAGACTTGTCATGTAGTTCTTCCGCCTTGAAGCAAATGCGCATTCTCTGACTTCCTGCTTCCCCAGGTATTCAAAGCGATTAGCTTGCTTTACGGACCAGTCATTTTCCTTGTGAAATTATCGCTGCTGCTGCTCTACTACCGTCTTTTCAGTCGCAACAAAGACGATGAGATATCTGATCTACACCGGGATAGCCTTTCAAGCATTGTTCTATCTCGCCAGCGTCGGGTTCTATTCTGAAGCCGAAGCTCTGTGCGTTTCCAGTGCCAGCGCTCAGACAAAGTTCTACACTCGAGAGTGGACCTTCACCATCGTCTCGGGGGTCATCAATGTGTTGACCGACTTTTACGTCTTGATATTGCCCATAGCGACGGTCTGGAGTTTGCAGCTTACCTCGCGGCAAAAGATTGGAATCATTAGTATTTTCCTGACCGGGTTATTGTAAGTTGGGACCAATAGAAGATTTGCTCATCTGCCGTACCTAACTATCGAGGATAGCGCAACTATCACCAGCCTGGTCCGCCTGATAGTCTCTTCTCTGCGGCTCCACAGCCCCGATACCCTCTGGACAGCAGCACTAGTCACAATGATGAGGTGAGCAACCTTTCCGCCATCTGTCCAAAGCCCCCAGAAGCCTGATTCTTCCAGTTGCGTCGAAATGAATGTCGGTATTGTCTGCGGCTGTCTTCCAGCCGTGCCGGCCCTATTCAAAAAGCACAAAGCCACATCAAAGTCCCTCGGCTACACCCCAGGCCGGAACTTTGGCAGCAGCGCCGGCTCAGGCTTCAAACCACCAAGGAAGCCTTCGACGTTCAAGTCTTTCCATGGCACAAATGTCAACGATGATGATTATGTTGAGTTGGTGGAGATGCCGAAAGGGGGTCTAGGCGCGTCAAGGGCGAAGTAGCCGTGTAACGGGACGCTTGTAGGTTATGATGGTTTGCACACATGGGGCTGGGAGTACGGGTGGTATACCTAAGCTTGTACCTGGTGGCGTTTGGCTCTTGACGGTGACGATCTTGTAGCATATCGAGCTTTTTTCCTTTGCCCCCTTCTCTTCTTTGTTGTGTTAATACGGCGCTATTCAGGTATATACGAAGACAATGAAGATAACACGCGAAGCAAGATCCTCTACAGGTCTCCCGTCCGTTCCATTCTCCCCCTAAGCTACCACCGTGTCCCTCTCTTCCGCCATTCCCTCTTATCACCGCCACTCCACCTCTCTCCCCACTACCATCTACATTCCCTCAAAGCCCTTGGCGCGCACCACTCTGCACTTCGTCAGCAACTCTGCCCCATGATACTCTCTCGTCACGATCCCCATCCTCCCCTTTCCACCCATAAACCCACCGACCCCTCTCTTCCTCCCACGCTTTCCCCTATCACCCTTTTTCCCCACGCACCAACTTCCCCACCTGTTACCTTCCGCCCTCATTTCCCCGCCATAGCTAGGCGTACTACCGTCCGGGGATTTTATACCAGTTGTTGGAATATGGCCGGATGTTGGGGCGGCCCCGACAAGGATCTGAGACATAGCTCATAGTGTGGATATGCTGCTATTGGTGTGGCTTCTAAGTGTACTGTGAGGCTTGATGCTCTTTTTGTTGAAGCAGCAATAGGTGTAAGCGTGTAGATTCTATGAAGACGAACCCCTGACTAATCCGATTAGAATAGGCCCTGAGCATCACCTGCATCAACACTTTTGGGCTTCTAATTGTCAGTCGGAGGGACTGCGGAGTTTATACGGAGGAGGGTGATTTTGTTTTTCGTTATGGGAAGGTCCTGCCGGCTGTCGGAGGCGGCTAGTGGGGATGACGGGGGGATGATGTAATAGCGCATCTCTAGGGTTCAACGCATTTCCTTCTTTGATGGTTCACTTCACAGAGACCACTAACCTTTACAAGCAGTTGTTGTCGATTGATCATAGACGCCGTAAAGACCACATATTATTCCTATAGCGAAACTACCTTATGTTCTCGTCTTCTCGACAAGCCCTCCGGAGCCCATCCGTGCGCCGCTTCCTATCCTCAGGCGCACGCCTCCGCGCCGGCCCTCCATTTGCCTCCGGTCCCGCTCCACCACGCCTCCCAAAGCAAGATCAAGAGCTCTACGAACAACTCCAGCGGTCGTCAACCGGCGCCTTCAGCACTCCCAAAGGCTCTGTCGTCATCAATCAATCACCTGCATCATCGTCCTCACAAACGTCCTCATCACAGGTTAATCAACCGTCGCATATTGAGTCCGCCTCACTCTCGGACAGAGATCGAGAGCTCGCTGCTATCAATGCCAGAGTCACAGCTACTGGTGATGGAGAGGAATTGCATGCCGATGTTAGGAGAGGAGCAAAACCCGAGTTCGAGGGTGAGCGGAATCCGAAGACGGGAGAGTCTGGGGGGCCGAAGAATGAGCCTTTGAGATGGGGCGGAAATGTAGATTGGAGTTATAACGGAAGGGTTACGGATTTCTGAGTGGATATCGCATTATAAGGGCGTGTTGGAAGCTGTGGCGGATTGGCGTTGCATCTCTCAGCCTGGGAGGAGAATTGGTTAATCAGGACAATGGCGTTGAGGAGTCCATGGTGTATTAGAACGGTAGTGTACCAAGCCTCTGTTGAACGTCTTGGAAACAAATTGTTCCGATCCCCAAACGAAGAAAGTTCTCCATAGAAGTGGCCTATCTCGACCACAAACCCCACTGGTGTGATCAACTCAGGCCCTAGAGCACCGGAACTGACGTCCAGGGCGGCTGCTGCGGAGTTGTCCCTTCGCTACAAACATCCCTTCGTGATAAACATTAAACTTGGCTTGTTTTTCAATGTGCCCCCGCACAAGGACAATATTCAAGCCTTCCACAATGTCGCCCAAAACCAGGAGCGTTATGTGCTGTCCCGGCTGATTGCGTATTCCTAAAGATGCCCCACCGTTATAACACCGAAATGGGTCAAGAGGCCACCACTGTTCGTCGTGCCTGTGAATTTCAAACTCAACCCAGTCTTGGACTCGATCGAGGAGCAGGAATATGGAATCCCGGTCAAGAAAGCTTGGTAGCCATATCTCTAGCCTGGTACTGGAGTTGGGGACGTTGATGCTGATGTGTGTTATAGGTACGCCGGTACTTGTGTTGGCTTTGACTGGGTTGGATTTGGAGAACAGCGGTGTGGTGTTCAGAGTCTGCAAGCCGGGAAAGTTTGTAGTGAGGTTCAATTGAACGGCAGGTGGCGCGGCTGCAGACAGCATGGCGGAGTGAAAAGGGATCAGGAGGCAAAAGACTAAGGGAAACATCGTTGAGTGTTGTATAACTGCAGAGATAATTCTAATGGGACGAAACAATCAGGACAATAGATATAGAATATGGATCACAGTCGTAAAAGACCAAGGTGGGCTGCTCGGAGAGATTGATTTGTTCAGCAACATGTTCAAAATCCGAGCTTGACCTTATAAGTTTCTTGAAGTTTGGAGCGATAGTCATCTTTGCGGGTGTGCTGATATTTCTTAGGTATGCGATATGCGGTATGCGATTCCCGAAGAAAGCCTGACTCCCTGAGTGGTTTCACGGTATCCATCTTTAAGGTAATTCGAAAACAGATGAGAGTACTCGTACTCGTAGATGAGAAAATTGCACAAGAAGCAAGCACTACAGCAGGTAGTATCTTTCAAATTTTTCAATGATGACCACAAAAATTGCGGTGAAGGAGGTCATCCTTAGTTCCAACATTCAGCCCTATCCGTTGTTCTATGATGACTCTCGTCATGGAATGGTCGATCAGTTATTCCGTACATTTCCTTTGTACATATACTAAGTAGAAATCCCACATTCTTTACTCTCCTAATCTACGTCAATCTACCAGTTTCGAATATGGATGCGATCAAGAACACATTTGCGCAATGCAAGCGGGAAGGACGCTCAGCTTTAGTCACGTATGTGACGGCCGGTTATCCTACCCCAGATGAAACGGTGGAAATCATGTTAGCGATGGAGGCAGGTGGCTCCGGTAAGGATCAAACGACTACTCGACAGTACTTGCACACTGACCACCCCTAGATCTCATAGAACTTGGACTCCCCTTCACGGATCCAATTGCCGACGGGCCCACAATACAAAAGGCAAACACTCAGGCACTCAAGAATGGCGTTACCGTCACCTCGACCCTGGAGGTGGTACGCAAAGCTAGAAAGCGTGGACTAGAAGTGCCAGTGTTATTTATGGGCTATTACAATCCACTGCTGAGCTATGGCGAGGAGAGAATACTCAAGGATGCAAAGGAGGCAGGCGTCAACGGCTTCATTGTCGTAGATCTACCACCCGAGGAAGCGGTAAGGTTCAGGAATTTCTGCACAAATGGAGGGTGAGGTCCGGGAGATCTTGAGGGCCGCTATACCTGTCGCTGACGATAGATAAATCGCTAGGCTATCCTACGTCCCCCTAATAGCACCCGCCACTTCAGAGGACCGCATGAAGTTCTTGTGCAAGATTGCGGACTCCTTTATCTACGTGGTCTCGAGAATGGGTGTCACAGGGGTTACTGGGACTCTCAACAAAGCATTGCCTGACCTCCTCGACCGCGTGCACCGCTATTCGAATAATGTACCTGCCGCTGTAGGTTTTGGAGTCAGTACACGAGAGCAGTTTTTACAAGTTGCGGAAATTGCAGAGGGCGTCGTTGTCGGGAGTCAAATCATTACAACGTTAGCCAATGCCCCTGCTGGACGGGGTTCGAAAAAGGTAGAAGAGTACTGTTCTGAGCTGACTGGCCAGAAGGCTGGGCGTCATGATGTCACGAATGGTGTCAAGCACGCCATGGAAAAGGAGAAATCAATGGTCAATGGTCATCAAGTTAATGGTAATGGTGTTCATACAGAAGAACGATTAGAGAATGGTCACGGGGACGCTGGGAATGGAGTCGAACCAGACGAGGTCATAACTCAAGAGCAGCGAGGCACTGAGCCCGGTCTAGTAGACCAGCTTGAAGCTCTGAACACAAATGGTGGTAATGTTGCCGTTCCGTCAAGATTTGGAGAGTTTGGGGGCCAATACGTTCCCGAGTCTTTAATGGATTGTTTAGCAGAGCTAGAAGAGGGCTTCAACAAAGCAAAAGACGACCCGAAGTTCTGGGACGAGTATCGCACATACTACCCATATATGGGCCGACCTGGTCAACTCCACATTGCAAATCGTCTGACAGAGCATGCAGGCGGAGCCAACATCTGGCTCAAACGTGAAGACCTCAACCATACCGGAAGCCATAAGATCAACAACGCCCTGGGTCAAATACTACTCGCCCGAAGATTAGGCAAAACTGAAATTATAGCTGAAACAGGAGCTGGTCAGCATGGCGTAGCCACCGCTACCGTATGCGCCAAATTCGGCATGAAATGCACAATCTATATGGGCGCTGAAGACGTCCGTCGCCAAGCCCTCAACGTCTTTCGCATTAAGCTCCTCGGCGCCAAAGTTGTCGCTGTCGAAGCAGGCGCCATGACCCTCCGCGATGCTGTCAACGAAGCAATGCGCGCCTGGGTTGTCGACCTCTCCACGACACACTACATCATCGGCTCCGCCATCGGTCCCCATCCATTCCCCACAATCGTCCGTACTTTCCAATCTGTTATCGGCAACGAAACCAAAGAGCAAATGCACAAGCTCAAAGGTAAACTCCCAGACGCCGTCGTCGCATGCGTCGGTGGCGGCAGCAACGCGGTAGGGATGTTTTACCCCTTCGCCAACGACCCTAGCGTCCGCCTCCTTGGCGTCGAAGCTGGCGGTGACGGCATAGACACATCCCGTCACAGTGCGACCCTCACTGGCGGCACAAAGGGTGTTCTTCACGGTGTCCGCACCTACGTCCTCCAAAACGAACATGGTCAAATCTCAGAAACCCACTCCGTTTCCGCCGGCCTCGACTACCCCGGCGTCGGCCCCGAACTCTCCAGCTGGAAAGACAACCAGCGCGCCAAATTCATCGCTGCCACGGACGCCGAGGCGTTCAAGGGCTTCAGGTTATTAAGTCAGCTCGAGGGCATTATCCCTGCGCTGGAGACGGCGCATGCGGTGTGGGGCGCTATTGAGCTGGCAAAGGAGATGGGCGAGGGGAAGGATATTGTGATTTGTTTGAGTGGGAGGGGGGATAAGGATGTGCAGAGCGTGGCGGATGAGTTGCCGAAGATTGGGCCGGCGATTGGATGGCATTTGAGGTTTTGAGGGTGTGCTGTGAGTTTCCTGGTTTTTTGGTTTCATGTTTTAGA
>JAABUL010003798.1_pt1 | contig 21530 bp, 19 predicted proteins | sample 5559151 | NCBI WGS metagenome assembly JAABUL01 (sample SAMN10711876, study PRJNA513368) | rock metagenome | isolation source: Antarctica rocks | place: Antarctica: Victoria Land, Pudding Butte sud | reverse complement strand
TTCGCCGAGGTTCCCGTGTTCGCGTAACGCTGTCTCATTCTCATGATCTCTTTCAGCCGATTGCGCCAGCTCGAAACGTTCTGGCCACCGTCCCGGTTCGACCACACTAGGCTGAAGACAGAAGCGTTAAGGGCCAACTGCCTCACAAAGCCTGGAAGGACCGTTGCGGATACGATCTTGGGTGTAGCCGCAGGCGAGATTGGCGGAAAAGACGGTGAACAAACAGTTTGTACAGTGAAGAAGAGAGTGTCCTCCAGGTTCATAAGGTCGATGTTGCCAAGTTGCCCCGAATCGTCCACTTCACTGGGCTCCTGTAGCAGGACCGGACGATGTCGGACCGCGATTTCTGGAGTTACAACAATGTTTACATGGTTGAATTGGGAAGAAAAGGTGTCGAAGCTGAAAGGTGACCCAGAGTCATTGTATATGATATTGACGTAATCGTTTCCAATGTGTCGTTTTTTGCTGATGCAATGCGGATCGTCGGCCTTGTTAGTAGGCATCATGGTAGTTACATGGAAGACGATTTCCGAGACTCTATCTCGCCAAGCGTAGGTGTGGGTCCCATCCATATCGTTTACACGATCTAGACCTTGAGTATTGAAGGCAGCATCTTGGAGTCGGACCCTGGCACCTAGACCAGCCAAGAAATCATCGTATGCTTTGGTACCATATGTATTGGCAAGAATATCTGACTCCGTGCTTTGACCTTCAGATATGTATATCAATCCCGCTTTGTGACCATCAACGGTGTCATTTCGATCGAAGCTGTTTATGGCTCGCTTAACCGTGTCATCCTCCGGTAGCAGAATGGGCTGCAAAGGCATGGGCACGGGGGCAATGGTGAATCCAAGCTGAAGTAGCACGTGCTGTGGAAAAACCTTCATAGTCACATCCGCTCCACCACCGGTCAGGGTGCGAGGCATTGGTACATGGTGGGGCGGCAACTGCGCCGTATATTGTTGGTACATGGCATGGGTCGTTCCTGAGGCCTGCCTCTTAGTGATATGGGTAAGACCTGACGCTTGTACAGTCTCTAGGGTTATTATGCTCATCCCATATAGCCAGGTCTCTTTAGAGATCGGGCCGTTCGCGTCTGTGAAATCCTCGTTCGCTTTGGTTTCTCCAAGATCATTGTACACTGTTCGATGGATCATATCAAGCGTGACTTGACTCTGTTCTTCCATATATTCCTTCCCTTGCTCATCTTTCCAGGTGAGGTTCTTCACTATCCAGCCCACATGCTTGCATCGTTCCCGTAGGTCGATAGCTAGAAACCAATACGTCATCACGTGATATGCCAGGGTGAGAACGTACTCTGGGAGATCTTTCTGAGCTTCATCAACTTGGCTGCCATCCGAAGCGGCAACGGACCTGCTAGAAAAGCCACTCAGACGAGCGGGAGTGGAGCCAGACTTCGCAAGGTTATTCTTGTGTTCCCTCTCTCTCTGCTCCCTAAAGTGATGGATGTAGCTGATGCAGATGCCGAATATCGTCCGTAGGAAATCTTGGCCGTCCGGCCCAGCGATCTGGTACGCTTCGGGAAGACGGACCAACCCAGCAAGGAACTCGAGTATGTCAATCGCCAAGTGGGATTGTGTGATAATTTGCGCCATCTTCTGAATGATGACAAACAGAGATCGTCGAAGGTTGGATGGAATCTCGTGGGCGCATACACCAAGAGCATGGACGCAGCATTGCGCAGCTCGATCCCACATGCCGATGCCGGTTAAAAAGGTACGAACCGTCTCATCCAATTGCTCCCTATCATATTGCTTTTGGTGGTTGACGAGCACCGTTAACGAGTGATATAGGCAGACCGCGATGTCTCCCTTCTTTATCCCCGTACTTGGGGGCGGCTCGTGGAGATTGCCTGTCCGGAGTTGTGTTGAAATGACTCTATGCAAGGCTTGCAAAAAGTCGCCGCAATCAGCGAATAAGGCGATGTTGCTTAGCTGCGATGGTAGATGGACCAGAATGTAGCTATAGATCTCCCAGTCGCCGCCCTTTTCGAGGGTATCCAATACCACATCTAGCCAAGACCCAAATCCCAATACAGCTTCATATTCGTCTTCACATAAGTCATTGCCGTTTTCGTGGACAAGAACGCTCTTGCTGAAACCATGCTGTGGATCGACTGGCAAGCCCTTGTATCCTGGATACATCCATAGAGGTGGAACAGCTTTGGTTGACCGTTCTCGGGCGCCGCCTGATCTTGTTGTCGATCGGGATCGTGTAAGCCCAGTGTAGTCAACACCACTTGTGCGTCCAACGCGTGCTCCCGGGGAGTCTCCGATCATTGACGCGCGATTCGTCTTGCCATAAGTTGACGCTCGAGACTGAGATGTAGCTTCAGTCCTATAGAGGGTCGCTGCCAGACCTAGAGTGTCTGGTACGGAAACAATCATGAGTTCATGATCGCAGTTGCATCTGATCCTTGTGAGAAGCTTCATCACTGTCAGCCGGGCATCCGTAGGTAATACTCGATTGGACACAATGGTAATCAATGCTTCATATGTCTTCTTCGTCTTGGATGCGGATTCCGACAGGCATTGGAGGAACAGCCGTACTAAGCATGTGGCAGCTCGATTCTCGGGTAAAGTGCAAGGAGTGGGGCTCCGTGTCGGTGTATTAATCTCAAGGCCAACAATTTGGAGGAGGAATTCCAGTAATGCTTCAAAGGTTTTCATGTCACTATCCAAAGCAAAATCGACTCCGAACTCTGCCACGACATTAGTTATCGCTGTTTCTTTGCTGTCAGACAACGCCTTCGTGATATATAGCACGAAATCCTCTAAATCCACCGAAGCATAAGCATCGCTCTTCGCATGTTGAATTGCTTCAGCGGTAATTTCGAGCACTCGCGTACGGACTTTAACGGCCTTCGATGGATCAAAAGCGTAAATGTCCAAAAGCAATTGAAGGTGAAGCCGCCAGTTGTCGTCGGGCGGAAAGACCATTCCGTCTTCGAGCATATGGTCAACGGCGAGATCCATCACATAGTCGTCAATATAGCCCCCAACGTGGAGCAGCAGACGAAGGACAATATTACGTTTTGTTTCCTCTAGATCCGACCATCGAGCTTCGAGTTGGTATGCGAGCTGTACTTGTTCTTGCTGAGTGCCCTCATTTGATGACGATTCCGAAACTTGGCCTGAGACACCGAATATGTACAACGGAGACGAAGCACTAAGCTTATATCGAGGAGGTTTTGTCAGGTCGTCTTTTGCACCAGCTAAAGGGTGACCATAAATGATATCCTCCAATACTGACCAATCTGCCGCAAGCAGGCGATGGTCTATATGTGGTTCTTCCAGACAAGATATCAGGACCTGTAAGCAATCGATGCGGAGCCGAGAACTGATTGGAGCAACCGCTTGCAGAGCATTGAGCAGCGCCTGAAAAGGCACAACAGGCAGACCCTCCTGACCATCAGCCTCCAACGTGTGTTTGACGGTAAGTAGGGCTCCTCTGACTGCAACTGATTGGCGGTCTTTGCGAGATTCATGCAAAATGGCCAAGAGGATCTCAAGTGTTCGGGCTTGATCCTCCGATGTCAGGAGATTCTTGAACGCATGCCAAGAGCTCTCTCCGGCTTGAGGGTCTACTGTACACGCAATACCAGAGAGAACTTCCACGCAAGGCCTAAGATTGTCGAGCGGTAGTGATGTCGATGTTGTAACGGCTGCAAAGATAGAGGCAATCTGATTAAGGTCTTTCTGGACGGTCGTCTTATTGGCGATGGTTGTCAGTCTGAGCAGCAAGTTGCCAAGTTCACCTCTAGAGAGCACCTCTGGACTGTGTAGAGCAACATCCCTAATCAAGGACAGTAGCTCCTCCAAGACTTCCTCTTCCGCGATGGGGTCCTTAGATCGCCGTGAGCGGCTCTTTTTCAAACTTGAACGAGCATCAAGGGTCGCGTCAAAGACGCAGCTAAGCTCATGTACTAAGAACTCGAGCAGCTCGATCTGAATCGGTTGAACAGCGCTGCCATCGCGAAGTAGCGCTCTCAAAGCCAATATTCGAGGCTTCGATTCGCGCGGTGCGATCGGAGTACGAATGATACTGAACAGGCGGATTCGATCTTCATTGAATAAGCCGGAATGGAGCGATGCTGCCTGGAGGAGCTCATAGCAAGCTTTGCGACCTTCAAGTGGGGCATCTTCCAAGTAAAGATCTTCGATCTCAGCTAGTAGCGTCATAAGAGTGTCCACCGAGTAGTTTTCAAGTTCTGGTTGGACCGCTATAATCGCGGTGATCCTCTCTTTCAGAGGCCTGGTCTTGTCCATCTTTCGGCGACACGTGTCGAGGAAAGCTTGCTCCGGGTCAACATGTTTGGTGGGGTTGCTGTTAGGGCGGGGGCCTGGCGTTGATGTCAATGGATTATAACGCACCTCACTGCTGCTGCTGCTCGATGGCGCCGTAGAAGATCTTCGACCGGCAGCCAAGTCCCTGACTCTCTCGGCCAGACTTCGTGCAGACGTCTCATTGCCGGGCGATTCAGGATTATGGGTTGGTTCCATGCGATGCTTTGTAACGGCATCATCATTGAAGGGCTGCGACGAGGAAGGCTTCAAGCGCTGATGGCTGGCTTCGCCTAGAGGATTCATGCTGTCAGAAGAGCTTGTTGACGAGGCTTGTAGCCCGGATCGATCGTCTTCAAAGAAAATTTAAGGAGGATGGCAGCATCTATGGAAGGCAAGAGAGTACATCTGAAGCGCGTGGCGCTGCCAGCGGCGGAAAGCAAAGCATTGAAAGGATCCTCGATGCAGAACCAACTAAATTTGATGGATATTACATTATGAAGTTCTTGCACGGTTCAGACACACTCAAGCCTGCTTGATTGCGACTCAACGCCGCCTGTTCTATAAGATCGACACTTACCATACGATTACTGTTTTTGATCATGAAATGTGTCCAAATTGGTGAGTCCATAGTTCGTGCTCCTAAGATTCATTCATGGAATGGCACACAGCAGGCTTCAAGAAGAAGTCTCTGCTGCAATATTGTGTGATTATATACGTAAGTAGCCGTAATCACCAAGAGTTGAAAGAATGTGTATGTTCACATGAACAGCAGATCTCCACACTACTTTACGCTCCTCGCGTGCCGTTTGTGGCACTTCGGCCCGTCCTCGGTCCTCGGGGATAAGCTACCAAACATTCGGAAAATCCGTAGTCATTTACAAGCTCTCGGCGCAATATTTTCATACTCACTACGGTCCCACTTAGGTGAGCAACATCCTCGATGGATTGATACATCGCCTCAGTGAAATAAGACAAACCTCGTTCAGTGCCATAGGTCTGGCTCAGCCGTCCGATCCACCAATGGCTGCGGGCAACAACAGGCTAGCAGATATTCTCACAGCCAGTCTCGATCCCAGAACGAACAAGGAAGGTCCGTCGCTATCAAACAGTACTCTTCGTGAGCAGACGCTAATAATTCTTTCAGCGGAGCTCGCCCTACGGCAAGAGGAGAGGCAGCCGGGTTTCTCTGTGACCCTGTTGCAGATTGTTGCGACACCTGATTGCGATGATGTTACGCGCCTCGCGAGTTCCTTGTACTTCAAGAATTTTATCAGGAGGTGGTGGACGGTACGGGCATTGAGCTCCTAGAAACGCTGTGATACTGACTTAGTCATTTAAGGACGAGCAAGGCAACCACAAACTTCCTCAACATGAGGTACATACCATCAAACAGGAGCTCATTGGGCTGATGACCTCTGCGAAACCCAACATACAGTTTCAGCTTGGCGAAGCTATTGCAGTCATAGCCGACAGTGACTTCTGGGATCGATGGGACACATTGGTAGATGTAGGGTGATCAGCCATGTCAAGACGAGACGGAACGCTGACACAATTCAGGATCTTGTATCACGTCTGAGCCTAGACAATCTCGCAGTCAACAATGGGGTACTACAAGTGGCGCATACAATCTTCAAGCGCTGGCGACCGCTGTACCGATCCGACGCACTATTCACAGAGATCAATCATGTCCTAGGCAAGTTCGGTAAACCGTTCTTGGCACAGCTCCAGGTAAAGAGCGGGCCCCCCAACGAGAGCCTCTTCATGAGACTTCTCTGACACATGCTTTAGGGTATCGATACACGGATTCAGCAGAACGGATCGAATAAGGAGACACTCGCACAGCTTTTCGCAACTCTCAATCTGCTCCTGAAACTCCTATACGACCTTTCTGTCCAAGATTTACCGCCAATCTTTGAAGAGAATTTTACTGCCATAATCTCGCTGCTGCACGAATACATATCTTACCATAATGACCTTCTGGCGACCAACGATGATGGCCAAGCCAGTACTCTCGAGCTCGTCAAGTCAGATATTTTCGAAGTCCTCAGCTTGTACGCGCAAAAATTTGAAGAGGATTTTGACCCGAACGTCGGACCTTTCGTGGAGAGCTCATGGAACCTCTTGACTACCACAGGATCTGAAACCAAATACGACATATTGGTCAGCAAAGCACTGGGATTCTTGACCTCCGTTACTCACAGCCAAAAACATGCTCAGAGTTTCAACGACGAGGCGATTGCAAGTCAAGTTCTAGAGAAAGTAATCCTCCCCAACGTAGTTCTGCGAGACTCGGACGTCGAACTGTTTGAGGATGAGCCTATTGATTTCATAAGAAACGACCTGGAAGGATCCGACTCGGAGACACGGAGGAGGGCCGCGATAGACTTCTTGAAGCAGCTGTTAGTTCATTTCCCACAGATGATAACAAGCCTCGGGTTCAAATACATCAACCATTTCCTGTCGGAATACTCACAAAACCCCAAGGTCAATTGGAGGTCGAAAGATACCGCCATCTACCTTTTCTCCTCGATTGCTGTGAAGGGAACAATCACCGCCAGCCAGGGGGCCAAAAACATCAATGAACTTGTCAACGTCGTTGAATTCTTCCAGAGCAACATCGCGAAGGACTTAATCGCGGATACAGGCATCGCGCCCATCTTGAAGGTCGATTCCATAAAGTATCTATACATCTTCCGAAGTCAGATAAGTCAGACTCAATGGCACCATGCTTTCCCTCTACTAGTCAAGCACTTAGGAGCAACTGAGTATGTCATATACTCCTATGCCGCAATGGCTTTGGAGCGAATCATGGCGCTTCGCACTGAAACAGGCCAGCCAGTCATCAGCCAGGACGATGTGAAGCCTTTAGCAGACCAGCTGCTACAGCATCTGTTTCAATTGATCGAGAGTGACGCAAACCCTGCTAAAATGCAGGAGAACGAATTCTTGATGCGGTGCCTTATGAGGGTTCTAATAGTGATCCGAGATGGTGTGATTCCCATGGTGGACCGGGTACTTCCTCATATGGTCAGCATCACGCACGCAATTGGAGCTAACCCGTCTAATCCTCGATTCTACTACTACCATTTCGAGGCAATCGGTGCTTTGGTGCGGTAAGTCAGAGTTCTTCACTCTACCAGTTGCTGTACGCTCCTAATCGCATGAAGCTTCGCGGCTCCATCTCAACCGGAAGCCTTTGAACTCGAGCTTTACAATGCTTTCGCCAGCATATTGCGACAGAACGTCGAAGGTATGTATCTTGTTGTGATTCTGGTGGGTGCCCCCTAATTATCCTGCAGAGTTCATCCCGTACGTATTTCAAATACTCGCTGCCTCCTTAGAGGCCAGCCCTTCCAAACCTCTTTCGCCTAACTATGAATCATTGGTGGGACCACTCCTTGAGCCTCAGCTCTGGGCTATGAAAGGCAACGTACCCGCTCTGATCCGATTGTTGACTGCAATCGTACCGCGTGGTGCTCTGAGAATTGCGCAGAACAATCAGCTTGAGGCCTTGTTGGGCGTCTTCCAACGACTAATATCGGCCAAGACCAATGAGGTCCAAGGGTTCGAGCTTCTTGAGTGCATCATCGCCAGCTTTCCCGCGTAAGTCTAGTACTCACAGTCAGCCACTGATTATTGTTGACACCCTGTTAGTCAGAATATACAACCCTACTTCCGTACAATACTCCAGATACTCCTTGCACGTCTTCAAGACTCCAAGACAGAGACCTTTACACAAAGATTTGTACGGTTCTATCATCTTGTCTCCGCCAGAGCCGACCAAGGCCTCGGAGCCGACTTTTTTGTCAGCGCAAGTGAACAAGTACAGGAAGGGTAAGAAGGACGGGTTTTCGCTGCAACATCCCTTGCTGACGTCTTTCTCAAGGGTCTTCGTTCAATTGTACCTCAAGATCATCCTTCCCACTACTGAAGCCCTCATACGGCCTTCAGATAGGAAGACTGCTGTCATCTCCTTCGTCGAAACCCTTTGCAGCTCCGACGCCTTCGCTCAAAAGTATAAAATGAAAGGATGGGCTTTGACCGCCGAAGCCTTGCTCAAATTGCTCGAGAATCCACCCATACTGACGACCACTGATGATATCATTGTCGATCAGGACGTGGACGACATGAGCTTCGGCGTGGGGTTCACGCAATTGACGACAGTAAAGAAGCCAGTCAGAGACCAATGGCCAGAGATCACAGACGTAAAAAGCTGGGTGGGCCAGCAGTTGCGAAAGAACGGGCCAAAGATGTCACAATATACGCGAGAGAGGTTGAGTCCCCAAGCTCAGCCCATGTTTGCAGCCTACCTGCAGGGTTAATGTATTTGTTGTTGATACAGCCCCGGGAAACCTTTGGGTCTGAAGTAAAAAGCATCGTGGTATATGCGGGTTGGGAGTGCAAGGATTGAAAAGCACCGATTCCTGGCAAGCACTTGTGTTTGGCAATGAAATAGATCAGATAGATTTTATACCCCGCTTCCTCTGCGAAAGATAGCAGTGTCGAAGCCAATGTATCATACAGAAGAAACATCAACCCCAGCCGAATCGGCTTGAAGGCTCAGCCTCCATTCGCATAGCGACTTAGCTACGTGTACTCTAGCTCTTTCATTTCGGCAGAAATCTGGGAAGGCTACAGCACTTGGCTATTGTAATATAATGTAGAGCACGCCATGCCGTCTTCGAGCCCTGCACACTGCCATCTGCATACGGACCGCGGCTACCCTGCCGGGCGAAGGATCGATGCTTCTCTTCTACCACACCTCTTCCTCATTCCTTTGCTATTTGAGCCTCTCCCCAGATTTTCTTGATCACATGCCATGAAAGCTTGAAAAAGACAACCGCCCTTCTGGTTGTCTTGTTTTGACCATTTTATGGTTTTGCTGGCTTGATCGCTAGGTGGCTCATCCGCGAAATTGAAGCAAGAGCGGCGAATACCGCTCACAGAAGAGAATGTCACGACAGGATTACTTTCAAACCGAACATGGCGATATTTATTCGGCATACAACGCACCTAAAGATCCTGGAGACCATCAAGTTCTATGGCCAACACTACTATGCATACATGCCGGTGTCGCCGACCATACCCTCTGGGACGAACAAGTCTCGTAATTTTCCACAAAAGGCTGGGGTGTGCTCAGATACGACGTCTTTGGCTATGGCTTATCGAAACCTACGGCAGAGTACCTCCAGACTGACCCACGACCGAGAGTCAAGCATAATGAGCATGCAGCCAGCATCGCCAGAAACCTCATCGCTATGAACACCATACCAGAGGGGACTTCGAATGCTTTCAGTAGCAAGTTTGTCGTTATAGGCCTTAGCCGAGGTGGAGGCATTGCCATTGAGCTTACCGTTGCCCATCCAGAACTGGTTTGCGGGCTCGTAGTTGTCGCTGGCAATCTGACTGGCATAGATGCTCCTAACACAGCAGAGGAAAAGGCGCTTATAGGACAGTGGTATACTTCTATGCAAGTCGGTGAGATCGAGAAAGCAGCCACGATTTTTACGCGCTTCTGGGGAGACGGTCCGTCAGTAAAAGAGGTTCGGATCAGACAAGATGTTAGAGAAAAGCTCTATGCTTGGTGTGCAGACATCACGCGACGCGAGGCCGAGAAAAGTAGCGGCGGCTTCTGCATTCCCTACGAAGGCACAGACCCGCCGGCTGTGGAGCGCCTGTCAACGGTCAAAGTGCCTGTGGCGACTGCAACGGGCGTGTATGATGAGACGAGCACGACGGAAGGCATGCAATTGATTATTGAGAAGCTGAAGGCTGTGAGCGTTAAGGAATTTGACACTGCGCACATGGTCAATCTTGAAGAACCGAGAGCGCTCAATTCATGGATCGAGGAATACCTTGAGAAGTATGTTACTACATGTATTGAGCGCCAGGGTCCTCTCCGACGTTCTCTGGCCGACGTTGCCGGAATCCATGCCCTGGTAAAAAGTGACAATGAAGAATACCAAGAACTCTTGAAGTTATGAATGGTTCTCCGGTCACACGACTTCACGTTGGGCATCGTGCCCAACTTAAGCCCACAGGCAAACAGTCATTCCGTCTCTCAGCCTCCCAAAAGGCAAATCTTTCAAAACAGACTGCTGGGCTGCATGTTGATTAATAGTGGACATCTGGCGTTCCACAGGAGCGTAGACTGGTGAGAGATACTTCCCTGTGCTCTTATCGTGCTGGTTTAGGTAATTCTTACGCTTTCGCTGCCGAACTTCGCCCTTGGAGTTAAAGATGTCTGGCTGCTGGATTGCTCTGTGCTTTTTAGGGACGTTGTCCATAAGCTTCTTAAGCTCTTCTTCAGTCAAGACAGTCTCCCCCTTTGCTAGAACAATTGGAGCATATTCCGAGTATACTCTGCCTCGTACGTCAAAGGCGTAAGGAGCGGCGTCGTGTCGAGCCCGACCGCGAGGCAGCTTGGCGATCGCTCGCAACTCCTCTTCCGTCTTATTGCAGGGAGTGTCCTTGCTGAGACTTGGCTGGAGCGCGTTCATCTTGGCCTGGGACTTGCGCTTTGGCTTCCCCTTCAAGCCGCTTGCTGCATGCTTCGGACCCATCGCTGTGCCATCGGCTTCGTTCTCTCCCAGAAAATCCCACTCATCAATTTTTTGCCGGAGATCCCCAACATTATTGACCTCCTTCCACTCGGACTCGGGATTCTCCTCGTCGCTATGGACAAACAATCCACCGTCGATGTTCGCAATCCGTGTGGATGGAGGGGTCTTCGAAGACGCAGTAGCATGTGCGTCTTGCTGGTTGGACTTTCTCTGCATTTTGAGAATGCGCTCTTTGTCGGCATTGCTAATATTGGAAATATGGTTGATTCGAGGCTTCAAGATGGGCATTCTTTTGCGTTTCGAATTGGTAGTAGAGTCCGCGTTTTTGGCCGCCGTTATATGTGAAAGCACTATCTCTCCTGCGCGTTCCTGATGCTCTCCCGTGGATGCTCCGTCCGTATCCATGTTGCCAACGGAAAGGGGGCAGCTCAATGAGCTGTTGGTCGGATGCTAAGTCACCCAAGAGTTGGATAAAAGATGGCGTGAATATTGTATGACAGATGCCTGTATGATAGATGACTTGAAATGAAATCAGGTAAAGACCGCTTAAAGGGACTGGCAATATGAAACTGTGGTCATAGCAACAAGCCTTGAACTGAGTAGAATAAAGGAGATTGAATTTTGAAGGATCAGAAGAGGTAATCGAACGTGCTCGTATCGACTCCAGTAACCTTGGTGGCACGGCGAACGATTCTGAATCTCGATACAACCTCGGAGGTGAGATCAAGTTCACGGTTGAATGGAGTGGCTTGAGGTTAACAGTTTATGAGAGTTGATGATCGTTCATGTGCAGCTAGAGACTGTGCTTTCATAATAATGCATCAGATTGAATTATAAGGAAAGCAAAAGGTACAGCAGTGACGGATTCAGAAAAGCTGATCTGGCTTGGTCCTCCATCTGTGCTACACCATCCATAGGCCGTTCGCCAGACGGCGAGACTATCAGTCCAAGCGCAAGGCTTGTGAAGTCCATCCAATGCCATTGTGTCTGATCCTCGATCGAGGGATGCCTTTGTTGACAATAACTTGGACCACCCGCTATGGTTGGTTATTGTCGGTATGAGATTCGGGCTTTACGATGGACACGGTAGCTTGCCAGGATGCGCTGTTGAGGTCTCGCCTGATAATGTTGGGAATCGGGTATATACCCGCTTGAACCTAGCATTGCCTTCTGACTATTCTGGTGATTTGGCTACGGATGGCAAACGAGCTGGTATGATTGATATCGACTGTCGCAGAGAGAATCAACGACGGTTCCCGAAGACGACACTCGTTGTTCCCTCTAATTGCGCTTTCTGCCAGAGGACTGCGAGAATCGTGGCCACGCCACAGCACGAACCTTTCTTCCTCCTCGTAGCTCGTGGGTACTCGAGTGAATTGTCCATGGTAGGCTTGTCGATAAGGCCGTCCCCCTCCTCGTCGCAAACCGCGCCTCCATTTCTTGGCGGAAGGGCTACTTTACTTGGATACTTTAGTATTTCAGCACCACCATTCTCCCGGGCCGGGTGGTCCGTAGCGTCCCGAGGATCGGACTGGGAGGCAAAACTCGAGAAGATAAAAGGTCAATACGGACAATCACCTGACTCTTACCCCGCGTTCAAGATTGCGCTTCTTCAGAGGGACAAATTGGTGTGTGTGTATGGGCTAGCTTACGATAGACTGTCCATCTCCGATCACCTGGCAGCTCTGGGCTTAGAGCGTCTTCACATCCCGTGACCTTGGATCCAATTCCAACCACCAAGAACTCCCTTGATAATACAAGAATTCACCAAGTGTGACCAATAGGAGGAATCAGCGACGAGCTCCAGCCGATCTTCTAGATCATCTGCCACACCTGGCAACTCGGTGGTTTGGCCTGCACAGGCTCACGGATTCCTCCCGCCCAAAATACAAGCTTCCTCCCCACCCGTTCATCCCTGGACACTGCTAGCTTCACCTTCAATATCAGAACATTTGGGTCGCCATTGCGTGCGTGATCTCGGTACGTGCTTCCACGTTTGCTACCCCAGACTCATCGGCTGCCACATCGTCTCCAGGCTTGACTTCGTTGTTGTTGCATTCTCTCGCCAGAGCCTCCGTGAAGGGCTAGACTGCACCGATGAGTCCGTGGGCGCCAGCTTTGAGCATATCTTACCTAGACCCCGATTCTCAGCAGTTTAAACACCCTCCCTCCAAGTGAACCTACCACCTTGGAGCTTGGAGTCGACGACTGCTGCACTGCAGGCGCGGACGCGCCTCTCACTTTTTTTGGTACCGCGTGGTTGCATATTCCGTGATCCACATACTACATTTTCAGCGTACCACGTGTTGGACTGCTGCTGATATGTTGTGTCGACAGGGCTAAGCGAAAATCCTTTATTCCAGTCCACTTCGCTGCAAACTACAACACTGCAACGGAGCGTCCGACACCAGTTCGCCGGTCGTTGTTGTCCTGCAGTATACAGCAAACTGTTCGGGTAAATTGATTGTCGCCCGCATTGAAGTCAATCTACTCCAGGCGCACTTCCGTCCGTATAGGGTGGGAGGGCTCACTGTAGCCGGCATTCGCTTGGGCTCGAGTTACTCAAGTTCAGGACTGCCATTCACGCAGGAAGCCACTTTGGCCAAGATTTCGTGTCACACCGTCCACCACGGTATATATTCCAGTGAGCAGTTTCTGTTTGAGATATTGGCTTGACGCTAACGGACGTCATATAGTTCTGGTGCCTTACCTTGGATCCTACCTCACGTCTTGATGATTACGGAGTTCAAAGTCGATCGATCAGTCTCAACATAGCTATCCTACGGCAGTATGGATTCGACAGTAGCAGCGAAAGCTCAGATGGCTGTGAATGATCATGTGCAGAATGAAATCAGAATGGCTTCGAACAAGCGAAAACGAGTTGTTACCGATCAAGGGGGGGACGGACAGAAGCGAGCATCCGTCTCCAACAACGTCAATGGGAATAATCGCGATGACTGGTCTACCTCTGGTCAGGATTTCACTACCCTGTCTCAACAACTAGCGCGACACGTTACTACACCACACCAGAACGTACCGAACAGCTCCAACCCAAGCAACACTGCTGCTGCAGCTCTTGCTGCAGGCATTCTGCCACAACTAACAGTCCCTCAGCCAACAGAGCTGTCTTTCGTCAGCACCGGCTCAGGCACCGAAGATGGTGACCAGCAACTGGACACCTCCTTCAATCTCGGGGGGCAGGAAAACGGGCAGAACCACCATACACAAGGAACTCCTTACAACCTTGGCAACTTCCAAGGGACGGCTGCGCAGGTACAAGCTGCTCGCGACTCGGCGAACGCCGGGAGTAAACCAGCTGTAGGATCGGATGAGTGGCATAAGGTCCGAAGAGACAACCACAAGGAGGGTAAGTCGAAGTTGATCACCGTACGCAGGCTGAGCTGATCATGATATAGTTGAACGGAGGCGTCGAGAAACGATTAATGAAGGAATCAATGAGCTCGCAAAGATCGTCCCTGGCTGCGAGAAAAACAAAGGCTCAATACTACAGCGCGCGGTTTCATTCATCACCCAATTACGGGAAAACGAGAGTCGCAACATCGAGAAATGGACTTTCGAGAAGGTTCTCACCGATCAGGCCCTTGCCGAGCTTACATCTTCCGTCGACAAGCTTCGAGGCGAACTCAAGCGAACCCGGAACGACTGTCACAAGTACAAGAAGATTTGTGTCGATGCCGGCCTGGCCTCACAAGACGACGATGATGGGGAAGAAGATGCTGGGGGTACGGACGCCGAGGGTGACTCTTGAGGACAGATCGGTGCGCATCCGTCCAGCTACCTCCTCGACTTCCAATGTTTTATGGTTGATGTCATGATACCCGGTCACAATGCAGGCATTATTCGATATAGACCTCGAACCTCCGCCGTTCCTAACGGCCGTAGGACCAATCATGCGCAGCCTTTTCCTATCGATAGTGGCCCATGGCCAGATTTCACGTTTATGTGGTCCTTGGGCATTTCCCACAACATCAGCGATTGCTTTAGTTTACAACCTTCCTCCCTTGTGTCGTTATAGCTAGCCGCATGTAGCGTCTTGGTCGGCCATCAATGATCAGCCACAGGGCGTTGGGGGCTTTCTCTTTTCATTAGCGCTCGGTCGGGGCCTTCAAGCACTCGAGAGTCGAGGACACCTGAGGTTAGGACGAAATTGGTGAGGTTCCGGGCCACCAGGGCGGCAGACTACATCGCAAGGTCGGTGGAGATTTTCCCAAGCCTCATGAGTGCTATTTCAGATAGTATACAATTCGAAGGCTTTATGCCCGGGCCAAGTGGACATCTTAGCGAAAGTATTGGGCTATCAGGAGAATTGAAAGGGGCCTAGATATCAGTATTCGCCATATCACGTGAAATCGCGTGTAGGTTGAACGGTTAAAGTAGGTACGCCTAAGGTAGTCTCCGGAAACTACTTATAGTAGGTCGTATTGAAACTCAGACCATTTCGCCTCCGTCTCTGCGATGCTTCTTCCACGCAAAGGCTATTCATAAGCGGCAGTGCAGGTCGAGCAATTCGCATGCTGCGCGAATCTCCCACGTTATTCAATATGCTTAGATCCACCAAACAAAGATCCCTTCGCTAGTAGATACGCCCAGACTAAGATGCTTTTTGGTTTTCTCCAGATCCTTGGGGCCTCTCCATCCGTCTACTGAAGCCTTGAAAATTCAACCCCAACCCTTGCATCGATACAGCATGCGGGTCGCTTGCCTACAATTTGCGCCGAAACTGGGAAAGGTTCAAGAGAACATTGACAGGGCCAACAGCCTTCTCATTGGTACATCAACTCGGGATCCTGATATCCTCATACTTCCAGAGCTAGCTTTCTCGGGTTTCTAGTCTATTCACCTCTCGTTGCACGCTTTGGCTGATCCCCAGCCCAGGGTACAATTTCCCGTCTCTTGAAGCTATCAAGCCATATCTTGAACCTACGGGTGCTGGAATATCCACACAATGGGCGAGAGCTACCGCCGCACGTCTCCAGTGTATCGTCACTGTTGGATACCCTGAGATAGCTCCGAACCGGTCTAGGGAGAAGACTTGGGCTGGTTTGGAACCACCAGCCTCGCTTTGCTACAATTCTACCATCACCGTGTCCCCAGATGGCATAACCCTGGCACATTACCGCAAGACCCACCTGTACTACACAGATGAGGCCTGGGCTCAGGAGTCAGATACGAAGTGGTTGACAACGTCCCTGCCAGTCAATCTCACATCGTCGCTTGTTGGTGGAAGTGGGCCAGAAACAGTAACGACTTTCGGCATCTGCATGGATCTCAATCCTCACCAGTTCACGGCGCCGTGGACCTTGTATGAGCTCGCCACTCATACTCTAGCAACAGGGACTCAGTTGTTACTTTTGTCCATGGCCTGGCTGACCTCGCTTGACTCGACCGAATTGGCTGCATCCGCTATGGAGCCGGATATGGCGACCTTGAGCTACTGGATTGAGCGGTTGGTACCCCTTGTCACGAACGCGGATCGGGAAGTAGTCGTGGTCTTTGCCAATCGATGTGGTGAAGAGCCGGGCGACGCACGGTATGCAGGAACAAGCTGGGTGGGTAAGGTAGGAGGAGGAACAGTCCAGGTTTGGGGTATGTCCGGGAGAGCTGAGGAGAAAGTACTCTTTGCGGAAACGAACGACGAGCCGCGGTGGGTACTGAACGCCACTAAGAAAGAAGAGGCGGGTTGATCAAAGCTACCGTATCATATGCGATAGCCATGGTCGTCGAGCGGCGCCTTTCTGTCCGATGCAATGCTGTCTAGGCTTGTTGGATGACAAATTGCAGTACATTCATTATGGCTTTCCACAGGCATCCACAATTTCAAAGTACATTGCCAGCATCGATGAATGATTACTCTTTCCACTATCGAATTCTTGCACCCTTGCAAATCTACTGCAACAACATCGCGTGCTCCGATAGGAATCAATCTTATGGGACCGTCACTGCGGTGCAACAATCGAAAACATTGCAAGGCCTAACGATTGTTTCAAGGAGGACCTCCTTTCCCTTTGACAGCATCCTCAAGCTTGCCTCATCCGACAACACCCAGGATCTGCATCATGACTTCGGAGGCTTACGCGATTACGACATCACGAACCAATACGATCTCACATTAGGCTCATATCGCTTCCATATACTCGGCTAGCACCAAGACTCAGTTCGATATCGCTCAGGTCAGTTTTGTCCTATCATCACCATCAATTTAGGCTTATTTTGCAGTACCAGATTAATGTTATCTTAACGCAGATCGTTCAGTTGATCCAAAATCACCTTGATTCTTAACTAGAACAACACGAATTAGCTCTTGCCATTCCAGACTACCTCCATGGCAACATACCTAATCCCAATAGCTCCAATTCTGACCTTTCACTAGCAGCTGAAGACGCCTCACCTTGTCGGTCTCATCACGCTTTCGCAAGTATGGGCTCCAGTCACTTGGACAGCCTAGCCGTAGAGCTTCAGCTCAAGGTCCTCTACCAGAGCTCCTCCCTTCAATCGCTCTATAACCTGATACGGGCGTCTCCTCGTTACTTTCAGGTCTTCCTGCCTAGCAAGGAAGCTATCCTGAACCATGTTATCCGGCGTGTGGTAGGCCAGGAGGTCTTCTATGATGCAGTCTTTCTAGCCGAAGCTTTACATCTATCTCCAAAGGGACTGGATCATAAATCCGCTCGTAGCTTGATGAGAGAGTATGTGCAAGACGCAGCGACTTTCTCGTATGATTCAGCATTGTCTTCACCGACATTGTACTACCTTTGTCGACTTCATCCAATCATCGAATTCCATCTCGAAAAAATTCGCAACAGTGCTCTTGACTCTCTGATGGATTGTGCGCAGGCAGTGGGCACAAAACCGACCACGAAACCGTTCCAACTCAAAGAAGAGCATTTCGAGATAGATCGGTTGCCAACCTCGACCGTGGAAACAGTACGTTTACGCCGAGCACTTTACCGAACCGAGCTCTATGGATTTCTGTTCTACCTCAGACCTAACTTTGGGGCTCAGACACAGCGGTTGACCGGTAATGATCAAGAAGGAATGTTTTTGGCTGCATTCTCGCCATGGGAAGTGGAGGAGATGGCGTGCATATGGTTCTACTTCCAGTCACACCTTGGAGAATGCTTTGACCGCGTTGAAGATAACTTTGTCCGACTTGTCCAAGACCATGGTCCTTCGTCCGGCTACAGCAAGATGGACGAGGACCATGAAAAACTGGAGGCCCTGATGAAGCAGGAAAAGAAGAAAGTCAATTACGATCATGGTATTGCCAGCGTGAGTAAGCCACCGCAGAGCGAGATGGAAAGCTTCCTCAATGTTCGTGGACCGCACAGGTTCTTTACTTGCGCTGGTAAATCTCACGGACATGAAGATCTTACGGAGATTCTATTCTCTTTGGGCTTGTCATTCCTACGTGATCTTTTTGAGGCAGATGATCAGCAGCAGATGCGCATGGTCCTCGATAATGCCGAGAGAAGTGCGCAGCATACATTCGTCAATGCCTACAACATCTACAACACGAATATTGCTACAACGATTTCACAATGGCCACAAGCGAGGGATTATGACCCAGATCCTGACAGCTTCATCCAGCCTGGCGCAGGCTATCACTGGGCTCGCAAGGCATTTGATTGTGAAATGGGAAGCTTTCCCTGCCGACACCGTGGTGGATTGCGGTCACTGGGCTATGTCTTCTGGGACAAGGCTAGATTGGATGCATCGGGTATATTCGGTCATCCGTAAGACAATGCTCTCCATTGCATCGATGCTGAGCTAACATCTTTAAGATTGAAGAAAATTGTAAAGCATTGCCATAGCGCACGAGCTGCTCAACGGAAACATCAGCCAAGCGCCGAGCTCAGGATCAAAACCTTGCTGGATGAGAGGATCTGGGCCAAAGCTCGAGAGACCATGGCGGAATACCTGCACGGATAATCGCCAAGCTCGACTGCCAGTGGGAAAGGACCCGGTGGCTGCTTGGTTCTGCAGTCTCGCATCTATCCTCGATCAGCACATTAACGACTCACAACACCAGTGCTCTCCTCTCATATGCCCAGGCTTCCACTCTACACACTTCCTGAATCCAAGGTTTCTGCTTTCCGAACAGCAGCCGGCCCAATTGCTTTCCACATCCCCTCTTAGCACCCGCATCATTCATCCTACCCCATCTTCCTATCAATTACCTCTCGCAAGCACTACGAGCCCGCCATTTCTCATAGCAGCATAACGCACAAAACATGTCTTTTGCACTTTCATGACTCGGTCCTTTGCTGGTTGCTCTTAACATTACAAGTTCAATTTGCACGTCCGCCTACTCACGCATCCAGCAATGATGCGAGAATTTTCTCGAAACCTGGACCTCATGCTTGCGTGCAGGTCTTGCGACGCCGCTTCCGGCATATTTACCTAGTCCGCAATAGAAAAAAGCTTTCCCTCATCACTGCCCACTTATGCCAGTGATTTCTCAGGCTCTCAACCACCACAATCGAACGTGATTGTGACTGGACGGAGCGATAGATCAACAGGCTGATGCATTATTGGTAATTGAATCCCCAACAAAGCAACCCGCGCAGACGTTTGTAGCCCCGGCGAAATAATGTGAAAATCCCGATGCAGAGATCGAAAAGCCCTCCAGTAAATTAGGCAACATCTAGGCAAAACTCGCGCCACAACCACCATGATAGGCCTCAAACATGAGATCAAGCTTCGAAGAGAAATCCCCTCCTCTTCCCTCAAGTATCCCAAAGCACCTCACTCAGCTCCAACACCTTCGCGCCCAGCCCCTTCCTCGCCGCCACCGCCCCCTCCCGTCCCTCACTCCTAAGTCCCTCGCTATAGCACAGCTCCACCAGCCCCTTCAACTCCTCAAGACTGTACCCCATCTCCCTGCCCTCCTTCCTCGCCCTCTCCACGATCCCCTCCGCGCCCATCTGAAACATGTTGAAATACGCGGCCGACCGGCCCAGCACGGCCTCGGCTTCTATGGCCTTCAGGTTCTGCTGCAGGACGAGGATGTTCAGCTGCATGCGTCCGCAGCCGGGGGTGTTCATCGCGGGAACGAGTGTCGGGGTGAGGGCGATGAGGGCGGTGTCGACGAGGGCGGCGAGGCCGGTGGTGATGAAGGCGTGCTCGCGGGAGGGGAGGGATGTGGTGAGGGTGTCGTCGAAGGAGAGGAGGTCGCTGTTGAGCTGCAGGACGGAGGGGTCGGGTTCTTGGGCGGGGTGCGCGAGGAGGTAGGGCGCGGAGAGGGTGCGAGAGAGCATGAGGATGATGCCGATGCGGGTGTCGAGGTGGAGGGTCAGGAGGGCGGTGAGGGCGAGGGAGCGCATGGACGAGAGGGTCTGGTCGAAGGGGCCGGCGGTGGTGGGGGTCAGTGGGAGTTGCGGGGGGGTGGATGTGGCGGAGGTTTGGATTTTGAGGAGGGTCCAGCGGCGGGTTGGAGCCTCCTTGGGGGAGGGTTCGGGGATGATGTGGCGGAGAGCGGCGAGCCGGGAGGAGAGCCATGTCATACTTGTGTGGAGGAGGCAGAGGGCGGAGACGCTACGGCGGTCGGATACTATGTCTGCGGGCTGGAAGGGGGCTCCTTGGTTGGCGGACAGGAGGAGTCCAACTTCTCTGTCAATGATCTTGGGTGTGTCAGTGCCGTCGCCGCTCGATAGGGTCTCGAGTGCTGTTCGAAGCTCGCCGGTCTCGGCCATGGCGGCGGCGGGTTTCAGCCGTAATCCGGATTCATCCTGGGTACGTGGTCGAGCAACAAGGGCTACACCTATCAGCAAGCTATGGCAAGCAACGGGTGGATACCTTACAGATATACCATTCAAAGCACTTGTCATAGTATGCGACGATTTGGGATATGATCAGCTGGGTAAAAGCCTGGTCTTCGGGGATACTGTTCAACAGCTTGCAGAAAGATTGAATAAGTACAAAGAATGTTAAAGTGCCCTGATTTCCTGTCAGTCTTTTCACATCATGAGCATTCGCGGGGTTTCAACCTTGAACAACGGTCTCGTTGCTCGTTGAGACCACTGCGGGTCCCTCTGGAAAGCTTCCAGCTCACTGAATGACTGCGTACATAGTTCAGTCACTGTTTCTTCCAGCTGTGGATGAAACACGTTAACAAGAAAGTCGTCAAGAAAGGAAGTCAGCGTGCTAATAGCAATGCTTGAATCTGGCGGTACGATATCCTTCAGTCGCTGGAGGAAAGACAGAGAAGGTGGTAGCAAAAGGCTTATGTTGAAGACACTGGCATCGATGAGCAATTTGTGACTTGCGACCGGACCATCCGCTGCGGTACTGCTTCTGCTATCTCCCAACTCCGACCGCCTCTGGGACTTGGACACTAGGCCAGGAACAGATGCCTTGAGGATCTGGTCAAGATCATCCTGCGCCGTGGCTAGACTCGCGGACTTTGCATCGATCTCGGCTAATCTGAATACACGCTGTTCAAAGTCAGTGGAAATCCAAAGGCTAGAGGAGAACAATCATGCCTTGTTCTTGTCTCGCAGATTCTTCTGGAATAGATTGGAGTCTGCCGTCGGCATCCGACCTGATCCATTGGACATGTCGCTATCTGTGGCCATGTAGTCATGGAGCAGGGACCGCATCTAAATAGATTAGAAGGGTTTTCAAGGCGCTTGAATGGACT
>JAABUL010003797.1_pt1 | contig 21535 bp, 18 predicted proteins | sample 5559151 | NCBI WGS metagenome assembly JAABUL01 (sample SAMN10711876, study PRJNA513368) | rock metagenome | isolation source: Antarctica rocks | place: Antarctica: Victoria Land, Pudding Butte sud | reverse complement strand
AAAGGTATTTAATTAGAAAGTAAAAGTAATACTATTCTCTTCTAATATAAATTATAAGGAAGCTATTATATAGGCTACTTATTAATATTAAAAATAAGTTTACTCCTTAATAAAGTATAGTAGTTTATAAATAAATAGCTAATCTAAAAGTAAAGAAGAAATAACTAATAATAAAATTAATAATAATAAAGAGTAGGTAATTATTATTATTCTTAGAATTATAATAGACTTCTCTATTAGGAGATAGTATATAGATCTTATAAATAGGGAAATAATAATAGATTTAGCTAGGCTTATCTTTACTTCTAAGAAGACTAATTTCTTAATAAGAGTAAAAATAGTTAATTATATAAATCTATTTAAGATTAAATAAGTATCTTACCTAAAAATTATTTAAAGTAGTGAATTAATAGGATAATAAATTAATAAAATAGGATTTAGATATACTATAATTATTTAGATAAGGTAGAATCTAATCTAATTTAATTAGTATAAAATAGTAAACTTAAAGGTTATAAGATACCTTATTTATTAATAAAGGACTCCTAGTTTATACCTCTTATTAGGTTATCCTTAACTTATTAAGATAGTATATAAAGGTATTACTATTAAATATAATAAAATATATCTAAGATAAGTAATATAATATAAATAATATTATAAGGTAAAGTAATATATAAAGGCTTAGTTACTAACTAGTATAAAGTACTTATCTTAAGGTATCTATATATATATAAGATATACGTAGTTATAATATATATAAGGTAGATAGTTTTATAATAACATTAGTAAATCGAAGACAGCCCGCTAAATTATCAGGTTATAAATACGCCTAGGGCGGGCCTAAGGCTACCTCGAGCTAAGTAGCTTATACGCGGGCTACTAAGACCCCTAATAATAATACTCCTCTAATGTATAGCCTCCCGTAAGTACTCGCTAGAGCTACTACGCTCTAGGGCCTAACGCTACTAAAATTACAATAGTAGATTCGGGCGATTAGGGTAAAGTTCTCGCGGGGGTATATACTTAATATCTCCTACTAATATACGTTAGGGCGTACGTAGGTATATAGTATATAGCGTATAGCGTATAATTATAATAAGTCCCCTACTAACTTAGCCTAACTAAGCCTAATATAGACCGACTTAGCCCGACTAGCCTAGGGAGCCTAGGGCTACTTAGTGATAGCCTAACTAGCTTAGGGCTTACCAGGGCTAAGATATACGTAGATTAGCCCTAGAAGCCCTAGGCCGCCTGCCGGACTCAGGGCTAGCTCTCCTCATTTACTAATGAATAAATTTTATAGTATTACATAGCTATAATATATATATATCTTTTAGCCTAAAGGTATATAATTACTATTATTAGTTATTAATACATTATAATATATGAATATCTACTATTTAAATATAAGATTTTTCATATTTACGCTAAAAGGATACTAACTTAAATAGGAATCTAAGGGACTTATCTTAGAGTATATTACCTTACTTAAGTTTATAATCCTAATTACTAGATATTCTATTATAGTAAAAAGATTTATTACCTATTTAAAACTTAATTAAAAGCTTCCTTAATTTAAAAGAGGAAAAGGAAGAAGAAGAGATATACTTAATTATAATATATTAAGAGGTAATATAGAATTACACTAAGGATTTAATATTTAGAAGTTAATTAAGGCCTTATATATAATCTTAATAATAATATCTTTATGATAAAGATAACTCTCTTAATTAATAGTATTTTTAATATATTATTAGGCTTTAAATTATTATTCTTAAGCTTAATAATAATACCCTTAAGCTTATTATTAAATATATACTTATAGATATCTCTCTTTAAAACTAGAGCTTAAAGCTTCCTTAGAAATTTATAAATTAAACTTAAGATAAGATATTTATATAAACTTTAAGTAATAATTACTTACTTTTATATTTATTAACTATTATAAGGATAATAAGGATAATAGTAAAGGGAGCTTTATAATTATAAAATAATAAATAATAAAAGATTATATATTAATAAATTTAATCTTATAATAAATTATATAAATTAAGTCTTTATACTATTATAAAGTTATTATATAAATAGTATATTAAGATATATTATAAAGATCTTATTATTAAATAGGAATAATAATAATAAGGATATAATAATAAGATAATAGATTAAGTCTAAAGATCTAAAATATTAAAAATAATTTATATAAAATAATTTATAAGATCTATTAAGAGGTTTATAAATTATAAATATAACTATATATTATTAAGGCCTTACTACCTATTTTAAGTAGGGGAGGTTCTATAACTTATAGCCTACTAGCGCCAGGGCTAACGCCTTTGTAAACTGTTATAATTATTGATTAGCCGCTAAGCATCCCGTTAACGACGGCTCGGGCGGCCCTCGCCCGGAAAAACCTTTCGCCTGGTGAGAAACCCCGGGTTGGCTGCGATATGCTACCCCATCTCCTCATCACCTTGAGCTCGAGTCGAAGCCAACGGCTTTGCCATACTCCACGCCCTCATTCTCTCCCCTTTCCGCTTCACTTTGCACGTCAAGTCACAGCTTGAGCTATGTCTTTATCTGTTACTGAAACGACCATCCTCATACCCTCGAGCCGAAAACGCAAAGCCAGCAGTACCACCATGCTCACCAACACTTGCCCTCCTACCAATCGATCCTACCTACGTCAACTCACAGCTGACAACATCGAGTTTCAACGCAGTGCCTTCATCTGTTTCGATCAACAGCATTACGAAGCCAGCCACTCTCCTCTCTCACCACCAACATTACAACAGCGCGTTAGAAAAGATCTGCCACGATGGGTGCCTATGCCGCTCCGCTTCATACTGTGTCTTTGATGTTGATAGGGCGATACGGGGAAATCTACACTGGACGAGCGCTTCAGACGGTACCACAGTTTCACTGGCGGATAGGATAGTGGGCCGAGGAGGCCGACGGTGAAGATTTGGGGCATCCAAGCAAGATCCGCGAGTACTCCATTGAGACGGGTGACAGGTGAGTACCATGTTGCCCCTACCGGCAATATCTCCGTCGGCAATGAAAGGGAGCTGCGATGGCTTCCGAATTCTTTCGGCGAGGGATTCGAAGACGCGGAGAAGCACGTAGCCAACGAGGGTTAGGGGCCATACCATCCGTTAGTGCCGCCATACGGTGGTGGTTCCACCAATGCGCCCCGCTGCTGTCTTGTTGCTGCTCGCCTTGTTGGCGCCATTGTTCCTTGCAAGCCTTTTTCCCTTTCGCTGCCGCTCCGATCTCATACCAACTGTTTGCGACTTCTATACAGAACCTGATCCGTATGCCAAGGATTTCGTTGGGCCAATGTGGACGATCCTTGGAAAGCCCTATCGATGCTCCGTTGTCGACCATCTTGCCTACCGTCTGACTTCGCTCTTTTGGTTGCCATGTCCGCTCGTGCTCCGACTGCACTGCAGCCTGCCCCGGTTCCTGTGCACAGGAGCCTCGTGCTGGGAGCTGTCTGATCTATGGATTCGTCTTCTGATGCACCTCGACGGACTTCCGATAGCTCTGAGCTGGCCTCTACGGTGCGGAGTGTATGTTATTTCCAATCCATCAAAGGGCGGGAATGGACTGCCTATCCGTAACCCTGCACACTTGACCGTGTCGGCACTGTTTTCCTTAACTTCGAAGAAGGTCTAGCCTGATCTCGTCTCTTAAAAGCGTGTCATGTGTTATAGTAGTTGCGTGCTTAGTCACTTGGGCTGATTCTTTGATTCTGCAGGGAATGCTCGGTCGTTCCATAAGCGGCGCCCATTCCCCGCGATCGACTGCTGATCCACCAAGATGCGACATAGTTTATACGCCTTCTCCGGACATCCCACTCTGACTGGTGCTTTTTCAACCAAGACAAGGGAGGAAAGCGGCAGGAGTCTTGCGGCTCTGCTATTCCGAAGTCCGAATTGGACCAATAAGAATACACCAGTTCAGCGTATGGACCGACTATTTCGGACTATCAAATGCCCTGGTCATAGAGTAGCACCCTGTGACCAATGATAAAATCTAGAGGCAGGACAGTCTCGGTGCTACCACTCCTCGGATACGTACATAATTCCGCTTTTCGGGGTACTGCTCGAGATACACTTATATGCCCTGTCCACTCTTTCGTATATCGCCGTTCTCTTTGCTCTCTGATTGTCCTGTCGAGCACATATTCTTCTTGCACTGGTGACTGCTCGCACTCCCAAACGTATCGATATTGCGAAGGTGCCCTTCATTGCCATGCTCTCCTTACTTCCAGTCACCTTGCCACTGTTCCTTACAGGAGGAGCCTCTGCCCTCAACTTCGCCCAGCGCAACTATGATACCATCTCCGCAATCTACAACAGAACTGTCTACCCCATAAATCTTGAGTTCATCGCGAATGGCTCCGCCTCCGTCCCTCGTGGCCTCTTCAACGAGAATGCGACTGGCAGGATCTCACCTCTTGGGAACTTCTCAGGCTTTCAAGACTCTACCGAGTATTTCTTCGCTCTAGCTCCCATCCCGCAAGCACCTACCTATACAGCGATCACGAAAGCACAGGTCGTCTCGTTTACGAGCGGATGTGCGGAGGTAGCGGCGTCGGTGGTCTACTTCACCAACTCCATCGTGAACCCAGATTCCACGAACAATGGGAACTTTGTTACTTTTTTGAGTCAGGTATGTCATTAAAAGCGCCAATGCTCCCTTGAAAGTTTGGGTAAGTTAGGGCTTCACACACAAACTCTTACACGTACAGATCGCTTTCTGGAAATTCGACAACCAAGGCGCCGTCCTGCAATACGACGCATGGATTCCCAACCTCGTCGGCTACCAGTCCACCATCGCCGCATCAATCCCTCCTTTGCCATCATCCGGATCCCCCTCCAACAGCACCGCCGAATCCAGCCCTGCGACCTCCGCAGCCAATACCGCCTCTTCGCTTTCGTCCACCGCCATCCAAACCCTCTGCGGTGCAACCCAAAGTCTCTGCACGGGCAACAACACCCAATACTCCAGCATCCAGTCATGCGCCGCCACGCTCTCAGCCAAGCCCTTCGGCTCCGAGGATGAGCTCTGGGGCGATAACGTGGTGTGTCGGCAGGTTCATGTTTTGCTGGCGAGGATCAGGCCCGAGGTATGTTGCATCTCCCGCTTGCCAGGTTGACCTTTGGCGCTTCCTCTTACATGAAAGAATGGGGAGCGCTTTGACTAGACTGACGCTGACGGATGCTACGGTAGGTGCATTGCCCGCACGTGGGCCCAACTGGAGGCGGCAAGTGCGTCAATGAGAGCTACAATGACGGATATTTTCTCAGTGACCAGGCTCTCTTTGGGGGAGTAGAGGGGCAGAACTTCGTATGTCCACATCAGAAGGGGTAGTGGACTGGCACAGAGGAACCCTGTGGGATCGTGTGAGGTGCTTGGTCGCTGTAGGTAAGAAGAACATGGATTCTCAATGAGGGCACCAATAGTAATCCTATACTGTTGCAATAGCATAGGATATAGAATATCCTATACCTTTCTAATCTATACTTAACCCTCTAGCTAGCTCTTGCCCCCGCCTGTCGCTAAGCTAGAGTGGGTACCTACTCTAGGGCCACATATCCGGCGGTGTGATTTACTAAAAACGTACGGCACAAAGTGATTAATTCTATAAGCTCACGACGCAGCTATTAAATCGTCTGCGCTCTAATCCTTCATCTCGTCGTATAGCGCCTGCAACTCTATTTCTTCGGTAAATTCCAGACCGGCAAGCTTAGGTACAAGGACCATCGCCAGCTCAGACAAAACATCGATGATAAGGTTACAGATATATGTATTGAAAGCTGGGTCCCTATCCACCTTCATACTGACGCCAATATCCATGTGATTGCTGTAGGGAGTCGCGGCGTCGCCGAGGACGGGGGCTGAAGAAGCGGCCGTCGGTGTCACATATGAGAATTGTGGAGAGCTGAGGCGAGCACTTACTGATATGCTCGGGTGCTGCGCAGAAAGTTCCCTAGCTGCAGGTTGAGGTCAGCATCAGAGATATGACAAGTTTGTCGAGGAAAGCGTCGGTCCGACGTACTATTTACAAGGAACAGCTATGCCTACGGCGCCTGATTGACGGGTTTCCAGGTATCTTGTGCTGTTGGTCAAACTTCTTCGCAGATCCCCGTTTGGGTCGCAACCATATTCCCCTCCATCATGGTAAGAGACCTCCTTGCATGATTTCTTCGATGCTTGTTGCCAGGATGCGACAGCCGCAGCGAGCATTGTATCTCTGTTTCTCGCATTTTCATAGTGACTATCTTCGATGGTGAACGTCAGGGTTTCTTCACGCTCTTCGTCTCCCACGGCGGACAATATGCCATCGATTTCTGCTTTCTTCGTTGAGTCACAGGAGTTTGCGTTGTCAGGACAAAGAGCTCTCACCTTATCGTAGGCCTGTTGCCGCAAGTCACCCCCTTCCTTGTTCTTGTTCGCATTGCCGATTGAAACAGGGTTGTTTAACAAGAAGACTGTATAAGTTGGCTTTGGGGGTTGCGTGGGTGTGCACCCTTGGATAAACGTACAAGAAGGGCTGTCCGCGATACCACCAACACGGGTACAGGCTTGACAATTGTCGGTGTAAGTCAACGTCGGTATCTACAGTGGGGGTAGGTAGCGCAGTGTAACCACAACTTTGGTCTACGTCCGCCATATCAGTGAGTGTCAGAAGGAGAAGCGTTATGGTCCCGCAAATACAGCCTCTGTCGTTAATGCCTTGATCAGGATCTTCATTTTGCAAAGTGCATTTTGGCAGTGAGGGGCTCGATGTGATGGTGCTCGATGTGATGGCGCTCGAAAGACAGTTCGAGGTTTCATTATCGCGACGACGAATCGGTGAGCGCATTCTACCTGTCTGTCTCTTGCGGAGCTTAGTAGCACTTGCATACTTCACATGCAAGTCTTTGACTGCTTCATCAACCTTCTTCGCGAGATCTTCCATTCCGCTGGAAGTGATGCCATCAAGCCTCCTGAACTCGAAGAGAGGGACAGCCCGTTGGGTACTGAAGACGTTCTCTAGCACGCCGTCCAGCCCGCCAATGTACCCGTCAATTGTTTTGTCAAGTGTCGTGAGTTTATCCGGTTACGTTGCATCTGATATACTTTGGACCCAGTCTTTGACTGTTAGGGTGGAGCTTCCGTCACCGGAACTCACTCCGAAAGTCTGCCTGTCTATCGCGTCGTTAGGCTGTGGGTTATCAACCGACCCTGAGTAATAAAAGCTATAAGGCTATACTACTTAAGGATATAATTTTCTACCTACTTATAAGATAGTCCTATACTATTTCCCGCGGGATGTCTTATAGGATATTCTATCTCTTTCTAGCTAGTAAGTATAACTCTTCTAAAGAGATAGAAGTTTAGAATATTATAAGAGAGTAGGACTCTTATATATATTTAAGCTATGATTCTATTACTAAGCTACTAAACTAAATTAACCTAATTTAGGTCATTATACAAGCCTGGGCCGTTTCGTGACGTAGCCTAGCTAGAGGCTTAAACTCTGAACGCCCTTGTTCTAAGAGCTATACCTTACCTTCTCCTTAGCTACTTCTATAAGTATCAAGTACTAGAGCTCCTACCTAGAACAGTGACCGTTGTAATGCTTGTTCAAATTCAAAAAGACCTCGAGCGGCTAGACGGCGGGTCTTCTGCATATATCTACGCTGTAAACGATCAGATCGTCTTGAAATCACCTGTGACATTCGTTCCCCCAACAGACGACTCCTCGCAGACGGCTCAGTACGAGTATGCTCTGACTACAGTCTGTCATCATGAGGATATTGCGAACGAGCGCATCATCCTCAAACGTCTTGAACGAATGCCCCACCCCAACGTTCTGCAAGCGATTTCCTTGGAACATCCTGAGGGTATATACCTCCGAAGACATACTCCACTTGCTAGACGACTGCAGACCGAGAAGACCCTTCAGTCTATGAGAATCGCTTGGTATGCAGACATGCTACGTGCTCTTGTACACCTTCACAATCTCGGGATAGCCCACGCGGACGTCCGACTGGATAATTTTCTGTGCCACTCGGAGGACGTGATCGTGCTCTGCAATTTTACCTGCTCGAGAGCTTTTGAAAAATAAAATCCGTCGGCGTCCAGCCCCTCAGAACGTATTGGGGTGAACGGCCCTTCACAAACTGTATCAGACGTCACAGTCAGGTTCGCGCTGGCCTCGGTCATTTTCGAGATTGAGACCGGTATAAAACCTGACCTCACCCTTGTCAACAACAATCTAAAACTCCCAGCCGTGGAAATGGGTAACAAGATCCTTGATTCAGTGATTGAACGAGCCTGGCTTGGGAATTACGAGTCGACTATGGATATGCTTGTGGACATAGAATCTCTTTCCAGTCCTAGTAGGTCTGAGAGTGGTCCTGATCTACAATCTACAGCAATCGAGAGCTTGCGGACTCAGGTTGACGATTGGAGACGTATCCGAGTACGAAAACACGGTGAATTTTCTAGTGGGCAACGGCTCCTGTCTCGCTTACTGACGCTTCTACCAAGGTCAAGTATTCCATGGTCTGTATACGGAAGACCGAATCAGAGCTCTCAGGGGGCGCCTAAGATAGGTACAATGTTCAGATAATTGAGCACCAAACGGTACGTTAATGCCCCTACGGCTTAATTACAACCTGCTCAAGTATACCACAGGACTGAGACTTCTATCATCAAATCCCTTCCCATCAATTATCCAAAGCTTCTTCGGCTAAAGAATGTGACAAGCATCTTCAGTACAGTGGTTAACACAACTACCCAGTTCTGGCAGTATTGATACCTACCAAATCTAAGCTCAGTAGGGTGTTAGGGATACATATAGCGATTCGAGATCATTAAATCGGACTATGGATAGGTTAATCATCGCTGAATCTCAACGATTCTTATCTAGCGACCCAATCCGTTGAGTTTACTATGGCCATTCTAGTCCTAGATTCGCGTACCTTATTGCCAGCGTTCAGGTGATTCTGGAGGAAGGCAGAAGTCTTCGAGCCGCGGTAGCTTAGAAGCTTCAGATACCTATATGCCATCGATTTAAGGCGTGGCCTGGCGCGAAACAGAGGATCTGGCCGGAAGAGCAAGTAAGCTTGGTAAAGGTCCTTGGAAGCTGTGTTTGTAGACTGCAAGTAGAGTACTTGGCATAGGGAAGGAAAGTATCTACTGAATTAAAAGGGCGGAATGCTAACATCCGCTCTTGATGGTTTAGTATCGTCCTTTGCATGCTCGTCTGTATATCTGAGAAAATATTTAAATGCCTTTGAAAATCAAAGTTCCATCGTTCGACATGTTTTCTCTATACACGGCGTGTAGTAGAGAAGGATACAAGAGGAGCACAGGGAAGTACGGATGATAACCATATAGTACATTCAGTCTGCATTAACTCTCCACAATATGCTGATCATTTGCAATACCAAAGCATGCAAGCCCAGAAGAATACGCCTCGCCTATATTACACAGCTATAAAGAGCAATTTCACAGCAACAAACAAGTCCATCCACCAAGGCCCCAAAAGTAACCTCTTAGCAAGGAAAGGAGCAATCTATGTTATTAACCGCGGGTTGATTCCCGAACCTTGGAGAACAATTCGGTCCCTCCTTTGGGTCCCACCCGCCGTTATTGCATTCTGCACCCCCATTCGGCGTTTTACTTTGCCAGAATAGCTCTCCATACTTAAACTGGACGTAATCGTGCTGGTGCTCGCCCACAATAACGATGGGATGGGGCAGTTTGCTATCAAAAGAGTATGGATCTGCTGCATTGATGGAGGCGCCAAAGGGATCGTTGTTGACGGGCGTGTCGCCAATGTCGGCTTTGTTAGCGTCGACGAGCTTGACGATGGCGTAGAGATTTTTCGGGTCGCCTTCACAGCTTTGCGTTTCTGTGAGGTGGAAGGCGCAGGTGCCTGTTGCGTACGCTGGTGGTGACGCCGATGGAGCAGTCGTCGACGCTGGGGGCGGCACTGACGAGCTTGCCGCAGGCACGTACGTGGCAAAGTATTCCTCTGCATTGAATGGAGTGGCCAAGCCGTTCGGCAAACTGGAGAGTTTGTAAGGTAGTGCAGGCGTGGAAGGATCGTCGGGAGGCGTGTTCTCTGGAGCTGGATCCGGAGGCACTTGAAGGTTCATGATGTCAGGTGGCGCATCTTCCGTGGATAGGAGAATTCCCTCGGGGTCATATTTCGTGCCGGGATAAGTGAAGTTCGCCAGGTTCTTACCGGTGTAGATTCCGCAATCGTTGATAGGCCGGCCCGGCTCACTCAAATTCGCGGCTTTCTGGAAATACGCTCCAGATGCAAAGAAAGCCCAGCTGTGTGCATTGATCAAAGTGTGCGGATCAAGTGGCTATTGCATACACTTCAGCTTGCGAAGGTGCCGGCAGGGCAGCCACCACAGTCACGCATGAGGTTAACAGCGCGACGTTCAGTAGCTTATGCATACCGGAACTGTGAGCAGCAACTCTAGCAGATTTATTGGGCAACGAAATACGCCGAATTCATGTAAAACGGCCCTTCCAAAGCTGGAAGATGAAAAATAGTGTTATTTGGGAAGTTCAATTCAAAGACATACAGCGAGAGTAGGTAGTATTTATGCTCATGACCGTGCCGTTGCCTGCAGCTTACCTAGAAGCCAGATTTCCCAGAGCGCATATCAAAGAGGCTCGCCATAGACATCCAACACTATCGATATGCACTGTGGCCCGAGGATACGAGGATACTGAAACAAATAAGGCATATCCAAGACTAGAGGGATGGATGAACGTTGGGCTGTGCGTGAACCGTGCCTCTGAGAACAGATCCCTCCAAATCCCATGAAGTCTTACAGCGCTTATTAGAGGCGTTGATCATAGCTCTTCAACGCCATTGATGGGTGCTACGCAGGATGGATACTAGAGATTTGAAACAAAAAGGCTGTGCGTGAATCGTGCCTCTGACAATAGATCCTCCAACTCCCATAAGATCTTACAGCGCATATCAGAGGCTTTGATCACAGCTATTCAACGCGATTCATGAGCGCTACGCAGTATAGAGAGGCACAAGGTCGTAAAAAGGGCATTGATAGGTTACGTGCTTGTGCTGTGCCTCCTCGAGCAAAAAACCAGAGATACAGGATGGTAATTTGGAAGATATCCCTCATATGAGCTCGTTTCACATACAAGCAGGCTGAAACAAATGGCCCCGGTAGACCCCTAGAAAGACATGCCTGGTGCGGCGCGATGGGTGCCCGCTGTGGAGGTTGTTGCCTGGAAAAGGAGCTTCAGCCTAAAGGAAATACAGGTGTTCATTGCCAAGACATTAGGCTGCCCCACAGCCCCCTTAGGGTTAGGGCTAAACTGCGTAGTCAGCAGGCTTGGCGGACCATGTCTAAGCTACTGAGTTCCAACACGACCCTTCTCTTACCAAACAATTATGCCGCTCAATAAGTTCATTACTGTCATCTTATATGGCTGTGCGATCCTCACATCAACCTCTGCACACCGTCTATGCACAACTTGCATACCTTTGAACGACCTCCTGGCGGAAGCCTATGGGATTGAAATATCTATGAATGGATTGTAAGCGACTGGGAGGGTCTATCAATGTGGTTGCTGATTTCATGTCAGGCGCTCCGCTGTTGCCTTCCACAATGGCTCCGCAGCGCCACTTAGCAGTGTAGTGGCATCACAAGAGTACAGAGACTTGTTGGGATCTGCTCTCATCGAAGCAATTGGCCAGGAGCCACGAAAGAGAGCAATCCGGTGCCCTGAAACTCGCCCGCGCTCCGAGCCGTCGCTTTTTGACCGGAGCTTCCTTGGCTTTCTTACTGCTGCTTTGCTTTGGCCTCAACGGCTCTGGGAGTCGTTCAAGGAAGAGAACTTGGCCAAACGTCTGCCATTGCATCCGGCTGCCCAGCTGATTCAAAACGAAATGCTTGCGCTGCATCCTTTTACAACCCTGAGTCCTGGATCGCTCTCACGGTTAGCGGTCGCTGTCGAGATACCTTCCTGGCTTATGGGTACCGAAGAAGCCTGCCACATTGCTAACGCTGCGGAGAGAACGTTCGGCCGACTGATCGGAGTCGAAAGCCCACCCTCTTCAGCGTATACTGCCGCTGGCTACGAGCTGTGCCGCATTAGCTACGAAGCTTTTGACTGCTCCGGACCGGGTCGTATCGTGACTCTCGAGTTCGACGGAAACTTTGCCGTGCTGTCGATAGTGCAGACTCCGCTATCAAATTGGTTTGCGAATCCAGTCACGTTCTCAGTGACAACCGGAAAAGGGTCTGAAAGCATGACTGCGTGGGTCAACGAATTTATTGACTCACAGAGTCCCGACAAGTTGATGCTCATTGGCTCCAATACGGATGATCCTTCGTTCGCAGATGCAATCGCAAAGTCACGTGCCGTTTCATATCTAGATGAAAGTTCCTCACTTCCAGCCAGTCAAATTTTGGCTCTCGGAGCGGCCCAATCTGCCAAAGAAGGGGTTGAACTTCAGATTGACGATTGTGGGGAGCCGGAGGAGTGTCAGGACTTGAGACGGAAGGCGGATGTGATTGCTGGCACCTACAGACCCCTACGGCCATCTACTTGGCCAGTCGCTGGACCGCGTCATGCTGAGCTTTAATCAAGACATTCCGAACAGCTGTAACACATTTCTTGTCTACTAAGGGATGGTCACTGTTTGGTCGCGTTGTTATCTAACCACCGTGTTTTTGAGTGCCATGGCAGGAAATTTGCTTAATCAATTAAGTAACCCTTTAGAGTATTCTTTCCTTGCGTTTAGGAACGATAAAGTAGGACGAGAAAGTTAGGGTTTCTATATTACCTTCATCGGCAATTCGGGAACCCGGCCCTAGCGGCTCCAGCAGCCCGTGGGGAGAGACTTGTGCTTAGACCAGCTCGTACTAGCCCTAATAGGAAATTTATGAATATTACATTATATATTACCAATAAAATAGTTTAATAGCCCGGATTTGAAGTTTAAGCTAAAATAGACTTAAACTTACTAAGATACTAGCTCCTAAAGTTTAAAAAAAATTCTTAATTTAAAAACTTTTAACTTTAAGAGCTATTATCTTAGCGAGTTTAAGTCCGTTTTAGCTTAAACTTTAAATCCGGGCTATTTAACTATTTTATGAATAATATATAATACAAAATCCATGAATTTCCTATTAGGGCTAGCATGAGCTGGTCTAAGTAGAAGTCTCTTCCTATGGGCTACTAGAGCTACTAGGGCTAGGTTCCCGAATTACCAATGTTTTTATTATAACTAAGTAAGTCTTAGCTTTATAAGCTAGCTTACTAGCTTATTAAGGCTTAGTAGAAGTAAGTATATCTATTACTTATTATACTTATATATATAGCTTAGAAGTAAGTAATATAAGTAGTATTACTTATAATAGTATTACTTTTATAATATATAAAAACCTTATATTTAACTTATACTATCTCCTTTATATGAGTTATAAATATTGTATACTAGTCTAGCTTAGTAAAGCCTACTTCTTATACTATTCTTATTACTTCTCTTTATAAGACTAACCTAGGTTATATAAGAGTTATACTCTTAAAAGGTATAACTATTAAGAGAGTATTAATATCTACCTAGTAATTATAGCTTAAGAAGTTAAGTTCTATTAAATTTTAAGGATAAAACCTCTTATTAAGATATAAGATAATACTTTATTATTATAGTTTAAAATTAGTAATAAATAAAGAATAGCTTTAATTATATCTAATATAATACTTTACTAGTAAATATATAAGGAAAAAATCTTAGTCTTTAAAAGTATTATATTATAAGTATTAGCCTAGTAGGTATACTAAAATAAGTAAGTAGGCTTAAACGCTAAGTAAAGCTAGGTAGTTAAGCTATTACTTAAGAAGCTTAAGAAACTTAAGAGTTAAGCCTCTTAAGCTAGTTAAATTTAGTAGTCTTAATATAAATTCCTTTTCTATATAATAATATTACTTTTATAATATATAGGAACTTTATATTTAACTTATATTATCTCCTAAGTATATAAATATTAATATCTAGGTACTAAATGTTATTTAATATTAATCTAGCTTAATAAAGCTTACTTCTACTTTACTCTTAATATCCTACTTTATAAGACCTAACTCGGTTAACTAAGAGCTAGACCCTTAAGAGGTCTAGGTATTAGGAGAACTCTAATATATTATTTACTAGTAATATAATTATAATTCTTATAAGATTTTATATAAAAGTAAGCTTATATCCTTAATCTTATATTAAGTATAAGATATAAGTAAAAATAGCTATTAAAGCTATTAAGTTAATTACTTAAACTTCTTAAATTTAATATCTAATTAATATTTTATAAAATCTAACTTTTAATTTAAGTAAATAAACTTAATCTTATATAAGAGATAAAAAATCAAGTAATTATAAGATATAAGTATAAAGTATATAAATAGTATAAGATAAGCTTTAAGTATCCTTTACCTATAAAGATCTAAATATATTTAGATATTTAAATATAAACTTATACTAATATAGTAGTTTAAGTAAAGTATTCTAAATAGTAAATAAATATATCTCTTTATTATAATAGAAATTATAGATATTTAATCTAAAGATCTTCTACTCTTATCTAAGCTAATTAATTAGCTATAAATATAATAATTATATTCTTTAATTAGACTTCAATTTTAATATTTTTAATAGAATATTAAAACTCTCAATAGTAGTATCTATATATTATAAGTATATATATACTTATATATATAACTTTTATTAGTTAATACTAAAAGAGATATATATATTATTACTATCTAATACTATAAGATTTATACTAGACTATTTATTTCTATAAAAGATATTTCTAGAAATATAAGTTTATATACTAAAATCTATATAATAGATAAGTCTAATATTTATACTAAAACTAATAAGTTACTTATAATAGAATATATATATATATAATTTTAATTAGTTAATACTAAAAGATATATCTTTATTATTACTATTTAATAACATAAAAATTATATAAATTATCCTATTAATATAAAAGAAATAACTAATTCTATTAGTTTATATACTAAAATCTATATAATATAACTATACTAAGATATTCCTAATATACTTAAGTATACTACTATCTTACTAACTAATTAATATCTACTTATTATAATATATATCTAAGTTATATAAATAATATATATAGGCCTATAAAGTAATATATACTAAAAATTATATATATTAGCCTATTAGTAATAAGATATAACTAATTCTATGATTTTACCTATTAAATCCATATATCTTAGTACTAATTTACCTACTATACTTATACTTATACTATTATAACTATCTATTAACTAATTAGTATCTACTAATTATAATATATATCTAAATTATATTAATAATGTATATAAACTTATAAAGTAAATTATTCTAAAAATTATATAAATTAGCTTATTACTAATAGAGATATAGCTAAATTAATTAGTTCTCCTACTAAAATCTATATATCTAACTATACTAAGACTTATAATTACTAGGTAGTAAAGGTGAAATACATAAAAATCTGGATTTTTATAGGTATTTTCTAGTATAATTATAATATATTAGTAATAAGACTTATTAATAGTAGTTTTAATATATTAAGTAGTAATTGTATTTATTATAATATGATATAACTATAATATATATGATATACTACTTACTACTAAGGTATAAGGCTAATTTTAATTAGGAAACTAGGTAACCCGTAGTATTTATTACTTCCTCATGTTATAATCTCTATTCTAAGCGTTTGATCTCTCTTAGGTAAAGTAGGAGCCGCTTGGACAAGGGAACCTTGATAAAGGTACCTACCCACTCGGACTTTCCTTTGCGCTGCATGATTTAGCCCCCTGCAGATAGATTCTATCCACCGTAATACGTGGGACGCCTAGACTAGGAGTAGAACCGCCAGCTCGGTCTTACGTCTGATTGAACGAGCATACAGGGCCTTTCTGATTACATTGACGGTACGTTAGATAAGGGAGCTCGTCTGTGAGTTTCGCGTTTGCCTGCATCTGCCTACATTTGCTTATGATCGCGAATGCGTCGAAGTGGCGATTAGCCGCGCTTGGTACCCAAACAATCTAGACCGACAATATACAATCCCTTCGTAAGCACGTTGGCAAACCTATCGGGGCAGTACCTGAATCAGGGTTAATTGGCCATGCCGACCATCTCATTTGAATGGGTGCAAAGCCAAGATGATCACACTGCACGACGAGCCATAGTCTAACCACCGGTACTCGAAGAGTTCCTGCAGATCACAGCATTCGTCGCTAAGCATCCTTGCGTTTTCTATACCCTTTGCTCTTTCGTCCGTTCTGACGTGTGATGCTAATTGTAGCTCTCAACTTGCTGCGGACGATGTCTTGCATTTGCGCTTCATGAATCACGTTTGGCGCGGAACTAAGAGAACGTCGACCGCTCTCCATACTTCTCGGGGTTTAATACGCCGTAGGTGACACTGTCGTCGATTGCACCGTCTATTTCGTACTTTGGCATGTGCCCATCGCAAATCGTTGATTGAAATTACTCAATGCCCTGAACTGAGGCAAAGGATGCGCCTCCAGCCGAACCATAACTCACTATAAGATGGTCTACTTCCCCAGATATTTTCTTCAAGTGCTAACCTCGCTTACCCATCCAATTTGTGCCTGGCGATACCTTAGGAGCTGCGACCATGTTTACTTCTTCACTCCTCGCTATGCTCGTAACAGCATTGGCATGGTCATTGTTCAGAATTGCAAACGCTATCAACGAACCAGACTCCATGGATCTGTTCTATTACCCTCCCGAGCTACTAGCCGCTCGGAGTGACATGCTTGCGTATCATGAACAAGACGTTATAAATCTCAACTGGCAAACCTCTGTGGGAAATACAAATTTGGAGTACCTTTGCTGCACGCCCACACTTTGCACAAGTATGTTGTTTGTATACCCACAGATCTGCCTCACTAACTATGAGTAAGTTCTGTTTGCCTTGAACAACGTTACCGGCATCAACAATGGCTATTGGGTGCTCAACTTCACCCTTTCATATGGAACCGGAGACAATTACTACATGCGGATCGACCAACCACTTAGAGGTGACTTCATTGGCTTTGAAAGCGAACATTTCACGGTCTCGGACTTCGCTGGGCAATCTACGCTTTGGGGGGCCTCTGGTAGCCAACCTTTGGCTCCTACGGGCGAGCAATCCACGAACGGCTCTTTCCTCAGTCCACCTCTGTCTCTAAGCTCCGATGGGGACGCGTCCCAAATCCCTGATCGATGCCTGTCACTGGACAGTGTGTATAATGGAGATTGCTGGTCGGCTCTGGGACTATCCGAGTGGGTGCCTGCATGGGTAACAGCGAATATCCCCTGCGCAGCCAAAGCCTCTTGTCAGACCACGAATACAACCGTACCACCCTGGACTAGCAGTTTCCTTGCAAGATCTGGCTGGGGTCCACAGCGTGGCTGTTGGCATGTAGGATTTGACGCCTGTGAACCTTCTTCTTACACACCGCCAGTGCCGCCAGCAGGCATAAGCCGCCCAGAACGACTGCTATTCTCTAGATATGCCTATGTCTCTTACACCATATATTGTAAGCAAATACCGCCGATGTTACCCAGGCTACGCTAAGATGAAGATCAGCTATCTGGGAGTTCTTCACCTCTTGGGGGACGGCAATGGACAATGCAATCATACGAGCTGCGGATGACATAAGTCATATCACAGCCGTGGTTGATTCCACCACGAACGCGAAGCACAACTGGGCCAAGGACGTCATCGTGACCGCACTTGGCGTTGTCGTGGCTGCAATACCTGGTGTAGGGCCCGAGGCGTCGCTGGCGCTCACCTTGGTGGTCAAAGCCGGAATGGCCGCTGCTGGCCAGGCTCCAGCAGCCGTCAGCTACCTATGGTCAAGGGGTTCTCAAAGTCCTGCGGATACACAAGAGATTCAGAACGGCCAACTACAGGCACTTCTCGATGGACCCACGGGTACGAGCGTGAGGTCGATCCTTGATAGAAATATCAACACTACCCTTGCGATCCTGCAGGGTGTAGAGATGGACAACACGCCAGATGACTTTTCGAACTTTGTCAATTTCACCAGCCAAGGACGCTATTCCGACAGCGGCAATAAAATCACGGTAGATGCTGATAGTGACGCTGCATATAGCACCTTAACCTCAACGTTCAACACTTACTTGATATCGACGAGCCTAGCCCAGAATGGTTTTTACGCAGTGCTGCTACCAGGCTTGGATCCTGTTGCAGTCTATAGCGACCCAGCCAGTAATTGTCCCACATGGGCAGGCTCATCTTGCAACTCGAAATCGAAAGATGTAGGTTGCGGCGGACAGCTTGACGAATATGGCTTGTGCGGGAACATGTGGTATAGCGCAACACACAACAGTTCATATCTCTTGTTGAAAGATGGCAAGACTAACATCAAGCAATCCGCTCAAATCCTCAAAAACATGAACACCAGTGGCTATGCGACCGGCAATTCCCTCTTCGAAGGTGCCGCAATCTGCGAGCTGCAGAACGTGTTTCCCAATACATCCTCTCCCTCTTACACAGCCAGCGGCGTGAATGGGTTGGCAGGCTTTTACTTCGCCCAGGGGGGCTTTCCGGCTGCTGAACCATATGCCAGCCCTGTCAATTCCACTACGAACTTTCTCGCAATTGGCCAGAAGGGTTTTGCTAAGCTAAGTCAGGAGGACACGTTGGCGTCCAGTTGGATTCATCCGAGCGACACGCTCTTTAGCTCTCGACCTGGGGGCTTTTTGAGTACGGACTGCATGGCACAGCTGAATGTGTCCGTCGCCAACAGTTGGGGGGGAAAGAAGGTAGACTCGTGGACCCAGAATAGGCCCAAGTAGCCATTAGCGACATAATTGACGGTCACGGGACCTATGATGAGCTGGCGAGCGAGGCAATCCTTCTCATTTTTTCGTTCCTGCAAAGTTTTACATTATTCTCCTCTTCGAAGTTTCTTCACAGTGGGATATGAGATGTCCGTTAGCGGGTGATGGGCTAAAGGCATAGATTGGACCGTATTCAGATAGGGTATTGAGGACTCTTGGGATTCCTTGGCACCAAACACGTGGATTTCTCCCCTTGTTTCTATATGTCAATCTGCGTAGTAATTCACTACTCTTGTATCATCTTGCCCCAGACGCGACTAGGAATCCTATCTCTTCCTAATTGCAGGTAGCGCTACAAAGTACATCCCCAGCTCCATAGCAGGTGGGGCGAATCACTCGAGACGTGCCAGCTGGATAGAGTGAAATGGGTACTGTAGTAGCTGAGCTGGCTGTAACAAGCTGATTTCGCATAGATGGATAGCCAATACCTGTATCAGGGATTCTAGATGGGCCCATTTTCTATCGTTCCTTGGCGGCGTCTTGTCTGGAGAGTAGCTAGAACGTTGGTATCAGGCTGCTTGATCATGCTTCCTCTCATTGCATCTGTCATTTCAATGAAGTGCTCGGCGCGGAGAAAAATCGATTCTTCAATCGCTTCATCAATTGCGCGCGTTTGCATGGGTGATTCAACGCAGTGTTAACAGAAGAACAGAAAAAAGTCCGAAGGCCTACAATATTGTAGGCCGTGATATTGTCTCAGCAGGCATTCTGTAGCTGACATGCTAGGCATGCTATACATGACACGCCATCCGCGTCGAGATAGATACAGCTTGACGATATTGAGAGCACAGTGGTAGAGTCGTGGTCCTTTAATGCCCTTTAGGTCTTGCAGGCTCGAGATGTAGGTGTCTCTCACTACTCCGCAACTCGCACAACAACTTTGCCTTTAGCGTGTCCAGTCTTCAGCTTTTCATAAGCTCTAATTGGACCTTTGTCCTCCATCCCAAACACCTCATCAGTGATCGCTTTCACCTTTCCCTCTTGCATCCAACGTACAATCTGCATGGCCTGGTCGTAGTTGTTGGCCACTCCCAAGAATTCAAATTTCGTCTTCCCTCCACCAAGAAATCTGGGCCACATCATGCGACTCGTCAATGAGCGAATATCACTCAGCCCGAACCCTGCAGCGACTTGCACCCACTTGGCATCCTCTTTCAAAAATTGGTGTGCTTGCCAAAACAACTCGACAGGCTTTCCCACGTTGTCCACAACGAGGTCAAACTTTCCAAGCCGTGTCAACTCCGCCACCAAGTCCTGCTTCTTATAATCGATCACCTCATCTGCACCAAGCTTTTTGCACAGCTCGACATTTGGTGTAGAACAGCTAGTAACAACGGAGCAGCCTTTAGTCTTGGCGATTTGAATACCAAAGGTGCCCGTACCACCGCTGCCACCATTGATGAAAATGCGCTGTCCAGATTTGACGTTGGGGACAATACATTGGTAGGCTGTTAGCCCTGCAGTACCGACACAAGCTGCATCATCTGGGGATACGCCGTCCGGAATTGGTACGCAACCTGATCTTGTGGCTACAATGTATTCGGCTAGACCACCAAACTTAAAAGGCGGTTTTAGCCTGCCAAATACTAGCTGACCCGGCTTTAGGTCCTGAGTGGAGACCTTTCCTGAATTGGGACCGGTGGCAACGACGCGGCCGGCGTAGTCTTGACCAGGGGATGCCGGCTTCCCAATAAGAAGACGACCAAGAAGAGGGTTTTCGGAAAGTTTGTAGTCGACGGGATTGAGCGTGGCTGTGATCACTTGCACGAGGATGCAATCTGCTGGTAGCGAGGTGGCATTTGAGGGTAAAGCTGCGGAAGAGTTGAGCTTCAGGTTCCTCTCGAGACCACCGGCAGTTTGGGAATACTGCCAGGCCTTCATTGTTTTTGGAATGGAGGAAGTCATTGTGTACGGGTAAACGGTGTAACCGTTATGTGTGAATGATGGAGCATGAGTCGAAATAGTATGTTGTAGTGGTCAAGGAGAAAGAGCAACAATTTGGAAGCGCGCCAAGGCTCTGATGATGACGTATGGAGTCAGTCACGTGCGATGGGCAATTATGCAATTTGTGCATTTCTTTCATGCGAGGCCTGATATCTGCGGCTTCCATCTTCACTCGCTGATCTTCCATCACATCATACCTTCCCCCTATCGCAATGTAACTGATGATTGCTAGTTGAGCCTTTGCAACCCTTATGAGAAGGGTTTTGCGGCCTCGTGGTATTCTCCCTCCTCCACCCGAAGGCTGGGCCGATGCAGCCAACCTGGGTGGCGCTCTCTGATAGCACAGAGAATACCATGATCAACGAGGGGATACTAGCATGCATTCCAATGCTGAGCCCTTCAGCTATAGAGCGGACCGGTCCGAGTCCAGACATGACCTGCAGATGCTTTTCGTGGAGCACTTCCCGCTTTACCACCTACTGGCGAAGCTTCAAACGCAATATGTGTTGAATGATTGATGGAACGGTTGTTGTTCAGCTATGGATACGTGTCCTACTAAATACATGCGTGCCAAGCATACAGGGCTGACACTGATATCCAACACTCCCCTTCAGTGGAAAGACCTTG